>Ga0326727_10004335_pt1 | contig 42827 bp, 36 predicted proteins | sample MB2enrmetagenome_FD_207643 | JGI IMG/M metagenome (GOLD analysis project Ga0326727, IMG submission 207643) | Lab enriched peat soil microbial communities from McLean, Ithaca, NY, United States - MB29MY | ecosystem: Environmental > Terrestrial > Soil > Wetlands > Peat | place: USA: New York...
TTAAGGCGTTCGAGCTGGACCGCTGGATGCCAACACTTCTTTCATGTATGACAACCCGACCTGTTCATTCATGATGGACGCACTTAAACGCAGATTCACCTGCCTTTGTTGCGAAGGTAGGGCTAGCCATCCAGTGTCCTGTCGCGGGTAGTGATTGAGAATGGGCCGCTCTCCAACGAGTTGTGAAATACTCAGCAGCGCCGCTCCGTAACTGTCGCGGCTCGGTTACGATATCTCAAGTTTGCAGGATGCTACCGAGCCACGAGGGTAACCGAGTGGTCAACACGCAGTATTTCACAGGGAGTGGTCAACAGTCACGCGGGAAAGGACATGGACGCGACGACCGTTACGGGCCGGGTCCTGGGTAAAGGACGTGGAACAGTAAGGAGTCCTGCACGAAATACCCCCGGTCCTTGTCGAGACTGATCAGGTCGACCTTTGCGCCGTCGGCAAGCAACTTCTGCACCACCCATCCTTCCGTGCGCATGCGGGCCACCAGAAACTCGCGATGATCGGCGACGAAATCCCGATACGGGAGCGTGTGCAAGTCGCGAAAACTCTGCGCGATCCGAATGGACCGTTGTGCGGTATCGGACCCGCGGAATTGTATGGAGGCGGCGGTGTCCAGCAGGTTGAAGAGCTTCGCCCGCATCTCCGGTGGGCCATAGTGATACAGCTCAATGAAATCCGACTCACTATCCATGACAATGGGCAGCGGCGTTTGCAGCGGCAGTTTGACGCGGCTGAGCCTTATCTTGCCCGCCGGCGCCATGAACAGGAACTTCGACACCTGGTAGATCGCCCACGGTGTAAAACAGCACCAGACGAGAAGGGCAATGACCAGCCTGCGAAACCTCGCATTCCCCCCACCGGCGCTGTATGCGAAAAGGGCCGTCAGAGCCGAGAATCCAATCACCACCGGTTGCACGTAACGCGAGAAGAACGGAACCGGAGAGAACAGAGCGGCCAGAAAGACCACCAGTGGCATGGCCCCGAGCGCCGTACACACAATCAGTTCGTGTCTGCCGACGGCGGGCGTCAGCCAGCGGGGCCGTTGCCCGTCGTTGCGGCCCGTCCAGAGCGCCAGCACCAGCAACAAAAGAAAAACCCCGGCTGTCGGCCCCAGAAGGCCGGCGTACGATTCGTATAGGAACACGGGCATCGGCGAAACCCAGAAATTCTGCGACGCGCCCGCGGACGCCGCCCGGACCAGGGAAGCATAGGCGAGCAGCGGGCTTACGCCCGCGGCCAGCGCCGCCCAGATGGCGACGTCGACTCGCCTCCGTTCCCACGTTCTCGCCGCCTCCCCCAGAGCCAGCGCACCCGCGACGTACAAAGCGTAATAGTGGCAACTGATAGCGACCGCGCCGGCCGCCGCCAGCCCGATCAGAGCGAGCGGTCTCCGAACCCCGTCCGTGGCAAGCTGCCAACACAAAAGCGCTGCCGCCGAGGCACCCAGCATAAGGCCGTATCCCCGAGCGTATGTGGCATCGAAGGCGGTATACGTGAACACGGGAAGAAGCAATGCAATGAAACCGTGCAGGACGTCCGAGCGGCGGCGCACGACGTGATACAGGCAGAAGCACATCAGCCAGAATCCGGCGATGGCAGGAAGCCGCATCAATACCTCGCTGCTCCCGAAGGCGTGGCGGATGACCCACGTGATCCAGAACGGAAGCGGAGGGTTGAGTTCGATGCCTTGTCCGATCAGCGGCCAGATCTGCCGGATGGAGGGCAGGTCACCGAGATAGCAGTTCATCAACTCGTCGAAAAACATGATCCGGCGGGATGCGGCGCACACCTCGGCAACTGCAAAGACCACCGTGAAGGTCAGCAGCCACCGCCCCGGAGACAACTCAAGGGATTCAGCCAGAGGCCGGTTTCGCCGCGGGCGCGCTCGGGCCGTCACCTGCGGTTGATCCACCACAGTGGAATCACTGAGCGCAGGGGGGTGCATCACTCCCTAAGATCGGCCGCCACTTCCGGCAGCTTTACGGCTCGCAAACGGGAATCTCACGCCCGTTCACGCGATAATCCCCTTCCGCCACGAAGCCATCAGGGTTCTGCACTCGCGAGACCGGCTCATTTTGTTTGAGATTCCGCCCGTAACCTCTCCCCGCTGACCCAGTAGTACAGGTATCCCTGCGGGGGAACCACATGACCACACTCTGGAACGATACTCGATTCGCGGTGCACACGCTGCGGAAGTCACCGGTGTTCACGGCAGTCGCCATCCTGTCTCTCGCGCTGGGGATTGGAGTGAATACCGCCATCTTCACGCTGCTCGATCAGGTGCTCCTGCGACTGTTGCCGGTCAAGGACCCGCAGCAACTGGTGGCGTTGAAAATGGATGGCTTCCACTACGGCGGCAACTGGGGCATGAACGCCCTTTCGTACCCCATGTATCACGACTTCAGCGAACACAATTCCGTGTTCAGCGGCATGTTCTGCCGCTTCCAGTACCCCATGAGCGTGACCTTCCAGGGAAACACCGAGCGGGTAGACGGCGAGCTGGTGTCGGGGACGTACTTCCCGGTGCTGGGCGTCGGAGCGGCCGCCGGGCGCACGTTCACTCCGGATGACGACCGCCTGCCCGGCGGACACCCGGTAGTCATGCTCAGCTACGCCTACTGGAAGACGCGTTTTGCCGGCGCCGCTTCGGTGGTGGGCAAGAGCATGATCGTGAACGGGCACAGCTACACCGTAGTGGGCGTGGCGCAACGTGGCTTCGACGGGATCGAGTTCGGGTTTCCAGCGAAGGTCTTCGTGCCCGTGATGATGAAAATGCAGATCACGCCCAGTTGGGCTGATAATACGCTGATCAATCGCCGCCAGCGCTGGGTGAACGCCTTCGGACGGCTGAAGCCGGGTGTGACGCCGAAGCAGGCGGAGGCTTCGCTCCAGCCGTTCTTCCACAGCATGCTTGAAATGGAGGTCCGCGAGCCGGCGTTTCGCAACGCTCCGCCGCTCGCGCGCGACCGGTTCCTGAAGAACATCATCCGGGTGCTGCATGGTTCGCAGGGACACTCCTGGGTGCGCGGCCAACTGGTGACGCCGTTGTGGGTGCTGATGGCGCTCACCGGAGGCGTCCTGCTCATCGCCTGCGCCAACGTGGCCAGCCTGCTGGTGGCCAAAGCGACGGCGCGGCACAAGGAGATGGCCATCCGGCTGGCCATGGGCGCGGGCCGGGGCCGGATCATCGCACAACTGCTGGTGGAGAGCCTGCTGCTGTCGGTGCTCGGCGGTGTGGCGGGCCTCATCCTCGCCCTGTGGGCTGATCGCGTACTCATGGCATTCCTGCCGCCGGAGACCCTGACGCTGCATATCTCGGCGGTCCCCGATTTTCGCATTCTCCTGTTCACCCTGGGGGTCTCGGTTCTGACCGGAGTCATCTTCGGCCTGATCCCGGCGCTGCGCTGCACCAACCCCGACCTTGCGCCGACACTGAAGGATCAAGCGGGCAGCGTGATCAGCGGCGGCGTGCACGTGCGGTTGCGGAAGACGCTGGTTGCGGCGCAGGTGGCTCTGTCGCTCCTATTACTTACGGGCGCGGGGCTGTTCATTCGCAGCCTGCAGAACCTGCGCGGCCTGGGTCCCGGTTTCCGCACCGAGAACCTTCTGGCCTTCGACATCGATCCTGCGCTGAGCGGCTACGACACCGCGAAGTCGAAGGTGTTCTACCAGCGCCTGACCGACGAGATTGCCGCCATCCCCGGCGTGCGCCTTTGCAGCCTGGCTTCGCTACGGATTCTGGACGACAACGAATGGGACCAGTGGGTGACCATTGAAGGCTTCACGCCGAAGCCCGGCGACTATCCGGACCCCTTCATGAACGCCATCAGTCCCGGCTATTTCGCCACGCTGGGCGTTCCTATCATCGCCGGGCGCGACTTCACGTCAAAGGACACGGAGATGGTGCAGCATGGCGAAAAGCCGGACGACAAATCGCCCACCGTGGTCATCGTGAACGAGAAGTTTGCGCAGCGGTTCTTCGGCTCGGCCGCCAACGCGATTGGCCGCCACTGCGGGTTCGGCATCGACCCCGGAACGAAGACGGACATGGAGATCGTGGGCGTGATCGCCAACATCAAATACACCAACCTGCGCGACGAGATCCCCGTCCAGATGTTCGAACCGTATCTGGCGAACGACTGGGCCGGCGGCATGACCGTGTACGCCCGAACCACCATGAGCAGCGACGAGTTCTTCCCCGCGGTCCGCCGCAAAGTGCGCGATCTCGACGCCAGCCTGCCCCTCTACGGCATGCGCAGCATGAACGAGCAGCTTTCCAATTCGCTGCTCATCGACCGGCTGATCGCCAGCCTGTCCACCGTCTTCGGTTTCCTTGCCACGCTGCTGGCGTCCATCGGGCTCTATGGCGTGATGGCCTATTCGGTGGAGCGGCGAACGCGCGAGATCGGCGTGCGCATGGCCCTGGGCGCTTTCCGCAAAGACGTCGTTTGGCTGGTGATGCGGGAGGTGCTGTTGCTGGTGGCCGTTGGCGTCGCCGCCGGCGTGGTGGCGGCAGTGGCCCTCACGCGCTTCGTGCAATCGCAGCTATTCGGACTCAGCCCGCACGACCCGCTGACGCTGGCGCTGGCCGCCGTGGGTCTTTCGGCCGTGGCCTGCGCGGCGGGCTACATTCCGGCCATGCGCGCCAGCCGCGTGGATGCGATGCGGGCGCTGCGGTACGAGTAGTCGACTTCAGATCGGAATGAACGTCAGATGGGATGCATGGGGCGATCCCGCTGGAAGCAGCTTGCTCACATGACGGTCGAAGGTGGCCAGAGCGCCTTGTCGGCGGATGGCCAGATCCACGAGTACCGCGTCGGTCAACTGCTTTGGACCCATGATCCGCGCGAGCATCTCGGGTAGAAGGGAAGCGATCGGCGTGTCCTGTTCCCAGAACTGATGGTGCGGGCTTTGCGTGCTCGATGCGAGGATCTGGACGGCCTCGCGAACAGGTATCAGGAGTCTGGTCACCGCAGGCTGGCAGGACAGGCGAACAAAGCCGGCCTGGGTCATCGGACAGGTGGCCCAGCCGTTCTGCCGATTGACCTCGAACCACGCGTGGGCCGCCTGGTGGTGGACATGGTTGGGCCAAGCCAGCGCCAGCAGAACATTGACGTCAAGCAGATGCACCATTGGTGCGTCCGTTGAAGAACCTGCTCAGGTCCTCGTCTTCCCGCTGAACCGCCCATTCGATGTCTTCAGGCCCGAAGGGCGGCGTCCCGGTGTCCACGTTGAACAAAGCAAAGCCGTTTCTCTCCTGATGCGGTGGAAACACAGCCAGGCCGCGCCTCATCAGGAAGCTAGCTGCATCGCCAAGCGAGATGCCACGCGCTTCGGCCAGCTCCCGCGCCAGATTGAGGGACTCGTCATCAATATTCAGAGTGGTTCGCATCAACAGTTATGATGCCAGATTGTGATATTGATGTCAATGCCTGTTCGATGAACTGTAGCGCGCGGGGGTCTCGGGACTGGCCCAGCCAGAAGAAAGCCTGCTTGCGGACCTCAGGATTCCTCTGGTTGCGCGCCACGTCGATCAGCTTGGGAACGCCCTCGTCCTTAGGCAATTGCGACAGCGCGAACACGGCGCGCTTCTTCACCTCGGTGTCGGGGTCGTTGCGGATGGCGTCCACGATGGTGGCCGAGGCGCGCTGGCCGGCCCTTTGCGCGAGCCAGAAGAGCGCCTGGCCGCGTACGTGCCCCGACGGGTCGCTCTTCGCCGCCTGCATCAGCAGCGCCAGCGCCTCGGGTTGTTTGTCGATGAAGAGCGCAAACACGGCCTTGTCGCGGATGTGCTCGCTGGGATCGTTCGCCCGGAGATTCCCGAGGACTTCGACGCCGCGCGCGCCCCGGCTCGCGCCCAGCCAGAAGACTACCTTCTCCCGCACTTTCTCCGGTTGCGCCGGACGCGTGAGCCGTTCGAGCACCGCGTCGGCCCGCGGATCGTCGTGCAGTGAAATGGCGAGGATCGCACCATCGAGCACGTCGTCCGAGCGCACCAGTTTCTCGAGAAATGCAATGCTGGCCTCGGCCGGCACTCCGGTCAGCGAGACAAACGGCATCCCGCCCGCATCGAGCTGGCAGGAGAGCGGGTGAACCTGAACCTTGCCAACTACGTTGCCCGTCACGCGGAACAGGACCGCCACGGCGGACGGCGCTTCCAGATGCACCGGACCGCTGTCGCCGTCGTTTTCCCAGCCTCCTTCCAAGCGGCAATGACACTGATTGCCACGGTCGCCGGGAACCGCCTTCACGGCATAGCCGAACCACGTGGGCGCGCCGGAGTGGAACTGCGCGGCAAGGTCGCCGGAGAACGGCCGGCTCTCGAAGCGCGCGTTGGCGACGTCGGGCTGCCAGTTCTGTGCGAACGCACAGGAGGCGGCGATAAGCAGAGCCGTGACCGTTCTCATTTGAGGATCTCCATCATGTAGTCGGTAGTTTCTTTGGAATGGACCAGAGACAGGCTCCTGATGATCTCCGTCTTCATCTCCGGGTCCTTCTCGGCGCGGGCCAGGCCGACAAGGGCCTTCGCGTTCTGTTGCAGGAAGAGCGATTTCAGAACCGCTTCGCGCACCTCCCGGTTCTGATCGGACCTGTAGACCGCCACCAGAACGTCGCCACGGCCGTTTCCGCCCATCAGCCCGAGCGATTTTATGGCGGCGATGCGCAGGCGCGGGTCGGCGTTGCTCAGGGCAATCTCAACAAGTCTGGAGGAATTGCCGCCCACAAACATGGACTGCAGGATCGCCTCTTTGTCCTCCATGGAACTGGTCAACTGGAAGAGCTGCCAGAGTTCTTCCTGGCCGCCGGCCATGGCGAGCTGGCGGATGGCATCGGCGCGCAGCTCGGAGTCTTTTTCGCCCTTCGCTACCCTCAGCAGGAAGCCGCGCGAGCCGGAGATCATGAGACTATTCAGAATGGCCTGCTTGACGCCTTTGTCGCCGGCCGATTCATAGATGGACACCAGCTCCCTACGCGAGTCGTCGTTGCCCATCATGCCCATGTAGCGGATTGCCCGTTCCTGCAGCTCGGGGCCAGAGGACCCGCGCGCTATGTCGCCGAGGAGCTTGCGGGCCTCCGGCAACGGGCTCTGGGTGAGAACGAACAGGGCTTTTTCCTTGAGTTCCGGCGAATTGTTGCTCTTCAGCACTTTTTCGAGAATGGGGAAGGCCTGCTGCGGGTCGGATTGCATCAGGCTGTTGAGAGCGATGACCTTGAGGTCCTCGTCGGACTCGGCGCCGGGGCTGACCGCGCCCATCTCCACCTCGAGTGCCTGTGCGTCTTTGATCCAGCGGCTTTTCGGATACTGCTTGCGCAGGGCCGCGATGGTGGTCAGCGCTTCCTCGCGGCGTCCGGCGCGGTTCTGGGCGTAGGCCAGCCAGTACATCGCGGCGTCGATCATGTCCCCCTTGCGGGACGCCGACGCGGCAAAGGACGCGGCCGCTTTCTCCCACTCACCGGCATCCAGAGCGCGGCGGCCTTCCCGGTAGTCGGCGTCTTCGTGAGAACCCTGCTGTGCCTGGAAGCTCAGGCCGAAAGGCTCGGACGGGCTCTGCGCCATCAGCGCGGCGGCTGACACAAGGATGAGAATCGTGTAGCGAATCATAATTGCTGTCCTTTCTGGCGAACATTCGTGCTGACAATGCGCACCTTGAACAGAAGCCCCTCGCTCTCGATGCGCTGCCGCAGCATTTCGAGATCGTCGGGCGACAGGTTCGCGGGGCCATTGGCAATATCGAGCAAAGTGCGTTCGAGTTCATCGAGCAAAGCGGCATCGGAGAGGTCGCCCGTGCGCGTGGCGGTCTGGCGGAGCAGCCGGTTCTCGGCCACCAGCTCGCGCGCGCGGACGCGTTCGTCTCCAAGGTCCATGGTCCCGGGAGCGGCGTTCACCAGCTCGACAAGGACCATCTGAGAACGGTCGAGATGATCGCCCATGGCGATGAGCAGCACGCGCTCGCGGGCCTTCGCCGAAAATCCGGTGGGCACGCGGCGCTGCTCAACCAGGATTCCGGCTACGAAAGCGGCCACGGCAACGGTGGCCAGCGCGGGCGCCACCGTCCACCACCGCAACCACGAGCGGCGAGGCTTCGCGGCGGGCAGTTGAGGGAGCAGGCGGGTCCAGACTTCGCCGCCGTACGAGGAGCCGCGCTCGGGAACAGGGAAGTCGCGCAGACCGTCGAGCAACCGCTTCAGCCGGTCGAAGGCGGCGCGGCATTCCGGGCAGTCGTCCAGATGCGCTCGCAGCGCGGGGTCCGCTTCGTCGTAATACGCGAGCGTGATCTCTTCTTCGCTGAGGTGTGTCATGGTCTAACCCCAGGGGCCATCCCCCACGCCGGCTCCAGCGCGCGGCGGAGTTTCTGCACGGCGCGGAAAACGGTCTGTTTTGCGGCGTTCGCGCGTACGCCCAGCGCGCGGGCAATCTCCTCGGTGCCGCAGCCCTCGTAGTGGCGCAGCAGGAACGCGGTCCGCTCCATTTCGCTGAGCTCGCCGAGGGCCGGTCCCAGCAGCCGGGCGATCTGGCCGCTGTGCGTGAGCCTCTCCGGTGAGGGCTCGCTGCTGGCGATGTGGTCGACCGTGCCGGGCTGGTCTTCGTCCCCGGATACGGCCTGCTGTTCGCCGTGGACCTTGCGCTCGCGGATCAGGTCCAGCGAGCGGTTCGCCGCGATTCGATAGATCCATGTGCCGAACGACGCCCGGCCGTCGAAGCGATGCATTTGCTTCCAGGCGCGCAGGAAGGTCTCCTGCACCATGTCCTCGGCGTCCTGTTCATTGCCAGTCATGCGAAAGGCGAGACGGAAGATGGACCGGCTGTGGCGCTCCACCAGAACACGAAAGGCGTGCTGGTTGCCCTTGCGTGCCTCTTCGGCCGCCGCACTATCGGTCCATTCCATCCGGCTGCTCTTTAGACTATGCCGGAGCGGGGCGGTTAGGTGGGATGCGGCCAGGAGAGGGTGACGCCAACACAGAAAAGCGCGCCCACCTCATCGGCGAGCGCGCAGTGTTGTGTTTGGATCGCCTCTACTCGGTTCGCTTCTTGACGAGAATCCGCAACTCGCTGGATTGGCTCCCCGGCTGGGCGTCGTCACCGGACCAGATCTCCATCGGCGGCCCGGCGGGCACGTAACCCTGCGCCGCAACCGACGTCAGGAAGGCTGCCCAACGCCCGTAGAAGTTGTATTCCCAGGGACCGTTCACCACAACGGACGCAGCCAGTCCCGCAGGCACAGAAACGAGCTCGAACGGCGCCTCGGCGTGCGTTCCTGGCGGCACGGGATACCCGGCATCCCAGTGCTGCTCAGACTCGTAGTGTCCGAACGGAGGGCCAGCGGGACTCACGCCCAGGGTCTTCAGGTAGGATTCGACCGCCTGAAGAGCGGACTGAGTTTGCGCAAACGAGCCCCGCATTGGCATCACCACCGCCGTCAGTGCGGCGCACTGCCCGATCCGTGCCTGCAAGGCCGGGGTGGCCGGGGGAAGACCAGGCTTGCCCGCGCCCGGCTTCACACTCGGTATCGTGATCGGCGTGTATCCCGCCGGAGGAGTCAGATCGAACAGCGAGCGAGCGACCTCCGCGCCCACGCGGATGTTCTGAATGTGCATCTGGTGGGCAGGCTTGCCCTCATCCTGAACGGTGATGTCGACGTGGTCGGCCTCGCGCGTTCCGGGGTCAATCCAGATATCGAGTTGCTTTAGCCCGGGGATTGAGCCGTTAGGCGGCGCCTTGCGCAAGCGATATCCGATCAGCTTCTTCTGGCCGGTCCATTGCTCGCCAAGCACTTCGTCCGCTGTCTGAGGGAGCGATCTCAGTTGTTTCGCGAAGTCTTCCGTATTGGCCTGGCTCTCCACCTGCTTGCCGCCTTCAGCCAGGTATGTTCGCGTGGCGTGCATCAGGACGATCTGTTTGCCGGTGGTACCGTCAGTCCTTATCTCAATGCCCCACGAGCAATTGAGCCGCCGGTATCCGGGAGCGAGATAGCTGAAATCGACTGCGACCCAGGGCTCCGTGTTCAGGACAATCGTATAGGCGAGCGATTGAGAATCCCGGAGTTGCGCCGCCGCCACCGCGAACACCTGGCTCGCACTGGACCTCCGTGGAATGAGCATCGTTCCCACGGCCACTGCCACGAGCAGGGCCGCAGCCATCGCTGTCACGCGCACGGCTGGCAGGCGCGTCAGGGAATACGCCAGCGTGCGGAAACGGGCGGGCGGCCGTTGCTCCACTCTCGTCCGGAAGTCCACCAGCCTGCGGCGCAGGCGGTCTTCCACGTCAACCGGAACTTCCATCTGAGTCCCCCTTTGAATCAGTTCATCCACGTCATTGATCATGTCTTTGTCAGGCATTGCTGGTTTCCTCCTTGCGGACTGCCGGGATCAAATGCGCGAGCAGCGAACGCAGCCTGGTGCGGGCGCGCGCCACATGCTTGCGCACGGTCACCTCCCGGCAGGCCAGAGCCGCGGCGACATCGCCGTACGGGATTCCCTCCACCGCGTGCATCAGCATTGCCCGTGCCTGGTTCTTCGGCAAAAGCCCGATTGCCCGAAGCACCTGGGCGCGCTGCTCCGTATCGGAGATGTTCCGGATGGCGGACGCCGAGGAATCCGCGATGTCTTCCGGGATCGCGCCCTCCGCGATCCACTTCCCCTGACGCACCCTGCGCCGGAGTACGTCGTGCGCGGCGTTGACGCACATGTGCAAAATCAGCGCGTGCGGATTCGGGTGTGTCACGATGCGGTCCCAGCGTTTCCAAACCGTTAGCAAGGCTTCCTGGAAAGCGTCTTCTGCGTCGCCGGGGTCTCTGCTGATACGCCACACCGCCCGCATCATGCGGTCCTCGATGGGCGCAATCAGCCGCTCGTACTCCCGCTGCCGATCGTTCATGAAGTCCTCTCTTCCTGGAAGCTCATGCCGGGCTGCCAGGACGACAATTTGCTCTCACCTGAGAAACGCTCGCCAGACCCTGTTTGTGGACACACGGGACAATGGGACGCTACAGCCGAGACACCGGGTCCGGCCGGGGGGCATGCCCGGAGTCTACACCCGGTCGAACCGCCCGCAAACCGGCCGGCTGGTTAAAGTCCGCTGTGAGACGGCCGATTGATGTAACAGAGGTGCCAGCGTCATGGCTTCGAGAGCGAACTGTTGGGAGGTAAAGCAATGCGGCCGGCAGCCGGGGGGCGCAAAGGCCGCCGAACTCGGCGTGTGCTCGGCGGCGACGGCATCTGTGGGCGGAGTCAACGGCGGGAGGAATGCCGGCAGGATTTGCTGGGCCCTGGCTGGAACGCTGTGCGGCGGCAAGGTTCAGGGATCGTTCGCACAAAAGGTCGCCAACTGTATGAAGTGCGAATTCTTTCTCGCCGTGAGGGAGGAAGAAGGTCCGGCTTTCAGGCAACTGCCCGCTGCCTGACTACGCCGCCGGCAGACGCTGCACTGCGACGCCTCCGTTGGTGGTGGTAACGCGGATTGGTTTTCCACCCGAGCCCAAGTCGGTTTCGAAGTGCTGGCCGATCCGGCCGTGCACGGTCACCGGGAAGCCGATGTCCACGCCGCCATGCGTCGTCTCGGCTTCGAGATGGGCCGAGTAGTTGGCCGGCACAAGAATCCTGACGCCGCCGTTGGTGGTATGGACGTCGCACTTCTCGCCGTCCCAGTGGTCTCCGCTCAGCTCGATGTGAACACCTCCGTTGGTAGTGCGCCCTTCCACATCGCCGTCCACCCGCTTGAGCGTCACGCCGCCATTGGTGGTGTCGAAGTCCATCCGGCCGTGCACGTCTTCCAGGTCGACGCCCCCGTTGGTTGTGTGCAGCGTCAGGTCGGTGTGCCGCGGCACGAAGATCTCGAAGCTGACGCCCCATCCGCCGTCGCGATGCCAGCCCTCGTGGGGGCCTTCGGGGTGAATCCGGCCATCGGCAATCTCCACGCGGATGTGTGCGGCGATGTCCTTCGCCTCGGCGTGGTCGTGATCCCAGACGCGGATCTGGGTGCGGACCAGGACCTCGTTGCGGTCCCATCCCTTGACGGCGATTCCACCGTTGGCGCCGCCATCGACGGCAATCTGGCCGCGAACCGGGATGGTGGCCTCGCGCATCTCGCAGTAAGACCAGTCGTCCCACCCGCGGCCTGAGCGGTCATCGCAACTGAGTTTCTTGTCCTGAGCCAGCGCCAGCGGCGCGATGGAAAGCAATACGACAAGCAGCGTCTTCATAGTGTCCTCTGCCAATCCATTACGAAGCAGGCGGCGGAAAGTTACGGCCCGGACACGCGGCGAGGGGAAGAACGGGGAGTGCGGCGCGTCCGGGGTGCTGCTCATCGCGATATCATGCTCCTGATGAAGCACGTCATCTACAGCATGCAGTTCAAGGGCAGCGTGGTGCCGGGTGGCGAAGGCGTCATGAAGACCACCACCAGCGCCACCAGTTGCTCAATCCATTCGGTGATCGGACCGGACGGCATCGAAGGCACGTTTCATCCGGCCGAGGGCGGCCTGGCGTGGTTCGAGTCCGAAGTGCGCCTTGCCGGCCAGCACTCGTTCACCGAGACTGGCACCATCAGCTTTGGCGAAGATAATCACGAGTTGCGGTTCAGCACACTCGGGCAGGGTCACATGGGACCGAGCACGGACACGAGGTACTCGGCTGGCGCGGTGACCTGGAAAGTGGAGGGCGGCGAGGGACAGTTCGAGGGCGCCTCCGGGTACATCACGTCCAACTTCATCGTCACCGAAGATGGTGAGGTAACGGATTACCAATTCGGTGTTATCTTCCTGAAATAAAATAGGCGTGCCCCTCGCCGTCGCGGCCGGGCAGGCCATCGATTCTGTTGAGGCGCGCACGTCGGCAAGTGGGTGTTCGAGACTTCTGCCACGGGCTGATGCCGCTGGATCAAATAGTGAGGTAAGGGATTATCAAATCGGTGTTATCTTCTTGAAATAGAAACGTTGGATCGAGGCTGGCATGGCGCGGGCGACGAGTTCAAGCTCGCTGACGCGCAGCAACCGGCAAACCATGTAGAAAACTGCAACGCCCAGCGGCATTGAGATCAGCAGATCGGTCAGGTGCGCAAGCCGGCCGGTGCCCATACGCCCTGTGATCAACGCGTTAGAACCCCAGACCACGACGCCCATCACCGCGGCGGCTGCCGCGATTCTCAGGACGCTCGACGCCAGATCGCGCCCATACACCCCGTGGATTCGATTTCGCAGAATCCCGAACAGGGCCACCGCCCCGAACAGGGCCACGATGGACGTTGACAGCGCCAGACCGGCGAAGCCGAACCAGACCGACATCCAGAACGCCGCGACATAGTTCAACAGGATCGAGGCGAGGCTCACCAGCATCGGCGTACGCGCATCGTTCAGGGCGTAGAACGCCGGGCCGATCACCTTCAAAGCCGAGTAGCCGGTGAGGCCCACAGCATAGCAGGAGAGCGCCGCCGCAGTCTGCCCGGTGTCGTACACGCCGAAGCGGCCGCCTTCATAGATGGCGCCGATCATCGACTTCCCGAGTAGCGCGAGACCGATGGAGCTCGGCAGCGTGAGCAGAAACACCATGCCCAGAGACCGCGAGAGCGTGCGGCGATACTCGTCCATGTCGCCGACTGCCGCGCTGCGCGAGATGGACGGCAGCGTCGCCGAAGCGATGGCCACGCCGAACAGTCCCAGGGGAAACTGCATGAAGCGGAACGCGTAGGCCAGCCAGCTCACCGGACCGTTCATGGGGATGCGCGAGGCGAAGTTGGTGTTCACCATCACGTTGATCTGCACGGCGGCGCTGCCGATGATGGCCGGGCCCATCAGGTGCATGATGTGGCGCAGCTCGGTGTGCGACCAGTCCACTGCCGGCCGGTAGCGAAAGCCCAGCCGGCTCAGGCTGGGGAGCTGGTACAGCAGTTGGAGAGCGCCGCCCAGCACCACGCCGATGGCCATACCGGTGATCTTGTCGATGTGCAGGTACGGCCCCAGCAGGAATCCCGCGATCAGCCCGAAGCCGACCGAGCCAAGATTGAAGAACGTGGAGGACATGGCCGGCACGCCGAAGCGATTGCAGGCGTTCAGCACACCCATGGCCTGCGCCGCCAGCGCCACCAGCAGCAGGAAAGGAAACATGATGCGGGTCATGGCGACGGCCAGCTCGAACTTCCCGGCCACCTGGTGGAAACCGGGCGCGAGCAACTCCACCAGGGTGGGCGCGAAGATGGTCCCGAGGATGCAGAAGACGCCGACAATGACGATGATGGCCGTGGCCACCAGGTTGGACAGCACAGCGGCTTCCGCTTTTCCCTTTTTTGCGAGCGTGGCGGTGAAGGCCGGGACGAACGCCGACGACAGCGCGCCCTCGGCAAACAGGTCGCGGGTCAGGTTGGGGATGCGAAAGCCGAGCAGGAAGGCGTCATAAACAAAGCCCGCGCCAAACAGACGGGCCATCACCATCTCCCGAAGCAGCCCCGTGGCGCGGCTGAAGAAGACGGCGATGGAAACCAGCGTGGCCGAGCGAACCACGCTCTCCTGCGGGTGCTCTTTCTGGTGAGGCGTTGTTTGCCTGCCCTGTAAAGCCGTGGTCAACGGTGTATTGACCCATTATAGGAGCCGGGGTTGTGGGGCAGCGCCATGCGCTGCCTTGCGGGGTCGGTCGAGCGCGGGATGGCAGCGCGCGGCGCCGCCCCACGGCTCAGAAGGTGAAGCGGGCCTGCAGTTCCACCCGCCGATTCACGGCGTTCGAAGCGCCGTAGGCGAAGTTCGTGGCGAGCGACGTCGATTGCAGGAAGAACGGAGAAGTCATGGAGCCCACGGGCGGCGACACATTGACGTTGTTGAACACGTTGCGCGCCATCAGGCCAACGATGAGGTTGTAGCGCCGCGTCGTGGTGGAGTCGGAGAACATGCCGCGCATGCCGCCCCAGCCGCCGGGCCCGCCTCCCGGAGGCCCGCCCCGGCCGCCACCACGGCTGGCAGGGTTGACGCCGGAGGATTGCTCCGGCCCGAATCCAAACGTCTTGCTCACGCGCAGGTTCAGGCTGAACTGGTCCGGCCCGGTGGCGAAGTTGCGCGGCAGCGTTTCGCAGAGCGGTGTATTGGCTTGACAGGGCGGCGCGTTGGGATTGAGTAAACCATATGGCGTTGCGACTGCACCAGGCCCGATCCCGAAGGCGGGCCGCGCATTGAACATGTAGTCTTCGTAAACGTCCTCGCCGGTGGTCAGGTTGAAGGGCATCCCGGATTGCCATTGCAGGAACGGGCTGATGCGAATGTTCCAGCGCAGATTCGCCGAGCCCGCCATGAAGATGCGGTGGTGGATGTCGTACGCGGCCCGGCCGTAATCGGCGGCGAGGTCGTACTGGTTCTCCGGGAAAAAGCCCGCGCCATCGGTATTGCTCATGGCGTTGTTATAGACGTAGCTGCCGAACATACTGAAGTTCGAACTCAGCCGCATGTTGATGTTGGTGAAAATCTGATGCTGGTTCAGCAGTCCGCCGGATTCGTACTGGTCGACCTGACCCTGGGTGGGCTGGGGGTACGTGCCGTCCTGCAGCGGCTGTGGCGCGGTGATGTCGCGCTCCAGCAGCATATGCAGGCCGTGCGAGAACATGTAGTTCACGGAAAGCGTGGTATTCTTCCCCACTTGCCGGTCCACTCCCATGGCGCTCTGCATGATGTAGGGGGCCTGGAGGTTCTTTGCCACCTGGACCGTGGTCATGTTGGCCGCCTGCAGATTTGCCGGGGCCTCGAGATCCGCGAGCAGTGCCTCGGCCGTGAGACCGGGCTGCACGAATGCCGGGCTCGTCTCCGTGTACTGCCGTTCCAGATAGCCGTTGTAACGCTCCGCCGCCAGGGTGTAGTTCGGGCTGAATCGCGTGTAGAAAAGACCGAAGCCGCCGCGGATGACGGTGGTCGGGCGCATCGACGGCTTGCTCGCGCCGGGCGACCAGGCAAAGCCCAGGCGCGGTGCAAAATCGGACCAGTCGTGCATGTGATTCTGCGCCTCCCAGCGCAGGCCGGTGCTGATGGTTAGGTTCGGCCGGACTTTCCAGTCGTCGGTCACAAAGGGCCCGACGTCCACATACGAGACGGTAGCGCCGGGGCCGCCGCCGGGGGCGGCCTGGGTCAGCGTGAATAGCGTGGGAGACTGGTCGTTTTCAAACTGGTTCCACGAGGCAAACAGAAACGTCCCGTTGAAATTCGACCGCGAGATGTTGTCGTCGCTGACCTCGCGCACGCGAATCCCGAACTTGATGCTATGCGCAGCCTTCAGAATGCTGGTGTAGTTTTGCAACTCGTAGTGGTTCTGGGTGTCCGAGCCGTTTCCGACGGTGGCGCCACCCGTGGTGAAGGCGTTGGCCACGTTGAGCAGCGGCTCGTCCGGATTCAGAGGCTTGGTTTCCGTCACCTCGTGCCAGTATTGAAAGCGCGTCTCGTTTATGGCCTTCGCATTCAGGACGGCGGTCTCGGTGAGTTGCACGGTGTTCTGACCGTCCGTCGCGTTGTAGGCCGCCGACGGCAGCGTGAATGGGCTGAGGCCACGGTTGTCCTGATCATTCTCCAGCCACGTGTAGCGAAACACCAGCGTGTTGTTGGTGGAAAGCTGATAGTCGATGCGCGGGCTCACCGTGGTGCGTTCCGATGGCATGGAAACAAACTGGCTCGGGCTCGCCCCCGACAGACCGAACGTCTGTTCGAAGAGCTGAATCCGCGGGTCCTGCGCATAGACGAGAGACTGCTGATACAGGATGTTGTCGTCGGCGATGTCGCGCCGGTCGAAATCGAGGAAGAACGACGCTTTCTTGCTCAGCGGACCGCCGGTGTTGCCGCCGTACTCTCTGGTCGAAAAGTCCGGCGTTTGCGGCGTGGTCAGAAATGGATTGCGCGCGTCAAACACCATCTGGCTGGTATTGAAGAACATCTGGCCGTGAAACTTGTCCGAGCCCGGCTTGGTCAGGATCTCGATGCGGCCATAGCCGAGCTTGTCGAACTCGGCCGAGAACGGATTCTGATTGATGCGAATCTCACGAATCGACTCTTTGGGCGGAAGACGGCCGCCGGTGAAGCCGTCGATGTAGATCTGCGCCCCGTCCGGACCGGCCGAGGGTCCGGCCAGCGCCTGCAGGTCCTGCTGGAGATCGTCGGGATCGTCGGAGAGGGCATCCAGATCTTCCTTCTTCAGCACAATGGCCCCGGCGTTATTCGAGGCCTCGAGGCTGACCGTGGCCCCCTGCGCCTCGCCATGAACGGTGACTTCCTGTTTCTCGAGGGTGACCATCAGCATCAGGTTGACCGTCTTCGGCCCGCCGGCGACATCCACCGTGGCCGGCTGGACTTGCTTGAGCCCCGGCGCCGAGGCCACTACAGTGTAGGCGCCGTCCGCCAGCCCGGTGACGACGTAGCTCCCATCGCCGCCGGTGGTGACCACTTTCACGACGCCCGCGCTCGTGCTTACGGTCACCTTCGCCGCGGGCACCATCGCGCCCGACTCGTCGGTGACCTGGCCGCGAATGATCCCGGCCTGCTGGGCCAGGGCCGCGCCGCTCAGCGCGATGAATACAGCGATAACGAACAGAATACGTGACATTCCTCTTGAATCCTCGCCGCTACTCCGTGGGCATGCCGGGCATGCCGATATCCAGATTCCAGCTTCCCGCGTTCACGTTGCCGCCGGGCATTCGCGGGGCCGCCGTCAGCAGGGGCTCCACGCCCGCCAGCAGCGTAAGCGCCGTGACGTCGGCCGGATTGCTGCCGCGGCTGCTGGAGATTAACAAAGCGTCCCCTTTCTTCAGATCGGCCAAAGCCAGCGGCGGCATTCGCTCCAGCATTTGTTGCATGTCCCACTGGCCGCGGCCGCCCGGACCGCCGGGACCTCCAGGACCACCGGGACCTGCAGGGCCGCCGGGGCCGCGGGACCATCCACCTGGTCCGCCCGCACCAGCGGGACCTGAGCCGTTGCCCCCCCTCTGCCACTGCCCGGCGCCACCACCCTGAGCTCCACCCGGCGCGCCGCCGCCGTTGACGCGCCGCGCCAGCATGGTGGCCATCGGTTCGGGAAGCCGGCGAGCGAGCGTGTCGTCCTTAATACGGACGGTTACTGGCTTCTTCGTCTGCAAATCCGTCACCCGCACGGTTCCCGCAGCCGGGTCGGCCGAAATCACGGTTCCGGCGAACGTGCGAAACGCGCCCGAGACGATCTCCTCGGCGGTCACGCGCGTGCCGTCGTCGTTCTTGTCGCCCAGGGCGCGCACCTGATCGCCCGTCCGGATCTCGGTCAGCGTGCTCGGTTTCGCATCGGCGAATTTCACCGAGTCGGGCGCGTAACGGCGGTATTGCGTCGTGGCGGACACCTGAACGGTGACTGTCTTCGCTCCGGACTGGGTGGAAATAGTGATTTCGTTCTTCGCGGCGTCGACAGCGCTCACCGTACCGGCCACGCTGCGGCGCATCCACTCGGCACGGTCGCGGGCGTGCTTCTGTGCGAGGTCCGTTTTCGTCATGACGATGACGGAGGCCGCCGTCATGGTGTTAGCCTCGCTGCCGGCCACGCCTCGCGCGCGCACGCGGTCGCCGGGTTTGATGGCGTCCAGTGTAGTGGGCGTGGCCTTCTTCAGGTCTGTCTCGCCGGGCGGAATGCTCACACACATGGTCTTGTCGGTGAGGGTTACGGACCATGTGACGCCAGCGTCGGTCTTCAGTTGCAACGTCTTCGCGACGGCATCGACGGCCGTTACGTCCCCCAGAGCCTTGACCGTTCCGGGCGCCGGCTGCGTTTGGGCCGAGGCCATACACATGAGGAGAACCATCCCCGAGAAAGCTCTCATATCCTGAGAAGGCGACGAGCGCGGCGGCGGGGTTACCGAGGGAGTGTCAGAATCTGTAAAACAATCGCCATCAATCGTATAGAATGCTCTCAGGTTCCCTATGATCAGACCACGTGGAGTTCTCATTTCTGTGCTGGCGGGCCTCCTGATGCTCGCCTCCTGTTCCAAACCTGCTCCTGCTCCTGAAAAGACGGGCGAATCGGCAAAACCGGCCGGACCGCCGGCCGCCGGGAGCTACAGAGTCCTGATGGCCACCAGCAAGGGCGATATCACCATTGAGGTGCATCGCGACTGGGCCCCCATCGGCGCCCAGCGCTTCTACGAGCTGGTGCAGGCCGGCTTCTACGACAACGCACGCTTCTTCCGCTATGTTCCCAACTTCGTGATTCAGTTCGGCCTGGCCGCGGACCCGGCGGTCACGAAAAAATGGAGCACCACCATCAACGATGACCCGGTAACCCATATCAACCGGACCGGTTCGCTGTCGTTCGCCACCGCCGGCCCCAACACCCGCACCAGTCAGATCTTCATCAACCTGCGCACGAATCAGACCCTCGACGATCAGGGTTTCGCTCCCTTCGCCCAGATTGTGGACGGCCAGGATGTGGTCGGAAAAATCTACGGCGGCTACGGCGAGCAACCGGATCAGGACGCGATTCGCCTGAAGGGCAACACGTATCTGCTCAAGAGCTACCCGAAGATGGACTACATCAAGACGGCAAAGGTGATGTAGCGAAGGGAACAAAGGGAATAAGGGAAGTACAGGGAATAAAGGAAGCCTGGCGCCCCGCAGTCTGCCCGGTGCTGCGATTCCTTACTCCCTTTTCTCCTCTTGTCAGAGCCACCCCTTTTGCCGGGCCATGCGCGCCGCTTCGGTGCGATTCGACGCTCCCAGTTTGCTGATGGCCTCCGACAAATAATTGCGCACGGTGCCTTCGGACAGGCTCAGTTTCCCGGCAATCTCGGCGCCGCTGGAGCCCTCGTCGGCCAGACGAAGCACCTGGCGTTCGCGGTCCGTGAGCGGGTCCGCGGTGGCCCACGCTTCGGTGGCCAGTTCCGGATCCACCACGCGCAGCCCGGCATGAACGCGGCGCACCGCGTCGGCCAGTTGCGCCGCCGGCGAGTCCTTCAGCAGGTAACCGGAGACGCCCGATTCGAGGGCGCGGCGCAGATAGCCCTGGCGGGCGAACGTGGTCACGATGATGACGCGCACCGGCGCACGCTCGCGCTTCAGCTCCGCGGCAAGGTCCAGCCCGGTCATCTGTGGCATCTCGATGTCGGTGAGCAGGACGTCGGGCCGCAGGCTGCCCACCATGTCGAGCGCCTCCGCCCCGTTGCGCGCCTGGCCCACCACTTCGATATCGCCTTCGATCTCCAGCAACGCGGCCAGCGCCCCCAACACCAGCGCCTGGTCTTCCGCAATCAGCACGCGAATCACCCGGTCACCCCACTGGCGCCCGGCACCGGCAGGCGCAGGATCAGGCGCATGCCCTGCGATCCGTCGCGCTCCAGCGTGCCTCCCAGCGCCTCCACGCGCTCGCGCATGCCGCTGAGGCCGAAGCCGTCGGGGACGGAGCCGCCGCGGCCGTCATCGGCAATCTCCAGCTCGCAGCCAAAATACCGGCAGCGCAAGGCCACCTGGCAGGATTTCGCGCCCGCGTGACGCACTACATTCGTCACCGCTTCTCGAATTGCCAGGGCCAGCACGCTCTCCTGCGAAGCCGAGACGGTGACGGGTTCCACCTTGGCGTCGAGCTCGATGCCGGCGGCGGTGAGCGCCTCCCGCGCGTGCTCGAGCTCCGCTTCCAGCCCCACCGAGTGGTAACCGCGGACGGCCGCCCGCACTTCCGAGAGGGCTTCGCGCGAAATCCGCTCCACGTCGCGGATTTCCGCAGCGGCCCGTTGCGGGTCTTTGTCGGCCAGTTTGGACGCCAGCTCCGACTTCAACACGATCACCGACAAGGTGTGGCCAAGCAGATCGTGCAAGTCGCGGGCGATGCGCTCGCGCTCGGCGATGCGCGCCAGGCGGTCGATCTCGTCCTGGGCCAGATGGAGACGGGCATTCATCCGGCGTTTCTGGTGCTGTTCAATCACCATGGCGCCCACCAGGGGAGACAAGAGCAGCGCGAAGGCCCAGAAGAAGGGAGTGAGCCGCAAGAGCCAGCTTTCGAGCGCGATCAGCGCGAGCAGCACGCCGATCCAGCGCCAGGCGATCGCCGGTCTGCCAACACCGGCGAGGCACGCCCCCGCGAACACCGAAAAGACGCAGGCGCCCGGATTCCATGGGGCGTAAAGGGCGGCCAGCGCCCACATTGCCGCCGCTATCCAGACCAGGCGCGGTCCACACTCCCAGTAGCTGCGAAAGTAAAGCGACAGAAACACCGCCACGGCCAGTGCCGTGAACACCCAGACCCGTGTCGACGGATGGGTAAACGCCAGCGGCAGCACGAAGTTCACCAGGTAGATCAGCCACACATAGGGCATCCAGCCCAAGTCGCGGCTGGGCGGCAGGAACGGGTACTTCTTTATCGGAGCGAGCTCACCCGACATGGATTCTGCCTTCGTCGCGCCGCCACGCCAGCCATGCCGCCGCTGCGAAGATGGCGGTCAGGGCGGCCAGCGCCTGCACGTGTGAGGCGATGCTGCCGTGCCCGGACGCGCCGGCGACGGACTGGCTCATCTCCGACAAATGATACGCCGGGAGCGCCAGCGCGATCCGTTGAAACGCGTGCGGCAGGAATTGCAGAGGAACCCACAGACCCGAGCAGAAGGCCATCGGCATCGCCACCAGGTTTATCATAGCCGGAGCCGAATTCGGGGTCGCCACGCAGCCGAGGAGGAAGCCGAGCGCGCAGAACGGAATGGCGCCGCCCACGAACGCGCCCGCGAGCGCCGCCCACTGCTCCACGGGCATGCGCACGCCGCCCAGTGTCGCCGCCAGCGTGAACAGCACGGCCACAATGATGGTGCTGAAGATCAGCGCGCTCACGAGCTTCGCCACGAACCAGCCGGCCGGTGGCATGGGGCTGGCGCGCTTCACTTCCAGCCATCCCAGACCGCGCTCCGCCGCGACGCTCGCTCCCAGGCCCATCAGGGCCGCGAACATCACGCCGAAGGCGGCCATGGTGCACAGCATATAGACCGCCGGGCCCACCCCGCCCAGCGGGCCGTTTCGCAGGACAATCCCGAAAAACACGTAAAACATGACCGGGAATGTCAGGATGGAAACGGAATATCGCGGCATCCGCAGCAACGAGAGAAAGTCGCACTGAATCTCCAACAGAATCGCCTTCGTCATGATTTTGCCCCCGTAATTGCCAGAAACGCTTCCTCCAGGCCGGCGCTGGTGACCTCCAGATCGTGCATGTCCGGGTCCTGCGCGAACAGCCGCTGCACCATGTGGTCCGAATCGGTGGCGACGATCTCGGTGAAGACGCCGTCGCGCCGTACCGAAACCCGCTCGGCCATGGCCACGATTTCCGTGTCGCCCAGCGAGGTGATGCAGCGGATCTTGCGCGCCGCCGCGCGCTGCCGGATCTCCGACGATGTTCCCGCCGCCGCCATCCGGCCCTGGTTCAGCACGACAATGCGGTCGGCCAGCGCGTCGGCCTCTTCCAGATAGTGAGTTGTGAGCAACACGCTGCCCCCGCGCGCCACAAACGACCGGATGTGCCGCCACAGACCGCGGCGGCTGTCTACGTCGAGCCCGGCGGTGGGCTCGTCCAGCACCAGGATGTCCGGGTTTCCGCAGATGGCCAGTGCGAACAGCACCCGCTGCTTCTGGCCGCCGGAGAGACGCCCGAACAGACGCCGCTCGATGCCTTCCAGCCCCGCGGCGCGGACCGTTTCCTCAAACGGAAGCGGATTGGGATAGTAGCTGGAGAACAACCGGATGTGCTCGCGCACGCGCAGGGTTTCCGGCACGCGGCCCACCTGCAGCATGGCGCCGGTTCGCGTCCGTGCGGTGCGCTCCCGCGGGTCGCGCCCGAAGACGCGGGCCGCGCCGGAATCGGGCGTTGCGAGGCCCAGGAGCAGGCGCACCGCGGTGGTCTTCCCCGCCCCGTTGGGCCCAAGCAGAGCGAGCAGTTGTCCGCGCGCGATTTCGAGGTCGATGCCCGCCAGCGCGGTCACCGGCCCGAATCGTTTAGTTACATTTCGAAGTTCGGCAATCACCATGACCCGATAGTGCGCCAGACGGGCCGCCCGAACCAGTGCAAAAAGTCAGCGAGGGCTCATGACAAATGTCATGCCCGAATGCACACAAATGACAATCCGTTCTGATTCGTGCGCATTCGTGTTCATTCGTGGCCCGATGCCCGTGCTCACGCAACCGTCGAGATCTCAATCCGCCGGCCGTCCTCGCCCTCCGGATCGAGGCGTATCTCGATGCGCCGGGCGGGCATGAGTTCGGGGAAGCGCTCGCCCCATTCGGCGAGGACCACGGCATCGCGATCGAAGATCTCGTCGAGGCCCAGCGTGGCCACCTCGGCCGCGGTGTCGAGGCGATAGAGATCGATGTGGTACACGCGCTCGCCGTATTCGTGGATCAGGGTGAAGGTGGGGCTGGAGACCTCTTCGGCGGCGGCCGCGCCAAGGCCCTGCACGATGCCTTTGGCCAGCGTGGTCTTCCCCGCCCCGAGATTGCCGATCAGCAACACCACGGCTTTGCGCGGCAGCTCGCGGGCTATCCGTTCGCCCAGAGCGATGGTCTCTTCTTCAGACGCCGTGTGGAAGACGCGCGCACTCATGCATGGCCTCGGGCAGGTAGGTGAAGAGGTCGGTGGCGGTGACGGCTTTTTCCCCGAGATCGACGGCGGCCAGTTCTCCGGCGCGCCCATGCAGCCACACCGCGGCCAGCACGGCCGGGCCGAGGTCGTCCGGAGTCTGAGCGATGAACCCCGCCACCAGACCGGTGAGCACATCGCCGGTGCCTCCGGTGGCCATCGCGGGCGAGCCCGTGGGGTTCACGAAGACCCGCCCGTCCGGCGCCGCGATCAGAGTGCGACTCCCCTTCAGGACCAGCCACACCTCGTGCCGCTGCGCAAACTCGCGCGCCGTCCCGGTGCGGTCCGCCTGAACCTCGACAACGCTACGGCCGATGAGCCGCGCCATCTCGCCGGGATGCGGCGTGAGCACGCGCGGACCCGCGCTGGCGCCGAACTCCCCACCCGCCAGACCGTTCAGCGCGTCGGCGTCCAGCACCAGAGGAACCGTCGCGTGCGTTGCCAGATGCGCCACCAGCTTAACCGTGTCCGGGTGCGTGCCGAGGCCGGGGCCGCAGGCGATCACGTCCTTGCGCGCGAGCAACCGCTCCAGAGACCCATCGTCGAGCGCCTGGGCGGAGATAAAACCGGCGCCGGTCTCCGGTAGCGGCTCGGTCATGATCTCGGGCGCGTACCCCGCAATCACGCTGATCGCCGATGCGGCCGAGGCCACCGTGGAGAGACCGGCCCCCGCCTTCAGCGCCGCGATGCCGGCCATTCCCGCCGCCCCCGCCTTCCCTCGCGCGCCGGCAATCACCAGAACGTGACCGTAGGTCCCCTTGTTGGAATCCCGCGCGCGCGGCGCGAAGAGGTACCCGAACAACTCCGGGCCGGAAAGGGCCAGCCGGATGGAGTCGTCGTTCTCGTACAGCGCGGGTGGAGAACCGATCTGCCCGACGACGAGCTCGCCAATGGTGTAGCAGGCGGGCGCAAGCACGTGACAAGGCTTGGGCGCGGTGAAGGTCACCGTGAGGTCGGCGCGCGCCACCTCGCCTTCCTGATGGCCGCTGTCGCTCTGCATGCCGGAGGGCAGGTCGACCGCAACCACGCGGGCCAGAGGGAAGTCGGTGTTGATGGCGTGAATCAGTTCCAGCAAGCGCCCGCGCGCCGGACCGCTGAGTCCGGTTCCCAGCAGCGCATCCACCACCAGCGTGGAGTCGCGCATTTCGGCGCTGACGTCGTACACAACGGTCCCGCCGGCAATGGTGAACATGCGGTAGTTCTTCGCCGCGTCGCCGTCGAGCTCGCTGGCCGGGGCGGCGAGCAGAACGTGCAGGCTGCGCGGATGAATGCGCGAGAGTAGCTGGCGGGCAATCACCAGACCGTCGCCACCGTTGTTGCCCTTGCCGCACAGCACCGTGATGCGCTGTTCGGCCAGCCACGATCCTGCCGAGCCGCACGCGTCAGCCAGCAGTTGGTCGGGACCGCCGCCACGGGTTGCCGGCGAAGCCTGTCCGGCCAGCAGAGCGACGCTGCGCTCCATCGCTTCCAGCACGCGGTGTCCGGCGTTCTCCATCAGGACGATTCCCGGAATACCCGCTTCGATGGTGCGACGGTCCACTTCGCGCATCTGCACGGCAGTCAGAACTTTCATCTCCCCTCCGCAATGGAGCGGTTCAGCTTGCGCAAATCGTCCTGCCCACCCATGACGATGAGGCAGTCGCCGCCGCAGATCTCCGCTTCGGCCGGCGGATTGAAGAGCATGTTGCCATCCGGTTTGCGAATGGCGAGCACGATGACGCCCAGCTCGCGCCGCAGTTGCAGATCCCGCAGGGACTGGCCCACCAGCTCGCTGGCCTCTGGCACCGGCATCTGCTCCAGCGATACGTTCAGGCCGAGATCGCCGGGCCTGGTAGTGAAGTCGATGAACTGGTAGACGTGCGGCCGGAGCAGCGCCTCGGCCATGCGGTTGCCCGTCATGTCGTAGGGCGCGAACACGTGCTCGGCGCCGGCCCGCCGGAACTTGTCGGCCGAGGTCATCTCCGCGATGCGCGCCGAGATCATCAGCTCCGGGTTCAGCGTGCGCGCCGAGATCACCAGGAACAGGTTGTCCGCGTCGGTGGCCAGGGTGGCAATCAGGCCGATAGCCCGCATGATGCCGGCGTCGCGCAGCGTGTCGTCGCTGTTGGCGTCGGCCAGCACGCCCAGCATGCCGTCATGGATGGCCCGCTCCACCTTGCCTTCGTCTTTGTCGATAATCACGAATGGCACGCCCGCACTCCGCAGGCAGGACGCCGCGCCGCGGCCCACCCGGCCATAGCCGCAGACGATGTAGTGTTTGCTGAGGTTTTCGATCATCGTTCTGATCCGCCGCTTTCCGAAATACTGGTTGAGCTCTAGCTCGATGATGATCTGCGTCATTCCGCCGATGGCGAAAAACATGGTGCTGACGCCGAAGAAAATGAGAAACGAGTTGAAGATGCGGCCCGCCCGCGACAGCGCGTGGACCTCCTGATAACCCACCGTGGTGATGGTGATCAGGGTCATGTAGAAGGAGTCGAACAGCGGCCAGTGTTCGACCACGGTGAAGCCGATGGTGCCCGTCACCAGCGTGAGCGCGATCAGGGTGGCGATCCGCAGCAGCCTCCGGCGCACCTGTTTCATCTAGTGCCTTCGCGCCAGCATCAGGGTCATGTCGTCGAAGAGTTCGGGCGAGGCCGTCCACTGCCGCACCGCGTCCATGACCATGGAAGCGATCTTCTCCTCGTCGCGCTCGAGGTTCTTTTCGATCAGCTCGAAAAGCCGTTCGTCCCCGAACATTTCACCATACTCGTTTTCCGGCTCGGTGATGCCGTCGGTATAGCACACCAGCAGGTCGCCCGGCAGCAGCCCGATCCGGCTCTCTTCATACCGGCTGAAGGGAAACGCGCCGACAATCATGCCGTTGACGTCCAGACTGGTGACGCTTCCGTTCCGAAACAACACCGGCGGCAAGTGGCCGGCGTTGGTGTAGGTGAGCATGCCGGTGTCGTCCTCGTAAATACCCAGCCAGAACGTAGCGAACTTCTCCGGCGCGGTGAAGGTGTAGAGATGATCGTTCAGTTCGCTCACCAGTTGCGCCGTGGAGAAGTGGCGCGGACGCGTGGGCGCGCTCGCAGGCGCCGCCACCTCGACGTTGCTGCGCAACTGCGCGCGCAGCGACGACTGCAGGGTGGCCATCAGCAACGCGGCCGAGATGCCCTTGCCGGCGACATCGCCCATGGACAGAGCAAGCCGGCCATCGTCGATGCGCAGGTAGTCGTAGTAATCGCCGGAGACCATGCGCGCCGGCTGGCAGATGGCGGTGAGGCGCAGCGTCCGCGTGGCCGGGATGCTTTTGGGATAGAGCTGATTCTGAACTTCGCGCGCGATCTCGATCTCCGACTGCAGCCGCTCCTTCTCCCGCGCCACCGACAGCAGCCGCTCCACGTTGCCGGTCATGACATTGAACGACGTGGTAAGCTCGGCGAGCTGATCGTTCCGGGCCACCGGGATGCGCCACGAAAAATCGCCCTCGATCACCCGCTGCGTCCCCTCATACAGGTCGTGTACGGCGCTGGTAATGGTTCTGGTCAGCGAGACGCCGATCGCCAGCGCCACGCACTCCACAATGAGAAACAGAATGGCGGTGCCGAACAGCACCACGCCCAGCAGTTCGCCGGTGCCCAGATTCGTGATCTCCGGGAAGATTCGATCGAGGATCACCGACGGGCGAGTGTCGGCCAGCAACGTCGCCCCCCGTGGTTTCCCGGGCTTTTCCCAAACCGCCAGCAGGAGGTCCGAGGGCCAGCGAAAGTCCATGTCCAGATGGTTCACCGGGGGCGGCAACGGGGGCGCGATCCCCATTGCGCCGGACGCGAGCACCAGCGGTTCTTCGCCTTGCTTGGGGCGCAGGGGCGGCTCCAGCTTGACCACAATCCCCGGCGCCATGTTGCTCAGATAAACGTTATCCAATGGCGCCAGCGCGGTGACGTCGGCGTCGGTTGAGACGCTGTGCGACCACAGGAAGAAGCGATGGTTGCGAAAGACGATGCCACTCTCTTCGCCCCAGCCATCCGGCGGTGGGGCCAGGCCGCCGTCCTCCGGCACGGCCGAAACGCCGCCATTCTGGCGGAGGATTACGGAGAGTCCCGCAAAGCGGCCTTTGAGGACTCGCGCAAATCCGCGCAGGGCGGGCGCCCGCGCCGGAGCGTCGGAACGAACTACCGCCTCGGTGGCCGCGTGCAGCAGCGCGATTCGGCGATCCAGTTCACGCGTGGCGACATAGACGCCAAGCTGGCTGGCCAGCATGTAGAAGCCCATCCCCGCCAGCGAGACGATCAGCAGCACCGGCACCACGGCGATGAACAGGTACGCCACCAGCAGGCGGTTGCGCAGCCGCCAGATCAGCTTGCGCACGCCCATCCGCGCCACGCGAAACAGCAGCCATCCGCCGGCCCCCAGCAGCGCCAGTTGTAGCAGCGTCACGAACAGACCGTGTGGCGCCACCAGCAGCAGGCAGACGTACGCCAGCAGGAGCACGGCAAACGTCCGTTCCAGCTTGCCCGTTCGCCGCAGCTTTTCCTGAAGGCGTGTGTCCACCGCTCATATCCGGGATTTCGCGATGTCGGGCGCGGTCCCGGGCTCCGTCGGTTCCTTTTGCAGATAGTATTTCGTCAGCTTGTCCTTGAGAATCTCGAAGGCGCTGGCCGGATCGTCGGCGCGATCGAACAGGTTGACGTCGTCCGCGGCGATGGTGCCGTGCTTCACCATGGCGTCGAAGTTGATCACTTCGTTCCAGTAGGCTGTACCGTACAGCAGGATTGCGATCTTCTTCTCCAGCTTGCGCGTTTGCACCAGCGTCAGGATCTCGAACAACTCGTCCATGGTGCCAAACCCGCCCGGAAACACCACCAGCGCCTTGGCCAGATAGGCGAACCAGAATTTGCGCATAAAGAAGTAGTGGAACTCGAACGACAGCTCGGGCGTGATGTAGGGGTTCGGGCGTTGCTCGAAAGGCAGACCGATGTTCAGACCCACGGTTTTCGCGCCCGCCTCGGACGCGCCGCGATTGGCCGCTTCCATGATGCCCGGACCGCCGCCGGAACAAACCACGAAGCGGCATACCGGGTTATCCAGATTGTCCGACCATTCAGCGAGGCGGCGCGCCAGCTCCCGGGCTTCCTGATAGTACCGCGCGCCGGGACCGTCCTCGTGGATGCGAGCCGAGCCGAAGAACACGATGGTGTCGCGAATCCTTTCGTCCCGGAAATGGGTGAGCGGTTCCAGATACTCGGAGAGAATTCGCACCGAGCGTCCGTCCCAACTGTCCAGGAACTCTTCGTTCTTGTAGGCGAGCGGCCGCCTGCCGTTGTTCGGAATGTCAGTGGCCATGCGGTCCGGGGTCTTTCTCCTCGTCCGGCGGAAGGCGTTTTTCCAATTGTCGCATTCTCCTCAGCAACTCCGGCAGTTTGGGGAAGGCGGTGATCGCACGCAGCCACTCGCGCGCGTCGAATGCGGGCGACCCGGAGACCACCGCGCCCGGCGCGACATCGCCGCCGATGCCGGATTGCGCGTACACGATGGCTTTGTCGTGAATGGTCAGGTGGCCGGAAACGCCCACCTGACCGGCCAGCAGGACGTCGTTGCCCAGCACCGTACTGCCGGCCAGACCGGTCTGAGAGCAGATGATGTTCCGCTCGCCGATGGTGCAGGCATGGCCCACCTGCACCAGCGTATCGATCTTGGTTCCACGGCCCACGCGCGTCTCGCCCACCGTGGAGCGGTCAACGGAAGAGAGCTGTTGTATTTCCACGTCGTCTTCGATAATGGTGGGGCCCGATTGCACGATCTTGACGTGATTTCCGCCGGCGTCCTTCGCGAACCCGAAGCCATCGCCGCCGATGACCACCGAGTTGCCCAGCACCACGCGGTTGCCGACGCGGCAGTGTTCGCGCACGGTGACGTGCGAGTGGGCCAGGAAACCGTCGCCGATGGTGGCGCCCTCGTAGATCACCACGTGGGGGTGCAGCACGGCATTGCGGCCCAGCGCCACCCGCTCGCCGATCACGCAGTAAGCGCCGATGGTAGCGTTCTCGCCGATGCGCGCCGATTCCGCAATGACCGCGCTGGGGTGAATGCCCGGCTTCGGCTTGGGAGGCTGGTAGAAGAGCGCCAGCGCGCGCGCGAAATCCAGATACGGGTTCTTCGAGACGACGCTGGCGATGGCGCCATCGCGCACCGGCTCCGAGACGATGATCGCCGCCGCCTTTGTCTGCCTGACCTTGTGAGCGTAGCGCGGATTGGCGAGAAACGTGATTTCGGACGGGCCGGCGTGCTCCATGCCGGCCACGCCACTGATCTCGACCTCGCCGTCCCCCACCAGTTCGCACCCGAGTTTCGCTGCCAGAGCGTCCAGCTTCATGCCCCGATTCAATCACTGTGGACCGAGGCGCGTCAATGTGCTACACAGACCAAGGTCTGTGCCACACAGACCAAGGTCTGTGCCACCTGTATCACAGGCTTGCAGCAGATGGTGGCACAGGCTTCAGCCTGTGAAGGCGCTCGAATATCGAAATAACTGTGGTTCCGGCGCGAGATTCGCACGCACCGGATTGAATTCGATCTATCGAATGATATTGCCCCTCTCCTTCGGAGACCGCACCCAGTGATCGAACGATTCATCCTGCCAGAACGGTTGACCTGTTCTGCGCAGCAGCCCATTGGCCCGTTTGGCGGAGACTTCCTTCACAAACTGAGTGATCTTCGATGCCGGAACTCTGGGGTCGATCAGAATGTGGACGTGATTCGGCATCACGACAAACGCGACGAGTTCGTACAGGGAGCGGACTCGCTCGCCGTTCCGGATGGTCTCAGTAGCGCACTCGGCGACTCCCGGTTGTTTGAGCCAGGAGGGACCCAAAGGTGTGCGCTCGAGTTCGCGGTCGGCTGCGACGAAGGCGCGTCCGTCGCGCCCGGAAGCGAGGGGAAAGGTACCGTACAGTCGAAACGTAATGAACAGCGCTGCTCCGTCGGGCTGAAAGTGGGGGAGGTTGCGGCGGTATTCCAAATGATTCTTGTGCTTCGAACTGTGGGAATCTCTCAGTCTTTGCACAAGCTGTTAAGCGTGACCACAGGCTGAAGCCTGTGCCACCTGTCACCGGAAACGTGTCGGCAACTGGTGGCAAGGGCCTTAGCCTGTGCCCCGGCCGGTTTTCAGTCGGCGGCGAACTCCTCCTCCATGATCTGGTGCGCGGCCGGCGATTCGCGGGGCGAGGGACCGAAGCGCACTACCGCCGCGTCATACCGCAGAGTCTCGTCCGCGACGGTCTCCGTGTATTGGATCGTTTTGTCGAGTTCGGCGCAGGCGATGGTAATGGCAAAGCGCCGCTCATCGGGCCGCCACTCTGAACCCGTACAGTACTTCGCCGTCCACGCTCCCGGTGCCAGTCCGAACACCACCGCATCCTGCCACGCCGGGACGAGAATTGTCCGTGAGTCACTGTATTCGGGTCCAATCAACCGAAGGGCGATTACCTTTCCGCTGTCGTTCATCACCTTGAGCACGCCGCGGCCTTGCGCTCCATCGGCAACGCCGGCCGGCACGGTCTCCATGCGCATGGCGACACCCTGGCGGTCCGGGGAGTCGCCGGCCTCCGCGGCGGCAATGTTCAGCAGGCCCACCAGCATGGCGATAGCCAGCGCCGCCAGCCCCGCATACCGGAGCGTTCCAGCGTGCCCCGGGAAGGGCCTCGATGCCTGAGGTGGCAGCGGGTTCCGGAGCGTCCGCACCAGCATGCGTCCGCAGCGCTGACAGAGAATAGACTCCGGAGCGGCCTCATCGGCCACCGGGTAGCACTCCCCGCACGTGCATTCAAAAACCACGGCATCACCTCTGGCCCGCAGCCGGCTTTTCCTGTATCCTGACACGAAGGAGCAATTCATGGCAACCACGCCTCCAGTAAATCCGCAGTACCCGGCGTCACCGCCGATGGGGACGCCGCCGACGCCCGCCAAAAAGAAGATGGGGCCGCTTGGGTGGGTCCTGATCGGCTGCGGAGGGATCGTAGTCGTTATCTTCATCGTGATCCTGGCCGGAACACTCTTCGTCGTGCACAAGGCGAAGCAGGCCGGCATCGACCCGGAACTGATGAAACGCAATCCGGGTCTGGCCAGCGCGAAGCTGCTTGTCGCGGCGAGTCCCGACCTCGAGGTGATTTCGGAAGACGACGACCGCGGATTCCTCCGCGTGCATGACAAGAAGCAGAACAAGAATTTCATCCTGAGTTTCGAGGACGCGAAAAAGGGGAAGATGACCCTGCAGGAGGAAGGCAAGGAAGCCGTCACTTTCGGCGCGTCCGGCAACGGCCCCAACGGCAGCTTCGAGATGAAGTCCAGCGAAGGCACCTTCAAGGTGGGGGGCGGCGGGCCAGTGAGTCTGCCCTCGTGGGTGCCACCGTATCCGAACTCGCAACCGCAGGGCACCTTTTCGTCCGAGGATGCCCACGGCAAGCGCGGCGCCTTCAGCTTCAAGACCGGCGATTCGGTGGAAAAAGTGGCGTCGTTCTACAAGGACGCCCTGGGATCCTCCGGCCTGAAGATCTCCAACAGTGGCACGTTTTCGTCCGGCGCCTCTACCGGCGCTACTGTGGCGGCCCAGGACGACAATAAGACCCGCGAGCTGGTGGTCACGGTCGCCAATGAGCATGGTGAAACGACGGTCGGCGTGACCTGGTCGGAGAAGAAGTAGTTAAAAGGAGTAAGGAAGTGAAGGGATTGTCTATCCTTTTACTCCCTTACTCCCTTTGTCACGGATGCGGCTTGGAACGGATCCGCCGCGACTCTTCGCTTTCGTACCGGCTCAGCCGGATCAGCTTTTCCTGACTGTTGAAGCTCTTCCTGCCGCCATCCGCTTTGCGGCGCGTGTACGTGCCGTCGGGCATCATGCGCCGCGTTTTCACGGTGTCCGAGAAATACACGGCCAGCACGTCCGCCTTCACCGTCCGGATCAGCTTTGCTTCCTCGATGGGAAACAGCACCTCCACGCGATGGTCGATGTTCCGGGGCATGAGATCCGCGCTGCCCACCCAGACCTGCTCGTCGCCGCCATTGCCGAAGTAGAAAATGCGGCTGTGTTCGAGGAAACGGCCGACGATGCTGATGACTTCGATGTTCTCGCTGACGCCGGGAATGCCGGGCCGCAGGCAGCAGATGCCGCGCACCAGCAACTGCACCCGCACTCCGGCCTGCGCGGCGCGGTACAGCGCGCGGATCATCGGCGGGTCCACCAGCGCGTTCATCTTGAAGATCAGGTGGCCGTTGCGCCCCTGTTTCTGATGCTCCATCTCCCGCTCGATGAGCGCGAGGATTCTCGAGCGCAGGTTCACCGGTGCTACCAGCAGCTTCTGGTAATCGGACTTGGCCGAGTAGCCGGTGAGATAGTTGAACAGGTTGGTCACGTCGTCGGCGATCTGTTCGTTGGCGGTGAACATGCCGATGTCGGTGTAGAGATGCGCGGTGACGGCGTTGTAGTTGCCCGTGGAGAGGTGGACGTAGCGCACAATGCGGCCGCCTTCGCGCCGCACTACCATGGTGACCTTGGAATGGATCTTCAGCCCCACCAGCCCGTAGACGACGTGTACTCCCTCGCTTTCCAGAGCCCGCGCCCATTCGATGTTGCTCTCCTCGTCGAAGCGCGCCTTCAGTTCCACCAGCACCGCCACCTGCTTGTCCTCGCGCGCGGCCTCCAGCAGCGCTTCCACCACCGGCGAATTGCGGCCCACGCGATACAGGCATGATTTAATGGCCAGCACGCCGTTGTCGTGCGCCGCCTTGTTCAGCAGGTCGATTACCGGTTGGAACGAATCAAAGGGATGGTGCAGCAGGACGTCCTGGCGGCGGATCACCGCGAAAACGTCTTCGTCGTCGCCACTGGGGGACAGCGCCTGCGGAACCGCGGGAACGAACGGGGCGTCCTTCAGGTCGGGACGGTCGATGTTACACAGATCCATGAGCCGTTTGAGCGACAGCGGCGCCACCGTCTTGTAGACCTCGCTGGCGTCCACTTCGAGGTTATTGATGAGGATGTCGAGGATGTGCGCTGGCATGTCCTCGGAAACCATCAGCCGCACCACGCTGCCGAAACGCCGGGCGCGCACGCCTTCCTCGATGGTTTCCAGAAGGTCTTCCGCCTCCAGTTCCTTGATGGCGATGTCGGCGTCGCGGGTGATGTGAAACGCGTGCGCTTCCACCACCTGCATGCCCGGAAACAGCTTTCCGAGATGCGCCGCAATCACCTGCTCCAGCCACACCAGGTCGATCTTCCGGGGGATGCGCTTGTGCCGGTGCCGGGGTTTTGGCGACTGGCTGACCGGGATCAACTGCGGCAGCGAATCGGGCACCTTGATACGGGCGAAGTGCTCCTCGCCTTCCTGGTCCCGAATCACCACCGCCAGATTCAGGCTCAGATTGGAGATGTGCGGGAACGGCCGGCCGGGGTCGAAGGCCAGCGGAGTCAGCACCGGGAACAGGGTCTGCTCGAAATACTCCGCAGCCACTTTTTGCTGAACTGCGGTGAGGCTGGCGTAATCGACCATGCGAATCCCCTGCTCCGCCAGCTCGGGCCTGATCTGCGCCAGGCATTTGTGCATGTCGGAGAGGAGCTTCTTGATCTCGCGCCGGATGGCGATGAGTTGCGCGCGTGGACTCATGCCGTCGGGCCCGACGTCCAGGATGCCGGCGTCCAACTGCGCATTCAATCCGGCCACCCGGACCATGAAGAACTCGTCGAGGTTGGACGCGACAATGGACACGAACTTGACGCGCTCCAGCAGCGGATTGGAGTGATCTTCCGCCTCTTCGAGCACGCGCCGTTGAAACACCAGCAGGCTGAGCTCGCGATTGACGTACAGCGCCGGGTCCTTCAGGTCAACCCCGGCCGGCCGCGCTGCGGTTGCGGTTTTCTTTGCAGTCTTGCGCGCCACCGTGGTTGCCCCGCCGCGGGCCTTCCCGGCCGGCTCACTCTTCTTTGGCATCTTTGTACAAGGGTAGCCGTTTCAAGGCTTCGAGACAAAGGGAAGCAGTGGGGCAGGATTCCATCCTGCCGCCGATTTTCAATCGGTTACAGCGACGATGCGCCCGAACTCGGCTTGATTTGGACAACCCGCGGGGACCATCAGCCAGGATCTTGGGTCAGACGCGTTCCAGCCAGATGCTCCCGCCGCGGCCCTTCCGGCACAAGGGCATTTTCGACGCCACCAGAGGTTCGAACTTCCGAAACATGAAGTCATTGAAATAAATAACGCGGAAAGCCGAATTGTATTGCAGGAACGCACGCAGCAGGTAGGCTTCATTCCAGGATCGGTTCTCATCGACAATCCACGCCGCCTCGTATTCGAACGGGTAGAAGATGTCGTGGATGTGGATGCGAACGCCACGCTGAAGGACAGGAAGCACGCGGAACATGTATTCGTTCACGTCACTGCCCGTCTTCGCCACATGCGACGAATCGATGAAGAGGATGTCGTTTGCTTCGAGTTCATGGAAAGTGCTGGTGGGTAAGTCTTGCAGCCTCTTCGGGACTATAGCTCCCGTGTATTTGTCGTCAGGGCGAAGCAACGAGCGGACCGTTTTGGGATAGGGATCGATGAATGTGAGCCTCGTCTTCTCGTCCAGCAACTCGTCGTTGGTGTCCATCGCCAACGCGGACGAGTAGCCGGAGCCGACTTCGACGATGCGCGCGGGCCGGGTTTCCACAAGGATTCCGAAATAAACGATGGCATCCGTGTACGAAAAGGCGGGGTTCCGGTAATAGTATCGGCGATTCGGGCAAGGTAATTCGCTGAATGGCAATTGGGGATAGTGAGAGCTGATCCGTTCCAGCCAGGCCAGCTGCAGTTCTGTGTCTATCCGGAGGTCGTCGGCAGGCGGTAGCTCGCGCTCGCCGTCGTTCAGGATTCGGCTGACGATCGGATCGGCAGGATCAACCAGCGGTGAATAGAAATGCCCGGGCGGAACCCATGTAACACGCCGGTCCGCGCGAAGCTGAGCATTCTCGGCCTCCAACGCGCAGATCCGGTTTCGCAGTTGGTCCGGAGTCTGTTCGCGGGCCTTCTCGGCCGGCTCACTCTTCCCTGGCATCTCTGTACAGAGTAGCCGTTTCAAGCCTTCGAGACAAAGTGAGGGTGGGGCAGGCTCTCAGCCTACGGCGGCCGCCCGTCCCGCCACCCGCGACTATAGTAGTTGGTGATGCTTCTCCCGCGCGCTGCGGCGCTGATCGGGCTCTGCGCGATCGCTGTTGCCGCAACCCCGAAGGCGCCCCAACAACCGGCCGCGAAGCCCGGCGCTCCGAAGCGCACCGCCGCAGCCTCGGCCCAGGCGTGGGCGCGCTCTCTCCCGTTGCGCGATAAAGCGGCGCAACTGGTCATGGCGCCCATCTTCGGCGAGCTCCGCAACACGCGATCCCGGGATTTTCGCCGCTACGTCCACTATGTCCACGATCTGCGCGTCGGCGGCGTCATCGTGCTCGGCCACTCCATCCATGGCAGCGTCCACAACGCCGAGCCGTTCGCTATGGCGGCGCTCATCAATCGCCTGCAGAAGCTGGCGCGCACGCCGCTGTTGGTGGGCGCCGATTTCGAGCGGGGCGCGTCCATGCGTGTCGATTCCACCACCGCCTGGCCGCAGAACATGGCCTTCGGCGCGGCCGGAGATCTCGACGACGTTCGCTTCGAGGGCGCCGAAACGGCTCGCGAAGCGCGCGCCCTCGGCGTGGAGTGGATCTTCGCTCCCGTCGCCGACGTTAACAACAACCCGGACAACCCCATCATCAACACCCGCTCCTACGGCGAGGATCCCAACCAGGTGGCCCGCTTCGTACAGGCCTTCATCGCCGGCGCGCATTCCGACCCCCGGCGGCCAGTGCTGGTCACCGCCAAGCATTTCCCGGGTCACGGCGACACCTCCGAGGACAGCCACCTCGGCCTGCCCCGTCTGGACGTCACCCGCGAGCGCCTGGAAAGCACGGAACTGGTGCCCTTCCGCGCCGCCATCGCCGGCGGAGTGGACGCCGTCATGAGCGCTCACATCGCCGTCCCCGCTCTCGATCCCGAGGCACTCCCGGCAACGGTGTCGGCGCCGCTTCTCACGGATACGCTTCGCCACGAGCTCGGCTTCCGCGGTCTGATAGTCACCGACGCCATGGACATGCTGGGCCTGTCGAAGCTCTTCGACCCCGGCGAAGCGGCGGTCCGTGCGCTCGAAGCCGGCGCCGACGTCCTGCTGGCGCCCGCCGATTGCGAACGCGCCATCAACGCCGTGGTGGCGGCCGTGAAGACCGGCCGAATCACTCGCAAGCGGCTCGACGAGAGCGTGGCGCGGGTGCTCGAGGCCAAGATCCGGCTCGGCCTGACGCGCCGCCGGACCGTAAATCTGGAGGGCATCTCCGATGTGCTGGCCAGCCCCGAAGCCGATGAGGCCGCTCAGCGCGTGGCCGAGCGCGCCCTCACTCTCGTAAAGAACGAGGGGAACCTGTTCCCGTTACGCGCCCCCGCCGTCGCCTGTGTGGCGATTCTGACCGAAAGCCGCGACAGCCTGCATGGGCGAACCCTCACCGCGGAGTTGAAAAGACGCGCGCCGAACATGGCCGTCATCACGCTCGACCCAACATTCCCTGCCGACGACATCAGCCGCGTCGCGAAGGATCTCGGCGCCTGCCCCGTCGCCGTTCTGGTTCCCTTCGTGACCGTGGGCGCGTACAAGGGCACGGTGGCGCTGCGGGAGGAGTACACGGCGCTGGTCAACACCCTGACCTCCGGCAAAACGCCGGTGGCCATTATCGCGTTCGGAAGCCCCTACCTGATCCGCGCTCTCCCGAACGTAACCGCATACATGGCGGCCTTCAGCACCACCGCCACCTCGGAGGAGGCCGTGGCCAGGGCGCTGTTTGGAGAAATCCCCATCTCCGGGCATCTGCCGGTAACCATTCCCGGCATCGCCAAACTAGGCGAAGGGATGCAAATAGGAGCTGCGCCATATGCAGAATGATGTGGGGCAGGCTCCCAGCCTGCGGCGGCCTCTCAGGCCGCCCTACCCCAATGTGAAGGAGAAACCCCCATGATTGAAATAACCTGGCTTGGACACGCCACCTTTCAACTGAAACTCGATTCGGGCGAGATTGTCGTTCTCGACCCGTGGATCGACGGCAACCCGAAATACCCGAAGTCGCACGCGTTCTCGCGAGTCGACGCCATTCTGATCTCGCACGGGCATTTTGATCACATTCACGACGCCATTCCGCTGGCGAAGAAGTTCCGGCCGAAAAAGGTGGTGGCCATCTTCGAGACCTGCCACTGGCTGGAGAAAAAGGGCGTGCAGAACTGCAGCGGCATGAACAAGGGCGGTACGCAGGAGGTCTGCGGCGGCCTGAGAGCCACGCAGGTGCACGCCGTGCACAGTTGCGGCATTCTCGACGGCGATCAGATCGTCTACGGCGGCGAGGCTTCCGGCTACGTTCTTCACTTCCCTGACGGCCGCGCCGCATATTTCGCCGGCGACACCAACGTCTTCTCCGACATGTCGCTCATCGAGCAGTTGTACAAACCGGAGCTGGCGTTTCTGCCCATCGGCGACCACTTCACCATGAGCCCGCGCGAAGCGGCCCTCGCCGCGCGGCTGCTGAAGGCGCGGACTGTCATCCCCATGCACTTCGGCACCTTCGCGCTGCTCACCGGCACCCCCGACGGGCTGGCCGAGCAGTTGCGCGAATCGCCCGAGCTCCGCGTCTGGCCGCTGGAGATCGGAAGACCCGTGGCCTGGTAGTGGGGGCCAGTTCGAAAAGCCCCGGCCACTCTCGAGGTGCATTCCCGCTGGGTGGACCTGGCGAAACCGCTCACGCCACTTGCCGGCGGCAACGCCCTGCCGATCAGCCCACCGGGCGTTGCTCGCCCAGTTCCGCGGTTTCCAGTTTCGCGAGAACCTCGTCCAGTTCGCGCGTCTGGAGCGGCTTGGCGACGTAGTCGTCCATGCCGCATTCGAGGCACCGTTCGCGGTCGCCCTTCATGGCGTGGGCGGTCATGGCGACAATGATCCGATGCTGTCCGTCGGCCTTCTCTCTGTGGCGGATCTCGGCCGTGGCCTCGAAACCGTCCATGCCTGGCATCTGCACGTCCATAAGCACCAGGTCAAAGTCCTGCAGTTCCAGCGCCCGCAGAGCTTCCCTGCCGTCATCGGCCAGCACCGCGATATGCCCGCGTTTCTCCAGAAGCCGGCGCGCGAGCTGCTGGTTCACTGCATTGTCCTCGACGACAAGTACCCGGAGTCGCCGCGAGTGTCCCGTGGGCGAATGGTCAGTGCTCGCGGCAGTCCGGCTCCGCGCCGCTACGCTCGTATCGAGCGCCTCCAGGATGGCAGCGCGCAATTCCGACTGCCGTATCGGCTTGGTGAGGTATCCGGCGGCGCCCAGCTTCCGCCCCAGAGCGCCACCCTGCCCGCTGGAGGTTAGCAGAACCATTCGCGGCGCGCCCAGGCCGGAGCCGTCGCGAAGCTTCTCCAGCAGAGAGTACCCATCCATCTCCGGCATCTGGACGTCGCTCAGAACCAACGGGAACGGAGCCCCTTTCGACGCCGCCTGGCGAAGCTTATCGAGAGCCTCCGGCCCGCTGCCAGCCATTGTCGGATTCATGCCCCAACGGGTCACTGTCTCGACGAGGATTCGCCGATTGGTTGCGTTATCGTCGACTATCAGGACGCGGACGCCGCGCAGGCTGGACGCTTCCGCCGGCGGCGAGTCGGCGTTGCGCCGGCTGCTAACGCCGAATTGCACGGTGAAGTGGAATCGGCTGCCCTGACCCGCTTCGCTCTCCACCCAGATTCGTCCGCCCATCGCACGCACCAGACGCGACGAAATGGTAAGGCCCAGCCCGGTGCCGCCGTATTTCCGCGCCGTCGAGCTGTCAACCTGGGTAAATGCGTCGAAGATCGCTTCCCTCTTCTCGGCAGGGATGCCAATGCCGGTATCGCGGACCACGAAATGCAGCGACGTCGCCTGTTCGTGACTCGCCTCGGTGGTCGCCTCCAGCGCGACCTCGCCCTGTTCGGTGAACTTGATGGCATTGGCGATCAGATTCACCACAATCTGGCGAAGCCGCGTCGGATCGCCGGCGACCATCTCGGGCACGTCCGCGGCGATTTCGCAAACCAGTTCCAGACGCTTCTCATGGGCCTTCAACGCGAGACTGCGAACGCATTCCTCCAGCGTGTCGCACAGGTTGAACTCGATCGACTCCAGATCGAGTTTGCCGGCTTCGATCTTGGAAAAGTCCAGGATGTCGTTGATCACCGTCAGGAGCGCGTCCGTGGAGTACTTCACCGCCACCAGATTCTCCCGCTGTTCGGACGTCAGCTCGGTATCCAGGGTGAGCTCGGTCATGCCAAGGATGCCGTTCATAGGGGTGCGGATCTCGTGGCTCATGTTGGCCAGAAACTCGCTCTTGGCCCGGCTGGCCGCCTCGGCCGCCTTTTTCAGAGAGGCCTCCGTTTCCAGTTTCTGGCGAATAGTCGCCGTCTGCTCCCGCACCTTCCGCCGCAGCACGAACACCCAGCCGAACGCGATGAGCGCGGCCATGGCGGCCACACCGATCACCTGCAGGGCCCGGTCTGTGGTCCACCAAGGGGCGGGAACGAGGATCTCCACGTCGGAAGGCGAGCGCAGCAGAATGTGAAAATCGGCGGCCCCGGTACGCGTCAGAGGCTGCCACGACTGAACGTCGAAGACTCCCGTGAGGCGGAGCTTCGAGCCAGGTTGCAGGGAGACGCGCTGCCCTCCGGTCTTGTCGAACGCGGCATGGAATACCGTGGTGCCGGACCGCAGCTCGAGCAACTCCTCGGCAATGCCGGACGTGCTGCCGCGCAGATATGCATCCACCTGCACGAGCTGGTTTGCATGAACGCCCCGCACCAGCTCCTGTGCGCTGGTTACGACCGGCTCGGGGGGGCGGCCGTGGCCGTTCGGGAATACCTCCGCGTCCTCCAGCAGCGGTACCAGGCGGTCGGCCTGCGGATAGCCCACCACGTCGACCACATCGCCCGGAGCCAGTCGGGAGCTTCTGCGCAACCGCACCTGCAGTCCGTTGTTGGCATCGCGGATGAAAAGCTGCGAGCCCGACGACCAGGTCACGATTCCGTGGACGCGCACGTGATGTCCGGGAAGCCGGTCGGCCGCAAAATCGAGTACGTGGTCCACCGCAACGCGCGCGCCCCCGCTCGGCGGTTCGAGAACAGCCACGTCGCCGGGGCCCGGCACGAACGCCTGAATGCCCCGGATCTGGCGGCGGTCGTTGTACAGCGTCCCGCACACTCCCCGGATAGCGACGCGAGCGTCCAGCAGGCGTTCGGGATGAACCAGGCCCGGTACATAGGCTGAGAAACGGTGGCCGGCGTTCACCAGGACGAGAGTAGCTATGTCCCTGCTCAAGCTGGCGTTGCGGACCACACCCTCGATGTCCACCAGGCGGCTGTCCTCGGCACCCGCCAGAATCGAATCCAAAGACGGCCGGCGGCGAGGTAATGGCACGTTTCGCGCCACCACGCGCACGTGCGGTTCGCCCAGAATAGGCGCGAAGTTGCCTGCCTGCGAGACAGCTTCAATATCGACCAAATCCCCGACGCGCACCCCCGTGACCGGCAGTTCGTGCGGGGTCACGTAAATCCCGTCGTTCCGATCCTCCACAAAGACCATGTAGCCGCCGGGATCGTAGTACGTCACGGTAGCGCGCACATGGACCGGGTGCTTTCGCATGGCCTCGTTCGGTGACAGCGAACGCACTTGACTAATGCTGGTCAGAACGGGCGTGGCGGCATCGCGGCCCACTGGAATGTTGTCGGCCAGCGTCCTTGCGCTATCCAGATAAGTGCCGCCGGAGTCGCGCCGGGGGAAGCCAGCCACCTCGACATTCTCACCGGGGCGGACCGCGGTGGTGAAACCGAACTCGACGTTCAGCGAACCGGTTTGGTCATGAATGCGAAACGCTCCCGCCTCGCCGGCAGCCTCCAGCCTTCCGCGGATTCGCACGCGACGCTCGGGAAGACGGTCGGAGGGCGCGCTCAACAAACTGGCGGTGGTCACCAGCGGCGCCGACCTGGCTGAGCGGAACGGATCGAGAAGGACCACGTCGGCCCACGAGTTGCTCCAAAGAGCTCGTCCGACGGGCTTCATCTCGACATCGAGGTCCGAAGTTGCAACTCCCACGATGCGAACTCGCCGGTCGAGTTCGTCTCCTATTCTCCCGCTGTAGTCCGGACAATAGATGTCGACCGGCATCCCGTCCTGACTGATCCTCACCGCGAGGCCGCCGTTCTGCCTCGCATCGGCGCGCTGCACCACGCCTTCGATGGTGATCAGACGATTCTCAACCTCCCGTGTTCCGAAGGCCGCCGCGGTAACTCGGGGAGCCGCCGGAAGCTCCCCGGCGCCATGAACCACGATGTGCGGGTTGAGAATGACAGGCGAGAGCTCCGCATCGCTCACAACGCCCGAGACGGTTACCCGCTCACCCGGTGCATACGATTGCCCGTCATCGCCAGGATTCACCCGGACTCCGCCCGTGGCGTCCTGCACGAACAGCAGATTGTTCCGTCCGTCGAAGTAAGTCACCACCCCGTCAATGCGTGCGGCCGGAAGGCTGCCCGATCGCTCGGCTTTCCGATGGGAGATCTCTTCTGCCGTGGTCGCAATTCGACGTTCCGGGGGTGAGGCCGGGTAGAAAACTCCGAGCAGAGCTGCCAGGAAGGCTCCTGCAAGCAGGGTGCGGCGAGTCGGCCGTGGCATTCCGCTCATGGGGCTTAAGATGATCCCGATAGTCTTATCGGCCCCTGCGTGTCATCGCTTTAGTCCGGAAACGCCAAAACGCCAGGCGCATGGACGAGTCGCGCCAACGAAAGACGCCCGAACTGCTTTGTTCGGCGCAGAACGTATCTGGCGCCAACCTGAAGGACAAAACCAAAGCACGTGGATCGCAGGGTGTCATGCCTCCGGACCTGCTCAGTGGGCTTGAAGGTCTGAGGCTCCTGGGAAACGACGCGGCACACATCCAGGAGGGGATCGAAGTCGCCATCGGTTTTGCCAGGGAGGTGCTGAAGGCGGTTTATCCGTATGCGGCATTGCTGGCCCGGTTGCGCGGCTTAACCCGACTTTCGCAGTTGAGAGGGTGAGCGAGCCCGAACCCCTTTGTTTTCAGCAAAAGGGTTCCAAAGGTCTGCACTACATTTTCAGTGCGGGCGCGGCTTCAGCAGAGCGGGCGGCAATA
>Ga0326727_10004336_pt1 | contig 42823 bp, 25 predicted proteins | sample MB2enrmetagenome_FD_207643 | JGI IMG/M metagenome (GOLD analysis project Ga0326727, IMG submission 207643) | Lab enriched peat soil microbial communities from McLean, Ithaca, NY, United States - MB29MY | ecosystem: Environmental > Terrestrial > Soil > Wetlands > Peat | place: USA: New York...
TGCGAACAATCACAACCTACTCCAAGAGGGGCGCCCTTTTATAATGCGATAACAGAAGTTAGCGCGCAACCACCATCGGGTGATGCAAAAGAAAAGCCGCCCAGACATCATCGGGCGGCATTTCTATAATCCCCAAGTTGCGCATACTTCAAAGCTGCATCCCCTGGATTGTCAGCAACTCCAGATAAAATCACAAGTGGTAACAGAAGTTACGGCGCAACCACTTCCGCGTGATGCAAAAGAAAAGCCGCCCAGACATCATCGGGCGGCATTTCTATAATCCCCAAGTTGCGCATACTTCAAAGCTGCATCCCCTGGATTGTCAGCAACTCCAGATAAAATCACAAGTGGTGTGGACGCTTGACCTCTTTCCCTGTCTGCGGGCTTGCATTGGACGGCGACGTCGCTTGGCTTCCGCTGTTCGCCCGTAGTGCCTTGCGTTGATTCGGTGGTATCAACGTCGTGCCGGCGATGTTGTTGAACGGCACTGTTGGCGCGAACGTTGGCAGGTTGTGCGCGCGGATCTTCGTGACCGCCTCGAACCCGGAAGCGAGCTTGATGAGCGTAGGCTCGCTGAACGCCGTTCCGAAGAAGCTAATGCCGAGCGGCGCGCCAAACGTCATGCCCGCCGGCACCTGAATGATGGGATAACCTTCGGGCGCGGCGAGGCTGGACGTGCCGTAGATGAAGTGATCGCCGTACAGCAGGTCGGTGGCCCAGGCGGGGTTATCGGTAGCGCTGACGATCGCGTCGAGACTGAACTGACTCAGCGCGAGGTCGATGCCATTGACTCCAAGATTCTGATCCTGGGCGAGCGCCTGGTTGTAGGTCACGCCTCCGAAGGCGGGCTGGGGATCGTTGGGTCCGGTGGCGAGGGAATTACAGAACTCGAAGAGATCCTGATTAAAGAAGGGCATCTCTTCGGCGGCGTGGTTGTTATTGAAGGTTATAGCGTCGGTCAGGGTTTTGCGCGCCATCGGGACACCGACACGGGTAGCAAAATATTTCTGGAGATCGTTACGGAAATCAAAGCACAGTACAAGGGTCTCGTTGTTCGCGGCAGGAAAGGTAAAGCCGGCGGCGTCGAGATCGACGACCGTGGCTCCAGCGTTCGAGATGGCGGTGATGGCGTTTTCAAACTGCGCGAGCACGATCGGCGGCGTAGGCACGTCGGGATCAAAGCCATCTAACCCGACGCGCGTAACGCCGATGCGCGCACCCTGCAGACCGTTGGGGTTGAGGAATTGGGTGTAATCGGTGGGAATGTTAGTCGGGCGCGTGAAGCGGCCCTGCCATCCCAGGGGAACGCCGCCGGTCGCAGGATCGCGGCCGTCGTAAGCACGGCTCTGCACCACGCCCAGGGCGACCGCTACATCGGCCACGTATCGCCCATGCGGACCGAAAGTGTCTTGCGTGTGGGAGATCGGCACGATGCCCGCGCGGCTGGTGAGGCCCACCGTCGGTTTGAGGCCGACCACGCCGTTGGCGTTCGCGGGGCATACGATGCTGCCATCGGTCTCGGTCCCAAACGACACCGCAGTGAAGTTCGACGAGACCGCTGCAGCCGAGCCAGCACTGGAGCCGCAGGGATTGCGAGCGATGCCGTAGGGATTGTTCGTCTGCCCGCCCCAGCCCGACCAGCCGCTGATGGATTCAAAGGAGCGGAAGTTAGCCCACTCCGAAAGGTTCGTTTTCCCCAGGATCACCGCGCCGCCATTGCGCAGGTTTTCCGCAACCGTGGAGTCGATCAGCGCCGGCTTACCGAGCAGCGCGAACGAGCCCGCGGTGGTCTGCATCTTGTCGCCGGTGTCGACATTGCCCTTGAGCAGCACCGGAATTCCGTGCAGCGGTCCGAGCACGATGCCGTGCTTGCGCAGCACGTCGGCGTTGTGCGCTATTACCAGCGCGTCGGGATTAAGCTCGATCACCGAGTTGACACCCGGACCATTCTGGTCGATCGCGACGATACGAGCGATATATTCCTTGGTCAGTTCCTCCGAGGTGAGCGTGCCGGCGCCCATCGCCGCCTGGAGTTGGGCTACCGTCCATTCGTTGTGCGACTTTGGAACGTCGGCTGACTGCGCGGCGAGCCGAACCGGGACCGCCAGCGCAGCAAATAACGTCATCGCGGTAATGCACGTCAATATCCTGGATTTCATGACTCGCCTCCGTTTGGCATGTTCACAAAACATTTTCCTGACTCTTGCGATTCACTGTCTGATGGAAATGCGTTTCCCGAGAATTCGGGTCATTCGCCTCAGGGGGTGCTGCGTCTCAACGAGCGGGAACTGCTCTTCGGAGAGGCGAGAAAAATTTATGGCGCGAATTATACCCCTGGTCGACTGGGCCGGCGAAGAAAAATGACTGTCGACACGCTTTGCCAATGTGCATAAACTTGCACACGGTCAGCATGGTTGACGCTATATCCCGTTTACACTCATCAACCAGGATCTGGGCAATGCCTTGGCGTTTACACCGAAATTAGGCCGGACTCGATGGGTCCACAGAACAGAAAAGTTCGAAAATCGTCTGCCAGGGCCGACCATTATTATTTTTAATCTCTTAATGATCAGCGAAATTCAGAGGTCTGGGATGCCCCCAGGTCCCCGCGCATGCTTCCGGCTTTGGCTAGCGGGATTGCTCTCGTAATCTTGTAGTCCCTGTATTCGATGGAGAGGATCGCTCGTCCTCCCAGCCTTATGATGCTTTCCGTGTGGTTCTCCGCCGGGAGCCAAAACTCATTTACCTTGACGTATCGGTGCGCGATTTCTGTCTTCTTGATCCAGAAAGACGGATTCTTCCCAGGTTCTCCTTCGATCCGCACCACGGCGAAGTCCTTGGCATCGACCCAGACTTTTCCGTGATAGAGAAACTTGTTCTTGGTCTTTGGTACCAGGTCGAAGACGTATCTGCCTCCATCGGGAGAGCCTTCATACCCCACTAGAGAGAAATCGTAGTTTTCCCTGCTCAGCGCTGTCCGGCGCCGGTTCTCTTCATTCGCTGCTTCTTTTTCGCCTTCCAGCAGTCTCTTGAAGACGTGGTCGATGATGAACTTCGAGCCCTTCTCCGAAACTATGCTGAACTGCTTCACGTCGGGAGCATGGTAGGTCACGTTGACCGCCATCTCGGCATCGCGATCGCCAGGGAGTCCGCGATACTGCATGCGATAGATGCGTGTTCCCACAAACCCATCCAGGGCAGCGGCACGTTGAGCGTTTCTTTCTTCGAGATTCTGTACGATCTGTTCGGACGACAGAGGAGCCGCCTCGGACGGAACGAGTGATCGCTCGGACAACTGCGCCTGTGCCACGGTCTCAACAAATAAAAGGCAGCAAAATAATCCGAGAATAGTCCCTATCCGAGTTTGAAAGTCCATTGCCATGGCCTCGATCGCGTACGTTGAAATCTTAACAGCTAACCTGGGTTGCCGATTGCCATCCCAGCCTGAGTCCGCATGCGGATTCTCTTCCCGACTGCGGCGCCGGCCCTGAGGCCGTGCTCATATCCCGCATAAACCGATTGAAACACTGCGTCCCACGATGCTGTCATAGCATGTGTCCGGACCGCCGCTCGCATGTTCTCACGTTGCGCGGGCCGTGTGGCGAGATTCTGGATACTGGCGCAAAATTCCTGAAGATTCCGCGCCACAAAGCCGGTTTCGCCAGGCCGAACGATGAACCGCGGACCTCCGCTGTCTGTGACCACTGCGGGGACTCCGGAGGCCAAGGCCTCGAGCACTACGTTTCCATAAGTATCTGTCTTTGACGGGAACGCGAAGACATCCATGTTCGCGTAGGCACGAGCCAATGCTTCTCCCCTCAAGACGCCCGTGAAATCGGCCTTCTGCATGTTGGACCGCAGCCAAGGTTCCTCGGCGCCCTGGCCCACGATGGAAAAGCGGAAATTCATTAGACCTGCCCGAATCAGGTTTTGCTCCAGTTCGACCAGATCCCGAATGTTCTTTTCGACCGTCAACCGGCCGACAAATCCGATCACAAAGGTGTCGTCGGTCCGATCTCTTCGCCGGGGATTAAACAACTCCGTATCGACTCCGCGATGCATGGGATAAACCGACTTGCCCGTCCCTTTCTCGATCACATCGATCAGTTCCTGATTCGGAGCAAACAGCACCTGGGCAATGTGGTAGAAGCGAAGCGTCGCCAGCAGGCTGCCCTGCCGGATCGCGGCTCCCAAGCGCTCTCGGAAGACTCCTGGAAGAAAGAACAGCAGCGCCGAAGCCCGCTGTTCAGCGTACTGATGTACATTGGTGTGCCACGAAGCCGCCAGCGGAATGCGGACAGCTTGGCGTGGCGATCGCGCACCGCATGTGGAAGTATTCCAAAGAAGCGCAGCGAACAGTTACACTCTCGATTCCCAATGCCGGTTCATTTCTGCAATCCTGCTTGGGCTCATGGCCAGCACTTGCTGGAGCGCTTCCGCAGGGAAGCTGAACCTGCGTTCCCCGATGCGCTGAAATCTCGCACGCACTCCAGCCCCGAGCCGAAAGCTCGCTAAAAGTAAAGCTTCAGCGCCAATTGCAACTGGCGTGGATTATTAATCTGAGAAAAGATCATGCCGAAGTCCGGGTCGCCAAACGTTGTATCCGGGCCTCCAAACTGCGGATGATTAAACGCGTTGAACGCTTCGAGTCGAAATTCGAGCCGCATCCCTTCGCGAATCTTGCCCATGCCAAACTCCTTGAACAGAGACAGGTCGACGTTCTCTGCGCCCGGTTGCCGCACTGCGCCCAGATCGCGAGGCGCCGTGCCCAGCGCGTACTGCGCCGGCTGAGCGAAGAAGTCGCTTCCGTCTACGCTGGTGAAGTACTGACTGGTCCAGACCGAGTCGTTGCCGCGGTTTCGGTGTGGCCTGCCGATAAGGTTCGGGCGTTGCGGCCCGTAGGTGGGCAGGCTATTGGAATAATAGAGTGCCGGGTTGATTGGCCGGCCGCTGTTGAAGCGCCAGATGCCATTGGTTCGCCATCCGCCCACGATCCCGTTAAGTATCGGGTTCAGGCTGCCTCCAATAAGCTTTCCACGTCCGATGGGAAGCTCGTAGGTGTAACTGAACTGTAAGACCTGGGGAATGTCGAAGGTAGACAGACTCCGTTCTCCATCCGGATTGTTCGGATCCTGCAAGCTGGCAAAACTCCCCAGGTACTCGCTATTGGTGCTGGTCAAAGAAGCATCGTCAATGGACTTGGAGAAAACGTAAGTTGCGAGGAACTCCAATCCATTTGAGAAACGCTTCTCCGCTCGAAGCTGCACAGCGTGATAAATCGAGTTGGCGATCGGAGGTTCGTCGCCCGCGAATCCAAAGAACTGCGGGTGGGCCATAAGCAGTTGCAGCTTCTGGACGCTCGGATTGGCGAGCAGCGGGTTGTTGGCACTGAGGAACTGCGACGCATTCGACTGGGTGGGATCGGTGAACGGGTTGGTGACGTAGGTGCTCAGGTCCGCAATTTGGGCATTGGTATAGTGCTCGATCTCCGGCCCCAGGTGACTGAGATTGCCGGCATTGGCAAAGTAGAGGTGCGTTCCTTTCTTGCCGATGTACGAGGCTTCGAGCAGGACATTCCACTTGGTCTCGTGCTGGAAGCCAAAACTCCAGCTCTGTTCGTAGGGCACTTTGTTGCTGACGTCCTTGATCGGCCCGAAGCCACCGTAGCCAACGTCGTTCAACAAGCCCAGGCTGCTGCCCACCGGTTTGGTCGGCCCTCCGTAAGGGTAAGGATTGCTCATTCGTGCAGCGGGCGTGGCTCCATCCCCCCCTAACGAGGCGACCAGGTAGGTCAACTGATCGAATCCCTGCTGTCCGACTCCGGAGGTTCCAGCGACCGCTCCTCTCCAGGACGACAAATAGATGCCATAGCCGCCGCGGACGATCGTGTTGTGGGGCAGCCGGTAGGCGAAGCCAAAGCGGGGCTGAATACCGTGGTAGTCGGGCGCATAGGAATACCGGTCGCTCGGACTGGCGAAGATCTCGCCGCCTGTAAGGTGTTGGCCATCCAGCGTGATTGGAGATTGAACATTCGGGTCGAGCCAGTTCAACTCATTGTGCCGGTCGGTGCGAGGCAAGACCACTTCGTAGCGCAGGCCGAGGTTGAGCGTCAACTTGTCGCTCTCTTTCCAGTTATCCTGCACGAATCCGCCAGCCTCGAAATTCTGGCTGGCCACGGAGTTCGGAACCTCGTACATGCCGCAGCAGTCGTTCGGTTGGGCGCCGATCAGGAAACTCGCCATACCGTCACCGCCGAGAGGCGGGCAGCTCACGGTGGGCGGGTTAGGCTGGCAGGTGGGATCGTAGTTTGCGGTTCCGGTCTGGTCGAAATTGTAGGCTCCGCCGGGCGCGTAGTTGGGCTGAGTGTAGTCGAGCCGGTGCATACGTCCTTCCGCCCCGATCTTGAACTCGTGCGTGCCTCTCACCAGGCTCAGCGTTCCGATCAGATGGTGTGTCTCCTGTCCCAGCTTGCCGTAGCTCCAGGGGTTGGTGCCAATGCTGTAATAGCTCGCGGCAGAATAGCCCCCGCCGATGCCAACCGTTGGAAACCAGTTGTAGCCTGACTCCTTCATGTACTGTGGTTCGCCCAGAGCATCCACTGGTGACAGGTTCGGATAGGTGGAAGGAACTCCACCGTAGAAATAAGTGCCGCGCGTCACACCGTAGGAAACCGTCAGCAAGGTGGTGGGATTAAAGGTGTGCGCGTCGTTGATGACGAACACGTGCGCGCTGCCCGTAGTAGGGCCGACGCTGCAGGGATCGGCGGCGTTGCCAAAGCAGTTGAACGAACCGGAAAGGTTGGATTGGTGCGAATACTTGGCGCTTAGCAGATTCTTCTGGTTGAAGCGGTGGTCGATCTTGAGATCCCACTGATTGTTGTGGCTCCTTACCGATCCGGATTCCACACGGTTGGTGAAGGGGTTGTAGTTGGCATTGTCTACGTTGAGGTTGGGTTCCGGAAAGTACGCCATCAACTTTTGCGCTACAGGGTCGATTAAGTTGCCCACTCCCGTCGGGAGGACATAGGGGGTCCCGACCAGATTCTGATTGCCGGGATGGTTCGCGTCCACTGTACTGGTGTAGGTCGCGAGGTTGTTGAAGGGGATGAATGCGTTCTGGTTGCGTACCGCGCCGCCATAAGTAGGACTATAGACTCCGGCATACGGGTCCCAGAGTTGGCCGTTCGGATCGGAGCACATGCCATTTGCGTCGAACGTTCCGTCCGGTGCAGGCCCATTGGGGCCATCCCCGCCGCAGAGTTCGCCAAAATTGCCTGCCCGCTCGGCGTCGCTGGGCACGCCATAGAAAGATGGTCCGGCTTGGTCGTCCTCGCGCACACCCTCATAGTCGAAAAAGAAGAAGGTCTTGTTCTTGAAGATGGGTCCGCCGAACGTTCCACCAAAATCGCTACGGCGCAGTCCGGGGATAGGAATTGCCTGCTGATTGTTGAACCAGTTGTTGGCGTCCGTCTTGTAGTAGCGCTGAAATTCGTACAAGCTTCCGTGATAGCTGTTCGTGCCCGAGCGCGTGATGAGGTTAATGATGCTCGCGCCGCTGAACCCGTATTCGGCACTGAAGTTCGATTCCTGCACCTTGAATTCTTCGACCGCATCCACGGAGGGTGTGTAGGTTTCCACCCGGATTCCGCTGTTCTGTTCGTAGTTGGTCGCGGTCACGCCATCCATGAGGATGTCGGTGGTGGCATTGCGGCTGCCGTTGATGATGACATTGGTGGCGTAGCAGCCGTTGCAGGCGGCATCCACTTCGGTAACGCCGGGGGCGAGAAACATTAGATCGAAAACGCCCCGTCCGTTCAGCGGCAAATCATTGATGAACTTCCGGTCCACTACCTGCCCAGTGGTCGCATCCTGCGAGCCCAGCAGTGGAGCGGCGGTGGAAACGTTCACCGTTTCCTTGGCGCCCACAACCGCCATCGCGAAGTCCACACCTACGTTTTGACTGACGTCGACTTTAATTCCGCTGCGAGCCTGGTCTTTGAACCCAGGCACCTTGACCGACAAGTTGTAGCTGCCGGGAGGCACCGAGCGAAAAAGATAGCGTCCGTTGTCGTCGCTTTTGGCGGTGAAAATGAAGCCCTTCTCCGCATCTACAAGAGTCACTTCAGCCTTTGCGATCATGGCTCCGGTCTGGTCGCTGACCACGCCGGTAACCGATCCGGCATAAAGCTGGGCCTCCGCCGGAGGAGTCAGCCCGAAGAAGACCAACAAGGCAAACAGAGATACGACGACGCTCAGAATAGATGCTCTGCGGGCGCTGGCCGGGGATATGAAACTGGACATCATGAGTTCGTTCATTGCCGTCTCCTTGAATCTCCAAATGTTCTTGCGTGCTGGTCTAAGTTTTCGAGCTAGGCAAGCCTCGGCTCTACCTCAAGGCAAAGGCGCCTCAACTTCCTCGAGCACCCAGCGGTCGGGTATTTCCAAATGACAGTCATAGCCGTAAAACCGGTCGTTAAAAACGTGCTGGAACAAACAGGCACGCTGGCCACGCATGATGGGATTGCCTTCCACAGGCTGGAAATCGCCATCCGGCGAATCCGCGGCGAAGATCTTCACCTGCCACTCGCCTTCGGGATCTTCGGTGTAACGGTGCGGATAGATCTCGGTGGCGAGATAGCAGACTCCGGTCTTCTTGCCGCTGGCGTCCGGCGCGTCCTTGAGGTAAAGCAGAGTGGGCGCCGCCACCGTGGTTGTGGATTTGAGCAGGATTTTTTCCGCAGCCTTGTCCAAATCGACGACGGAGTCGGCGCTCTTGCTGATGATCTCGAAGTGATCCTTGTCGTTACCGCGGTAAAACGTGAGATAGAACCGGCCGCTGCGTGGATCGCGAAAGAGATTCGGATTCTGGTTGCGCTGGTCGGGAACACCTGCCACCAATACCTTTTCCTCCGTCAAGTGGATGCCATCGAGCGAAGTAGCCAACACGATGTGGCTGCTCGGAGTGTCGTATTCACGGGTAATCGCGAAGTAGAGCAGGTCGGCGTGCTTCGGGTCGGCGCCGGCGAGAACCGAGGGCCAGCGAGCGTTGGTCCAAAGCGGATTCTGATCGTACTTGGTCCAGTTCACCAGATCATTGCTGCGCGCCAGGCCGATGCCCCGGCCTTCGTTCAGCCCGTACCATCCCCAGTAGCGGAATCCATCACGTTTCAATTCCAGTACCGACATGGTGTGAGGAAACTCGTTGCCTTCCCACTTCTGGGCGTCGGGAAGCACGCGGCGCGGGGCCGTCAGTCTAAGGTAAGGCACTGTTTTGGATTGCTCCTGCGAAAGAACGATGACTCCAGTAGCAAGCACCAAAAACGTCACGCCCATCAGAACGCTGAACTTACAACGGCTGAACATGTATGCTCCTCATCGAAAATTCACCGCATTTTCCTTCTTCACTTTTGGTTTGCCATCGCCGTGTTGATCGAGTCCCACAACGAGCCTGAAGCTGGATCGTAGGGAACCATGTCGATAGCAAACTCCCAATAAAAGCCTCCGCCAACCCAGTTCGAAACACTGGGATGAATGACGTAATGCCGCCGCAATAGGTCTTTGATAATCGAGTCTGACTTTCTCTTGTCCGACCATCCAAACTCCGAAATGCCCAGCTTGGAGTTCGGGAACATCGTTGCGAGTTGACTGAAGACCTGCTGCCAGTCGGGCTTGTACCCGCGGCAGTCCACCTCGTAATAACTCACCAGCAGGTAATCCAAGTCGGCCTTCATGCGGGCGGGAATGTTGGCGTCCACCCAGGTGAACATCTCGTTGGCAGCTGGCCGTCGACACGGCGTGTTGTAGTAAAGAGTGAGGGCCGTAACTTTTCCCTGGGACTTCAGGTAGTCAAAAGTCTCGGTCATCTTGGTCACAACGTCAGCCTGGGACGTGAAATTCACGGACGCTTTCGGCGAACAGCGTTTCGTATTGCCGAAAAGCCACTCGCCGTTGATCTCATTTCCCACTTCCCAGATGTCGACGAACGCGCCCAGGGTGGTCACATAATCTTTGAATCGATCGAGGTACTCGGTCGGCGTAAAGCACTTCATGTAGAACGAATCCACCGGTTGACCAAAAACGTATCCCACGCTCTTGATCTGCTTTGTGGCATCCAGGTAAGAGTTGGCGGGGAAGTAACCGTTCTTCTTGCCCGGTGCATAGACAATCCTCGCTGTTGGCTTCACCGACAGATGTCTCAGCGAGTCCAGCAGCTCAGCGAGGAATACGTCGTCGCGAATATCGTTCTTGTCGTCGACGGTCACACCATGAATCGGCTCGGGAACAAGACTCTGCGCGTGGGAATTCATGCCGAGCCCGAACAGGAATAGGACGGTGCCGATGACAGCCATGACAACTCCTGGCTGCGTCTGCCGCCCCGTACCTGCTCTCCCGTAGAGCTCTCGCGACATCATTTCCGCCTCACGTCTTCCCTTTTGGCCCAGCTTCGACTGCATCATCCCGATGCAAAATCGTCGCGTTCGTGATGATCGGCCGGGCCCAGAAGCCAACACTCAGAACGCACGCGAAGGTGACATAGAGGAATGCCATTCCCGCCCGCAGGCCGAAGTGATCGCCGATCCGTCCAATGATGACGGGCACAACCGCCCCACCCATAATTCCCGTGCTCAAGATTCCTGCGAAGGCGCCATGATGCTCTGACACAGAATTGAGTCCGAGAGAAACCAGAATGGGCCACATCACGGATGCGAAAAGACCAATTGCGGGGAAAGCAATGACAGAGACACTCGCTGGCCCGAACAGTGCGGCAGTCAGGCACAAAAGCGCTCCCAGACAAGTGCCGATCAGGACGTAGCGGCTATCGAAGATCTTCAGAAGCAACATGCCGATGAAGCAGCCTGCTGTGAGCAGGCCCCAGAACCATGAGACTGCGGTTGCGCCGGTGGTGTGCGGGTCGTAGCCGTGGTATTGGGAAAGAAACTTGGAAATCCAATCCGCCGTACCCTGCTCCGAGCCCACGTAAGCAAAAACGCAGAGGAAGAAGGCCCAGACCATGGGCTTGCGGAAGAGGCTGCCGTACATCTCCAGAGAGCCGGCCTGTTCGTCAGCGGCACGTTCCACGCGGGGAAAGCGGCTGAAGGAAAGAACCGCAACCATCGCCAGTGTAAACACTGCGAAGATCCAGTACATGGAGGCCCAGGGAAGGTCCGGAGGCGTTAGCCTGCGCAGGACATCGAGCAGTTGATTCCTGGCGGACTTGTTGCCCAAGTTCAGGACTAGGTACGAATACATGTATGGACTCAAGAAGGAGGCCGAGCCGAAGATCAACTGGGCGAAAGCAGAATTAAATGCGAAATGCTCTTCGCCTCCGGCGACCCGTAACAGCGGATTGATCGCGGTCTGCAGCGTGGCCATTCCCGATCCCATCACGAATAGCGAAACCACCGCTACCCGATAACTCGGGTGCAAAGCGAAACTCAGCGAGCCCGCCGTGCCGGCCAGGAATGCCGCGATCATGACGGGCTTTTCTCCAAAGCGTTCCACCAGAAAACCAGCGGGAATCGACATCACTCCATAAGCAATAAAGAAAGAGAAGGGCAAGAAAGCGGCTGCAGCCAGGCTCACTTTGAAGCTGTTGATAATGTCGGGCACGAGCGGCCCAAGAATATTGGTGAGCAATGACATTACGAAAAACGTCAGGAAGACGATGGCGACCATGTATCGGTTTCTTGGCGTGGAGCGTGACATTGTCTGCTATTCCTTGGTGGTCACTTTTGAGGCTAGCTCAAAACGGCCCGGTTCACGTCCTACCTGCGCAGCGAGAGCCAGGGTCACCATCTGCACGGGCAGCATCTCCAGAACCGGAAGTATGGACCGGGGTGCAGCGGGCAGAGCGCAGGACGGGGATGCGGCGCCTTCGCCTACCAACTCCGCCCGGCCCTGTTGCCGGCGAACATCCTCGAAGAGGCGCTGGTTCAGGTTGCGAGTTTTATGTTCGCCCGAAAAAACAAAGACGAAAGTCTCGTCGCTGAGCATTTCAAAGGGGCCGTGGCGAAATGCCGCGCTGCTCATTCCCTCCGCGTGGAAGTGGTCGGACTCTTTAACGATGAGAGCGCCGGTTCCAACCGCCGCGAGCGAGGACCCTCGGCCGACGAGGAACAGATGTCGAATGCCCCTGAGCATCTGCGCCAGGTCCTGCACATGAGTTTTCCAGTCGGTCAAGTAGTCTCCAACCGCCGGGCAGGCAGCTTTCAGTTCCTGCCGGGTACGCCGCAAGTCACGCTCGCACACCACATCGCCGAGCCACTGCAAGGCCATCAGAGCCGTAACGTAGGTCTTGCAGGAAACTGAAAACTCCTTGCCTGCTTGAGTCAGGATGGTGGCATCGGCTCGCTCCGCCAGAGGACTATGGGGTGTGTTCGTGATCGCGATCACAGAAGACTTGCCACGATTGATCTCCAGCAGGCGGACAATTTCTACGCTCTGCCCGGATTGAGAAACCGCGACGATCAATGTCTTCGGATCGAAGAGACGGTTCCTGTAGTACAAAAGTTCCGAAGTCTCCACCATCATGGCGGTCAAACCGTAATTGATCAGCTCAATGTGGAGGGGATGGAGGGCGTGGAAAGAAGAACCCATGCCGGTGAGAACAACCGTCTTGAACTTGCCCTTTTGCAGGCGGACTGCGAGCTGATGCAGAGTCTTCGAGACCTCAAGTCCAGCTAGCGTTTCGTCGAGCGCGCGAGGCTGGTCGAGGATGTCGCGAAGATATTCGCCTTCGATTGCGGAAAAATCAGATAACACGGGTCCTCACCTCCGGGCCGAAGCGATAGTGCCAGACTCTGGCCGCTCCAATCAGGTTTGTGTCTTCGCCCAGCGAAGCCAGTGCCAATTGTGTTTTCTGAAAAGGCACAAAGCGGCAACTGGAAGCGATGACTTGGCGCACTCCATCCATAAACAAGGCGGCGCTCTTCATGACGCTGCCGCCGAGCACGATGATTTCGGGGACGAAGATTGTGACCAGATTGGCCAGGCCGAGACCGAGATAGCGGGTTTCGTGCTCCACGGCACGCTTGGCCCAGGCATCGCCCTGCTGCGCCAGTTCGCAAATTTTCTTGGCGGTCAGTTCATCTCGGTGAGAATAGTCCGGTGGCGCGTTGCTCTTGAGCCACGTGACCATTGCCGGACCGGCGGCCAGCGACTCCCAGCAGCCGTGGAATCCGCAATCGCAAAGAGGGCCTGACGGGTCGATAACGTGGTGTCCAATTTCGGGATGAGCCTGTTCGACTCCGCGATAAACCTGGCCGTCAAGAATCATGCCCGTGCCAATGCCGGTTCCAATCGTGACATAAATCAGGCGGGACTTATCCCTGCCAACGCCCCACCCTGCTTCCCCCAAAGCGGCTGCGTCACCGTCGTTTTCCATGGCGACGGAGACGTGGAAGATACGTTCCAGATCTCTGACCGGATTCTGACCTCGCCACTCGGGAAAGAAATTGACGTCGCCGAACTCGCCCGTAAACGGATATACGGGTCCGGTGGAACCGATGCCAATGCCGTTGATTTCCGCACCAGCCTTGGCGGACGCATCACGCAACATGTTCACCATCCGATCAAGGGCGTTGGCGTAGCCGTTGTCAGCTGCCGTCGGCGACTCAAGACGTGATAGCACGCGGCCCTCGGAATCAACGATGCCGACCGCGATCTTGGTTCCGCCGATATCCACTGCGGCGATCATCTTCTTTGGCTTTGTCTTTCTCCCGGCATGTCCTCTTGGGCTCACTGTTTCCACTCCACAATGGCTCCCTCGTAGGGTCCAAGATCCATTTTCCAGCTTGATCCTTCCATGGTGATTGGCTTAGGTCCCTCAGGCGCAATCCTGGTGACAGCATGCGCGGGCAGAGCAGTGGAGATTTTCACATTCTCCGTCTGATCGCTGTGATTCACCACGACAACGTAGCCGCGATGATCGCCATTCAGGGCGGAAACCTCAACCGTGGGCCGATCTGCGCTGAAGACGGGCTTCACGCCAGCCCAATCGCGAAAGGCTGTGTAGATTCGGTGCGTGTCCTCAGGCTTGTCAAAAACCGCCGGCACATTGGCAAGGTAGTGCTCGAGCGGGTAGGCGCTTAGCAGAGTCTTGCCGGAGCCGAGCGTGTTGGCTACAAGAGCGGGATGTCCATCCTGATCGACAGCGATGATCTTGCCGTTACTGACTTCCAGAAGAGCACCCCAGGATGCAACGGTGGCGTCGGGGACGGTGTAGTGGAGAGTTTCGCCCGGTTTGAAATCGCCAAAGGGCACGACGAATTTCAGCGTGACTTCCGAGTTCACCGCACGGTCTACCAGGCGCGCACCGAACAGGGACGCCATCTCCGGGACTGCGCCATCGGAGGCAAGCGATGCGTACAGCAAACCTCCATTTTCGACGTACTTTCTGACCTTCTCATAGAAGTCCGAATGCACGTGCGCCAGGAAGACATCGCCGGTACTCGTAATCGGGGAAGGCATGAAGAGCATAGGGCGCTTTGCCCAGTCCGCATACTCGCGCGGAAAGTCAGCTTTCAACCCGGCGCGGCGGGCGAGGATGAAAGTGGTCAGGGCGGAACCCATCAGCCAGTGATTCGTGGCGCTTACGTCGAGCTGCGGACGCCCGGGAATGGCATCCGGGTCGGACATGGAGACGTACGGAACCATCTCCGGACCGGTTAAGCCAAGATGAGAGAAATCTCCGTGAGGCTTGGCCCATTCGTCAGGGATCACGATGCCGATGTCTGCCGGAGCGGGCGAGACGCCGGTGAGATCGAGCTGGCCGACGACCTGGGAGATCTTCTTGAACTCTCTGGCCAGCGGCTTGTCTTGGCGGTCCCACGTGGTCATTCCCCAACCCGTCTCCTGGGGCGTGCGAAGATAAGGCGCTTTGTGAAACTGTTCGGGAGAAGCATCGGTGTAGCACCAGAGATCGACCCCGATGCTGCCTGCGCCGAGACCCGAGTAGATCTGCGCGCGATCGTAGGCGGCAACTCGCTCGGGGGCGAATTGCGCAGTGGACGCGCCCATCTCATGGATCATGACGGGATGTCCCGCGCCTTGGGAAAGAGCGAGTTCAAAGGCCGCGCCATAGGTTCCGCGAGCCGAGAGCAAAGCGTCGGGGAACAGGTCAGGAGCGTAAAGCGTGAAGGGATGGACGCTGAAGAAATCTACGAACTGGGCAATATCGTCGGCTCTAAACGGACCGTGGCCGATTTCCTCGCCACTGGTTCCAACGACAATGGGATGCAGCTTGTCGTACTGACGAATGCCGTCAACGATCAGCCGGGTCCAGTTGATGGCCATTGGGTCAGTCGTTTGTCCGCCCACGATCCAGAATGGAGGCTCATCGGTCAGGTCCCAGGCGATGATCGCACTTTCGTTTGCGTAATGGCGGCCGAATTCGGCAGCGAGATTGGTTTCGAGGCGCAGCATTTCCGGATCGGAATGGGGATGGCGGCCGTGGCGCCAAGAGACATCCCAGTAAGCCTCACCAACTTCGCCTCCGATAAACAGGCTGGGATGGAGATAAATTTGATATTTGTGAGCAAGAGAAACCAGGTAATCGAGCTGTTGAAAGGCACTTGGATTGTAGTCGCCCGGCCGAGGCTCGAACCAGGCCCACAACATGTCGAGCCGCACAATGCTGTAGCCGAGCTCGTGCATCTTGGCGAAGTCGGCCTCAATGTCTTTCGGATCCCATTGCAGCGGCCACTGCATGGCGGCTCTTGCGGGAACCCAGTGCGCGCCCACGGGCAGGAAGCGCTTGCCGTCACGGACGAAGTACTGGCCGTCGAGATGAACAGGCGGCAGCTTCTTGACGCTCGCAGTCGTTGCCGTTTGACTCGCCGGCTGACCCAAACTGGACCGTGGCTGCAATAACAAAAGAGCCCAACAGGCGATTGTTCCAATTCCCACTAAGCGGAGAACTCTGATTTTCTGCACCGTACTTGCCTCCTGCTTTCTGTGCCCGCAGTCTTACTGGCGCACTTCGATCTCGTCGATAAACGTCCACTCAGCATTCGATCCGGGCTTCACTTGGACCCGGACATAACGTCCATCTATGTTGTTCAAATCCGTCAAGGTGTACCACCACGACTGGGTGCCATCGCCCAGGGACGGCTTCTTAACAGTCCCCACCGGCGTAAAGTTCACGTTGTCGTCAGAGACCGAACAGGTCACCGACTGCGGTAGGAGAATCCCCGACACTGCGTCCTGGAGCCAATTGCTGCGGATTTCCTTGATCACTTCTCTGGAACCGAGATCGATGGTGAACGAGTAGATCTTCGTGGTTGCCCTGCCCTGCCAGGCCAGGTCAGCATAGCTCGTCGAGCCCAGAATTCCGTTGGTCAACTCAACACCCCCGGTATCGGGATAGCTCGGATTGGCGGGCATGGTCGCCGTGTACGGCTTGTCCAGAGCAATGTTGGTCGGATAAAGATGCGGCTCCGGCGTCGTCGCCGTTGTTGTGTTACTCAGTCCCGATTCATTTCCCGCGGCATCGAATGCTCTGACTTGGTACGTGTAGGTTGTGCCGGGATTGAGTTGCGCATCCAGAAAGGTCGTCGTTCCATCGCGCTGGCTCGCGATCTGTCCTCCATCACGCAGAATGTTGTAGCCGACGACCCCGACGTTGTCGGTCGAGGCAACCCACATCAGGCGGATGGTCTGGGAGTCGAGGGCCGCACTGGTTAAGTCCGTGGGTGTCGTCGGACGCACACGCTCAACTGTCCCGGTCGCCAGGTAATCCAGATACGTCTGGTAGTACAGCGGATTAACTTGCTGCGGGCTTATGTAGTGATTGAAGCTGAAGCTGAGATAGCTGCTGATGTAAGGCTCGACCGCACACATATCATTGACAATGGAGCGGATCGGGCGTGGCTCATAGTCCGATGTGAACGTCTCCGTGTCGGCCCAGAACTGCATGCTAGGGCGGGAACTTTCAATCGCGCTACGGATGGCACCGAACCACTCCGGTAGTTGCGCTTTCGTCACGTGCGACGCCCCCACTCCGTCTTGCAGCGCCAGGACGTCGATGGGGCTGCGCTTCAGAACGTATTCCCACATGGTCTCCCACTGGGACGGTGAAAGGTCTGCCGCCGGATTGAAGAAAGGTGCGATGACGATCGTCTTGCCGGGCGTGAGCTTGTGAAGGTGATTGCCTACGGTCCGGTAGAACGCCACGAGGTTGTTCCACTCTGCCGGAGTGCTTGCGACATTATCCACTTCGAACGCCAGGTACCACCCGGTCAGAGATCCGTGTTGGCCGTACCGTTTCCAGAGATCGTCCGCTAAAGCGTTGGCGACCTTGGCTTCGTTATCGAGCCAAGGCCTGTCCGAGATATAATTCGTCCACCAGTCGTCATTGATCTGCAGGCCCAGGTACACTTGCGCTCCGCTAGCATCCGCGGCATCAAGAGCCCGCTTGACCACGTCATGTTTTGTGTTCTGCGTATATCCGGCGATTCCCGGGGGGTAGATCGTCGTCTTCTCCTTACTGTCGGCCGTCCACTGTATGACCATCTGATCGAGTCTGGCCTCTCTCATATAGTGGAACTCGTCGTGCCACTGTTCTAAAGTCCACGCGTCACCGAGCGCCGGTTGCAGAAACGAACCACGAATGGAGGGGCCCGAGCAGTCTTGGGCGACACTCGACAAACAGGACAGGACCACGATCGCCAGCGTAGCTAAACGCCAAATCGCAGGATGTTGCATTGTTTGACCCTAAAACGAAATATTTACTGACACCTGAATCTGCCGCGACTCATGCAGCGTACTTGTGATCTGTCCAGCGGTTGGCGTGTCTACCAGGTTATTGGGCAGCGCAAACTGCGGCGTATTGAAGAGATTGAAAATCTCGCCCCGCAGTTCGAGTTGGCTCGTCTCCTTCAATTTGAAGTCTTTGAAGATGGAAAAGTCCGTATCGTAAAAGGCTGGTCCACGAAGGCTGCCGCGGCTTGCGTTCCCCCACGTCGTCGTGCTGACCTGCCCCGGGGCAAGCGGGGGAAGGGCGAAGGCAGCCGGGTTGTACCAGCAGTTGATATTTTGACTAGTTGACGTGGCGCACCCTGGGGTGGGGCCACCGTTATTGCCGTCATTGAATCCCAAGGCGGCGTTCGAAAAGTCATAAGGATTGCCAACTCGATCAGGTCGCGGACCTCCAGAGCCGGTATTGGTTGGATCGTAGGACAGATAGGGGGTGAACGCCTGGCCAGAGTAGAGCGAAATAATGCCGTTCAACTGCCAGCCCCCGGCAAGAAAGCGCATGGGGCCTGAGCCGTTGAAGAACCGCTTTCCGGGACCAAACGGGAGCTCATAGGACCACGCCGAAGTGAACTGGTGCCGAAAGTCGGGCGTGACGTTTCCGCGCTCGGCGCGCATGTTGTAAGTATCTTGTGGTTCGCCGTCAGAGTTGGGCGTCTCGCTCTCGGTGGCCTGACCGATGGTGTGCTGGTAGGTGTAACTATTGAGCATGCTCCATCCATGGGACGACCGCTTCTCAAAACGCACTTGCAATCCGTGATTGATCAGGCTGATGTCGTGGCCCTCGGTGCGGATAGCGGCGATGTTGGGAACGGTGGACTCGTAGGGCCGTCCTTCGTTTCCGTAGGAGTCAGAAAAGTTCGAGTCCAGTGGCTGGGTTGCCTGGTTGAGATTTCTCAGGTAGGTCAGATGCACTCCCCGAGTCCCCACGTATCCGATCTGGAGAACCATGTCCTTCACCAACTGACGCTCGATGTTCAGGTTCCACTCCTCGATATAAGTCGTGGGATTGTGGAAGTAGGCGGCACTGGCGCGGCCAGTAGGATTAGTGATGCTTGAGAAAATAATGGGAGGCGGACCTTGGGAAAGAAACATCACCGGTACTGAGGAACCCACGGACGCGGTCAGTGACTGGCTGCCGTAGACGCCGGGCAAGTCATTGTAGGCCAGTTCGGTATCATTCTGGTCGGCTTGCATATCATAAAAAATGCCATAGCCGCCGCGAACAGCGGTCTTATTGTCGGCGCCCAACGTGTACGCAAATCCGAGGCGCGGAGAAAAGTTCTTCCAGTTGGTGGCGACATTGCCGGAGGGACTCGTGCCCGGCGTGACCCCGGGTGCGACAAACAGGCCAGTCGCGAAATCGAAGTTGGCGAGGCGATTGTGCTCCTCGACCATCGGTCTATATATGTCATACCGTACCCCAAGGTTGAGCGTGAGCTTGGGAGAAATACGGTAGTCGTCCATCAGATAGGCGCCGAACTCCCACCAGCGCATGCCGTAGGTCCCAGTTTGTGCGTCGCGGAAAAGACTCTGCGTGTAACCGATGAGAAAGTCGGCCAAGGGAACGGTATAAGTGCTGGGATTGGAACTGGTGAATTGTCCGGTGTAGAACAGGTCTCCGCGAGTATTCTGCACTTGAAAGAAACCGTGCAAGCGGCGGCGCAGGTCACCTCCCATCTTGAAGGAATGGCGACCGTGGATGTAGGTGAAGGAATCCACCAATTGATAATTGTTCTCGTGCAGGATTTCAGGGAACCAGTCGCCGTTGCCCAAGGGGTTCAACCCGCCGATCTGGATGTTGGGCAGGCCGCCCGTAAGCGGATTACTCGGATCATTGATTCCGGGAATCCCTAATTGGGTCGCGAGCTGCTGTCCTTCAAAGAAGGGAACGGCATCGACTACGTACCGCGTATAGCCGATTTTCAGTTCATTGATCTTACTGGACGAAAACGCATGCACATCGCTGAGTCCCGCCATCAGCGCTTTATTGTTGATGTTGCCGGTGAATTCGCCTCCGCCCGCGATTCCCGGAAACGGATCGGGCTTGCGATCGTCAACGTTGCCGTAACTGAAAATGCCAAAGAAACTGTTCTTGGAAGTGATCTGGTGGTCGATGCGAACGTCGAACGAGTCCTGATTGTTCCGGTCGACCGGGTTGTAGCGAAATATATTACCGAGCCCAGGTGAAGGCGCCGGGAAAAGCGCGACGACGTTGAGCGCAGCGGAATCGAGACACGCCCCGTTTGGAACAGGGCTGGGACAGGACGGAATCACGTTCGGACTTGCGTTGTCATTCCCCATAAACTGATTGCCCGTCACCGGGTCAACGATGATCGTGGGTAAGAGGTCGGCAAAGTTTCCTGTGGCCTCTGTCGGATCGGGCACGGGAGAAAGATACGTGTCGGAGGTGCGGATGCGCCGTCCCTGATAGTCAACGAAAAAGAAAGTGCGGTCTCGAATAATCGGCCCCCCGAATGAACCTCCGAACTCGTTGCGCTTGAAGGGCGGAATGGGCTGGGTGGGATCGTCGAAATAGTTCTTTGCATCCATGGACGAGTTGCGCAGAAACTCGAATGCGCTGCCGTGGAACCGGTTGGTACCTGCCCTGGTCACAACGTTGACGACCGCGCCACCCTTGCCAATATCGGCGCCGAAGTTGTTGGTTTGAACTTTAAATTCTTGGATCGCATCAACGGGAGGCTCGATCAGCTCGAAACCAATCTGTTGCTCGTTGTTGTCGAATCCGTTCAACAGGTAGTTGTTGTTAGTCGCCCACAGGCCATTCACCTGAATCGAACCATTGCCGCGCTCGTCCTCAGGAATATCGCCCTGCTGCACGTTCCCGGTGCTGCCGGTACTAGCTGGCCCCATGTTGACCCCGGGACTCAGATACGCCAGTGTCATGAAATTTCGCCCATTGAGGGGAAGCTCATGAACCCGGCTCTCCTCGATCACCTGCCCGATCGACGAGGTTTCTGATTCGACCTGCGGCTCAGCGGCTGTGACCATCACCTGTTCGCTAAGGGAGCCGACGACCAGGGTGAGGTCGACACGAACAACCTGATTAACATCGAGTTTGAAGGCTGTCTGTACCGCAGTCTTGAAGCCTTCCCGCTCCACCATCACCGCGTAGGTGCCGGGTTTCAGTTCAGTGGCAACGAATTCTCCCTGGGTGTCGGTGATGGTTTTGCGGACGGCGTTAGTCTGGGTCTCAGTGACCGTCACCGAAGCGGCCGAGACCACTGCGCCGGACGGATCCCTGATCGTGCCGACGATCTTGCCAGATTCCACCTGGGCTTGAGCCAACTGGCCCCCGGAAGCAGCAAAGATGACGAAAGCCGCCACCGCCAATCGCAGGTCGTGCAAGTGCCTCTGTCTGGGATTCTTCCGCGTCATGGCTGACCGAACCTCCTTTGTCCAACTATCCAACTTTTCGATTGGACACAGCATAAACCTGATATGTATAAATGTTGTCAAGATAAAATTTCTTTAGGCTGGGTGAGAGAACTGCAAATGTGAGGCAATAATTGTTATTATAATGCGTATTATCAATGTCTTAGATATCAGTAGGCAGATCTGATTGAAGCTTCAATGAATTCAAGTTGCACGTATCATAGGTACATTGTATATTATGTATCAATCTAGGTTGGGGATATGACTACGCTGAGCAGTGGTGATCGCGTGTTGAGGGCTTCGGAATTGGGGCTGGTGCTCGACAATACCAGCTTTGTGCCCTATTACGAGCAGATCGTTGATCAAGTGCGGACTATGGTGAAGAAAAATAAGTTGAAGTCGGGGCAGACCTTCTGCTCCGAAGGGGATATTGCCCGTAGTCTGGGAATCAGCAAGATGCCGGTGCGGCAAGCTTTTCAGAAACTGCGTTCCGAAGGATTGCTGGTGATCGCCCGAGGAAAGCGGCCGGTGATTGGCTCAGGACGCGTCCCTTGGAACTTCCAGCAACTGCGCGGCTTCAGTGAAGAAATGAAACGGCGAGGGCTGGTGCCTTCGGCTCGCCTGTTGAGCATCGAGATTGAAGAGCCCGAGCTTGAAGTCGCTCAAGCCCTGAAGCTCACTCCCGGTGAGCGCGTGTATCGTGCCAGGCGGCTTCGCTTCGTGAACGGCGAACCCGTTGCGGTGGTCACCAGCTGCCTTCCGGCGCGTATTTTTGCAGGAATTGACAAGCAGGATCTGGAGAAACAATCCCTGTATTACATCTTTGAGCACGCCTACCGGCGCAAGTTACAGAGGGCGGAAGAGGTAATCGGCGCCATGAACGCCGGGGAGGAAGAAGCGCGCATCCTCGAAGCCGAACCGGGTAGTCCGCTTCTCATCATTAAGGAGACCACCTACGACGACCAGGATATCGCGATCGAATACAGCGTTTCTCTGCTCCGCGGCGACCGGTATACTGCGTCGGTGATCTCCGTCCGGAAGCCAGCAGCCAGGAATTAGTTCCGGAAGTGAGTACAACGCCCATTACCATTCGCTACGGGTCATTCTTGCCGCTGATGCCGGTTTCTTGCGTGCTTTTTCATGGAAGGTAAGCTAGACATTCGCTTCTCTGACTTAGGTCTGTTCGCCTGGCGCAGGCTTGGAGGACATCAGCGAGGCGCATCGGTTGGAAGTCCGACGCGACGGAGCAAATCCTGAAAGCGAGGATCGGAGCGAACGGAATCCCAGAAGGGATATGTCTTGAGCATGGCCATAGCGTCGCGCTCGCGGTAGGCGGTCGCAAGCCAGTTGAACGCTTGATCCTTATCTCCAAGTCCGACATACGTCAGTGCTATCCCTTGCGCGCCGGCCTGCGTCCGAGCGTGGTGCGCGACTTGGGTTGTCAGCATATTCTGCGCTTCGTTTCTCTTGCCGGTGACTGCGTATGCGTAACCGAGCCAGATGCTGTAGCCCTCCTTGTTGCCGGGTATGAGGGCCACGCCTTTCTGCAATTCGGCAACTGCCTGCTCGTACTCTCGCTTCTCAAGTAGCGCCAATCCCAGCATGCTGTGTGCGCCTGAGTAATTCGGATCTAGTTCCAGCACCTTGTGGTACTGCTCGATCGCCTCATCGTAGTGACGCGCCCAGTAATAGGCTCGGCCAAAATCTACGCCGACACGCAGCGAGATTGGATCGAGTTCGTACGCCTTCTTGATTTCGCCGATCCCTTCCTCTGACCTGCCGATTTCAGAAAGCAAAGCGGAATACCACTGGTGTGCAGCGGCCGAGTTTGGGTCCTGGGTTACTGCCGCCTGGTATAGCTTCGCAGCCCCGGCGAAATTCCACTCGTATTCTGCCATGATGCCGGCCAATGCCAACCGGCCATCTAACAGCGAATCGTCGAGAGCGAGTGATTTCTCGGCGAACTCTTTTGCCTTGGGCTTGGCCTCCGTTTCTGGCAAAACACCGTAATTGGCCAAGAAGATGTAGGCATAAGCCAGGGAAGCATACGCCTGCGCATAATTTGGATCGAGTTCAATGGCCCTTTCAAAGTACTGGCGGGCATTGATTGCCGCAGTCCCGGTGCCGCGAGTGAGCCAGTAGCGTCCTCGCAGGTAGGCCTCTCGTGCCTCCGGACTAACCGGCCGTGCATTTTCAAGCCGGGCCCGAATAACCGGGGACATTTCTATACGTAGGGAACCAGCTATGTGGTCCGCAACATCCTTGTGGATGGAGGCAGCTTCCGGCGGGTTGATATCGTAGGCTTCCGCCCAGAGATGAGTCTGGTCGCTGACCCGAATAAGCTGCACCGTTACCCTTAATGTCGGTGACGCCTGGCGCAGACTTCCTTCAATGACGTAATCAACCCCGAGTTCGCGACCCATCTCGGCGATGGTCTTCGTAGTTTTCTTGTATCGACTCGTCGACGTTCGTGCTATGACTCCCAAGCGATCGGGGTTCATGCGACCGAGTTCCGTAATGATCTCCTCCGTGATGCCGTCGCTGAGGTAGTCCAGTTGCTCGTTTCCCGTCAGATTGTCCAACGGCAGAACAGCGAGCATAGGGCGCCGGCGTTGGCCTTGTCCTTTTAGTCCATAGTTCCAAAGGACATAGACAGCCACTGATGCAACCACAAGAGTAGCAACCGCTATCCATTTGTACTTTGAGGCGAATACCCCCTGTTTTGGAGGGGCCACAACTGCTTGCGCCGGCGTATGCGGCTCAACGGGTGCTAAAAAACGGTATCCCTTACGGGGCAGGGTCTCAATGAACTGGGGATTCTCGGCCGAGTCGCCCAAGACCTGCCGTAGCTTATTGACGGCATGGTTCAGGTTGTCGTCGAACTCAACGAACGTGTCCGCTGGCCATAGCTGGGCACGCAGCTCTTCCCGCGTAACCACGTCGCCCGGACGTTCAGCCAGGGCCCGAAGGATCTCGAACGCCTTCGGCGGCAAGGCAACCTTCTCGCCATTTTTCTGGAGTTCCCCGGACGTGAGGTCCAACTCGAACTGACAAAAACAGAAGCGCGTCGGATGTGGGACCGACACGGGCATGACGCCTCCAAGCGGGCTGAGACTAGCACGAAGCAATGGCAAAGACTGTGATTACGATCACGTGGCGGAGTTGCTGTGTTTCTCAGCTACCGGGTCATTCATCCACATTTCATGCGGTTTTCAGGCGTTGTTCATTGGAGGCAAGGCGCTGGTATGAGACAAAAGCGTCGCCGGGCGGAAGGCCTGCGCGAAAAGCGCTGGAAACCAAGGTCAAACATCGGAAGAAAGAGCTCTTTCCAGGCCACGCCTCCAAGCGCCGGGGAGGGGCGGTTCATGCCGGAGCCCCCTCCCTCTCCCCGGCGGGTGCCACTACATCAGTCCAGGCAAGAACGCCATGAAGGCGTCCATCGGCATGACCACTAAACGAAGTCAGACCCGATATCTGAACAAAGAGAGGATGGAAACCATGACCAAGTTGTTTACTCGCGCCTTCACACCAGCCGCTGTCGCCGCGTTGGCAGTCGTGCTCGTCGCCAACATGCACGCGCAGGCGTGGCATCAACGCTCTGCTCGGAATGCTTCTGACCAGGCACCAAAGGTAGCTGCCACCAAGATGGCGCATTCGTGCTCCATCGCAACCATCGCCGGAGAGTGGGTGTTCATTACTGACGTGCTGTATACACAGGCAGGGACGGTGGATGGCATCGCTATAGGAACCATCAACATTGGCATGGATGGCTCCTATGGCGGCACGTATGACTGGTCGGGGACTGGTGGAGCCGCCCTCGGCAACAACTATATCGGAACCGTGACCGTGAATCCCGATTGTACCGGGACCATAAGCTTCCACGATGTCGGAGACACGTACGAGGTCGTGCAAAGCATAGTCATCGCTCGTGACGGGCAAGAAATCTGGGGCGACTTCCAAAATCCTGCAGATGATGTGGGAGTCTGGAGGGCAAAGAGGATCAGGGAGCGTTGAAACAGGACCGTGCCGCAGCACCGTCAGGTTTTCCCTAACGGGAACGACCGATACCGGAGGCGTCCGACTCGACTCGCCGGTTAGGCAGCAGGATTTTCTAGCATTGCCCCGAACCTGGGGACGGTTGAACACAGGGTGGATGACTTCCGTCGAGGAACGGATCATCTACCCTCCCATAACACAGTTTCTGTGGAGGGTAATTATGAAACGCATCAGCATTCTGCCGTTGATTTTCCTCACCTGCTTCGCCTTGGCCGCGTGGCCGCAGGCGCAAACACAAACCAAGTACCAACAATACAAGCTTTATGATCTTGGCACTCTCGGAGGCCCCGACAGCATCCTTTCCTTTTTTGTAATTAGTGTTACAAACAAGGGAGTAATTGGCGGCGCCCAAACCGCAGTTCCCGATCCGTTCAACCCCAATTGCCTCGGTCCTGCCCTTTTCGACATGATCTCCGACTGCAACGTGATGCACGCCTTCCTGTGGAAGCACGGCATCCTGACTGATCTGGGCGCCCTCCCAGGCCACCACGGCAACAATGGCAGCTTTGCTAACGCGATCAATAGTGAGGGCGTGGTCGCAGGGTTGGCAGAGAATGGACGTGTTGATCCGGACACTGGATATCCGGAAGTCCATGCTGTGATCTGGAATAACGGCAAGATTAGGGACTTGGAGACCTTCGGCGGTACTCAGAGCGACGCACTGGACCTCAATGATAGAGGTCAGGTGGTGGGTTGGGCTTCGAACACTACCGAGGATCCATTCTCGGCAGCATTTGAATACATTGTGTTCGGCGGGGTTTGGCCCGTGACGACGCAGCTCCGCGCGTTTGTCTGGGAAAACGGTGCGAAGCACGATCTAGGTACGTTAGGCGGTCCAGACGCCATGGCCTACGCCATCAATGCGAATGGACAGATCGTGGGCTACTCGTACACGAATGACACGCCAAATCCCGATACCGGAATCCCGACTGTCGACCCGTTCCTCTGGGCAGGAGGCAAGATGATCGACTTGGGCACTTTGGGAGGCACAATTGGTTATGCAACTTGGCTCAACGATTGGGGACAGGTGGTAGGCGATTCCAACCTGGCTGGCGACGAAACTTATCATGGATTCCTTTGGGACCGGGGCGTACTTCGGGACCTGCGGCCTCCCAAACAAAATGGCGGAAACTATTCCTGGGTCTATTGGATCAACGAGCTTGGCGACGCGGTGGGAGGGGCTACTCTGTCCGGGGACGACCTGAATGACGCCATGCTCTGGAGGTTCGGCAAGCCCATAGACTTGGGAGCCATTGGAGAGGACGTCTGCTCCGAGGCCACGGGCATGAATGATTTCGGGCAAATCGTGGGCATTTCAAACGAATGTTCAGGTCCGTGGGACCCCAGTGGCTGGGCCACCATGCGTGCTTTTCTTTGGCAAAAGAGCAGCCCCATGGTTGACCTGAACGCGCTCGTAGAAGAAAACCCTTCAAACCTGCATCTGTTCTGGGGAGCTTATATCAACGATTCGGGAGAGATTCTCGCCGAAGGCGTGCTCTCCACCGGCGACATCCATGCGGCCCTGCTGGTCCCCAGCGGCGACTGCAAGGAAGATTGCGAACGGCGGATCGTTGCGAGCCAGAACGCTCCGGCCGTGCGTGCGAACGCAGGCTTGACGAGTCCAGCGTTCAGCAAACAAGGGAAGTGGTTGCACAATCGGCTGGGGCAGCGCCATGCCACGCCTGGCCAGCATTGACTCTGGCGATCAACCGACGCTATGACGCCCGATGTCTGGGCGACATTTTCTTTGCATCATGCGCAGGATGGTCAACTGGGAAGGTAACGGATGAGGGTGTCAGCAGCCGAAATGAACTTGCCAGGTGAAGCGGAGCCGGGCGCTGCCGGGAGGTAACCATGCCGAGGGATAACTTGGCGGGCTCATCGAGCCGATGTTTAGCAGCGCGGGAGGGCAGGCTCCCGCGCTGCACACTTACGACCAGGAGGAGTTCATCGGACGATAAATCCTCATGCCTTGAAAATCCCCGCCCCGAAGGGGCGGAACCTACACTAACGGACAAGACCGCTTCTCCATTTCAGGCTGAACCAGCACAGAACCTCGGCCAAGGGTTCGGAGCAGATTTGCGTAACCACGAGCACGTTATTTAGCAAAGGAGGAATTATGAAAGCCTTAAAGCGTTGTTTCTGGGTGCTTTTGTGTTTTGGTTTTATTTCATCAGTCTGGGCGCAGAATCAAGAAAAAATGACGCGCCCTGGCAAACACCTTACTCCGCGGCACCGAATGGCCAACCTGCTCTCGAAAGCGCAGAGGATGGCTCACCCTGGAAGTTATCTGGCTCCCGCCATTACGTCCGACAACTCTAAGACTTGGGATCTTGGCGTCTATCCAGGGAGGAGCACGGCCGAGTTGCAAAGTATTAACGACTTTGGAGTTGCCATGGGATGGAGCAACCTGACGATCGAGGGAGAAACCGAAACCCTGATGATAGGCATTCCCCTTTTGGGTTTCAACGCCGGCCAATGGTTTGATAGCGGCGTCATCAGCGGCGAAGATGACACAGGAGAAGCCGGGGGAATCAGCAATACAGGAATTATCGTCGGCAACATCATGAGTTCAAACGGCTGGCCCGAGGCGTATGCCTGGACGCCCAACCATGCCGGAGTCTACCTGGGAAAATATTCCGACGCTAATGGAACTGATGATGGAAGTATCGCCATCGCGATTAATCACTCGGGCACGTTAATCGTGGGCGACAGCGGCAAGGTCCTGCCAGACGGAACCATGCGGGTCACAGCCCTTGTCTGGACGTCAAAAGTTACTTGGAACAACGGCCAGCCAACCTTGTCCTGGGAGATGCATGCGCTTCCCACCGGCGGTTGGGAACAGCCAGGAGCGGTTTTCGATGGCATTGCATTGATTGCCTGGGGAGGATATGGGGTCAATGATCTTGGCCAGATCGCAGGAGACGGTTGGTTCTATGATCCTGTCCTGGACGAATGGTGGGAAATCGCTGTGCTGTGGACCCCGACAAAAGGTGGCAAGGGATGGAAAATCGAACGCCTTCCCATGGCTGCTGGCCTTGCTTACAACGAGGCGCTCGGCATCAACGATTTGGGCGAGATTGTGGGTGATGTATGGGAATCGAATGCTTTTCCTGCTCTCTATAAACAAGATCCCAGGAATAAAACGTGGTCGGTGAATGTTCTTCCTACCACCTCGCCTGATCTCGTTTATGGGTGGAGTGTGGCGTGGGGCATCAATGACCTTGGCGACGCCGTCGGTTACTGCACTGATGAAAATTGGATTCCAAAAGCCACGCGTTGGAATTCCCATGACCTCAGTTTCGCGAAGAGCCTTGGCTTTCCGGGAGACACAAGTGCTGCTTATGGTGTGAACAACCTGGGCATTGCCGTGGGCGGATATCAGTACTTTGTGTTTGATGCCAATGGCAATCAGGAGTTTGATGAGAACGGCAACCCCATCCTCACTCCCGAGGAAGCGGCCGCCGTCCGCTTCCGCTGATTTTTCTGGGAAGAACGTCAGCGGCCCGCGGTTGCGATCTACTAACCGGCAGACCGGGTGCGCACGATGCTCAAGACTTCGTGCGCCCCGGTTCCGCCGGGTGCCCCATCCTAACGTCGTGCTTTTCGACGTTAGGGTGGGATTGGGATTCCACCGCCGCCTGAAGCTTGGGATTTTCCTCCGGAAGTCGAGGAAACCGAAATCGCGCCACTGTGTAAAAGGAGGAAGTCGCTATGAGGACTTTTACCGGAATCCGGGGAAGCCTGGGTTTTGTTGAACAGTGGATGGCTTGGTTCGGCGATCGTAAGTAGCTGCCGCAGCGCAGTGTCTGCTGTCACTGCGAGTGCTCTAGTGTTTCGGCAGAAAGCATTCCATTCGTGGAAGCCTGAATTATGTCGAGGCTCCGTCTGATTCAGATAGTCGCCGTGCTTATCGCTATTCTCGCCCTCGGAGGCCTGGCTTCTTGCGGTGCGGGCGCAGGCGAAGGGACCGTCGTGCTGCCGCCATTTAATATGTACTGGTCTGTGGGTGTGGCCGACCTGAACGGGGATGGCAAACTCGACATCGCCGTGTCCTATTCAAAAGTAACTGGCGCGCCCCCTCACCCGGGCATTGTCGCGATTTATCTCCAGAATGCTGCGAATCCTGGAAACTTTCCAACGGAGTTGAGATTCGACCGCAAGATCCCGCTAACCCGGGCCAGTTCTTATCACCGATTGTCATTGCCTCTGAGTAGTCTCGCGATATGGGACGACGATGGTGCACAAGAGTGAGTTACATACGGGATTGAGGAGAAGTTGCCGGTTGCCGGTGCTGCCATGGAAATGACTTGGCGTCGGCTTTTCGCTGCGAGCATGATTCTGATTCTTGCAGGTATCGGAATCTTGACGGCATGGAGGGCAGCTCATCCTTTCGGTCTGGAGAGAGTCCTATTCGCGCTCGTTGTCACCCTGGCTCCTGCGGCCGCATACGCATTTGGTTATTTTCGCGCATTGCCGGAGGTGCTCGGGGCAGAAAGCGCGGCGCAGAGGAGTTCGCGATTGCAGCGGTGGTCGGACTTCGCCCGCCTGACGTCGGCAGTCGCGATAGTCATCACGTGGACGTGCTGGGCCGCAATTATCGTAAAGCACTTCCGCGGCATCGTGCTCTCGTTGAAGCAAATGCCTTCGGTTGTGGATCTCTTCGTTCTCGGGACGTTGACCACTAGACCGGATCTATGCGTGATCGGCGCACTGCTCGCTGCTGCTCTCATGATAATGTGTGTGGTGGCAAGCGAGGAATACTTGGCCCGGACAATGGAGCAGATGGGTCCACGCCCTGCAACGGGTTGGCGGACTGCTGTGAGGCGGACCGTCGGGGAGTGCGGCACCTGGCTGGGCGCGCGCCTCCGTGCCAAACGGGCGTTGGTGCTGGGAAGTGGACTCGTGCTGTTTAGCCTGTTTGCACGGATGGATCTCTTTGAAGGCTATGGGTTGCAAGTAGTGTCGGGACGTCAGAGTTGGCCGATGGCTGAATACACGCTAGTAGATCCGGCGCTTGCGATCCTGTCCCAGGTGGGTCGGTGGATGTATGTTGCAACGCTCGGCATCGCGCTGCTGGGCTTGGCGGCGGTTGCGATGAGACGTCTGGGAGATGGCCTGCGCAGAAGCTATGCGCTCGTATTTCTCTCAACGGCGATCGCATTGTTCGCGACATGCGACCTGACCCTGGGAGTGGCTCGTTTGGATTCGATGGTGCCGAGTGTACTGAATTTTGTCGTACTCGGAATGATTTGGGTCCTGCCGATTGGGATTTGGGTTTGGCGAGCGCAAGCCGACAGCGGACACTGGGATCGGACCCGGATTGCGGTAATGATTCTTTATATGCCGGTCGTGTTTGCAGGACTGGCGCTCGTTCCCCTCGCACTCATTCTGGTGCCCGCCTACGCATTTTTCCTGCTTGGTTCGGTGTTTTTGGCATGGGGCTTCACGCAAAGCCGTCGGGAGGTGGCGTAAGCAGTTCAGGGTCAGACATCTGTAACAGAATCGCTAGTTTGCCGCGCCGGTTGACTCCGTCACGCTCCGTGGCCCGCGCGGGTTCGGTGAATGAAGCATGGGAACATTTGTGAAAGCTTAAGGTGAGATCGCATGAGTATCAGCCTTGGTTTGGATGTAGGAGCAGTCAGCGTGAAGCTGGCGGCTTTGGGCGCGCCTGAAGACTATCCCGCGCTCGCCCACCTGGCCGAGGCCTCCTCGTCATTCTTTCTTCCGAAGCTGCCCCGCAGCAATGGGTTTTCTGGCTGTTGCGTTGCACTCTCCACTTACCGGCGACTACAGGGCAATCCGCGGGAAGCTGCCTCGGACCTGTTGCGGGAGTTCTGCGAACTTGTACCGGAAGAAGCGATCGCGGGCATTCGCCTTACCGGGTCGGGTGGGCGAACTGTGGCTCATGTCCTCAACGCCGAATTTGAAAACGAATTTCGTGCGCTGGCTCGGAGCATGCATGCGTTTTACCCGCAGGTGCGAAGCGTGTTTGAGATGGGCGGGGAAACTTCGAAATATGTCCGGCTCAGCCCAACGGATGGCGCAGACCATCTCGGTATTCTGGACTACCAATGCAGCACGGAGTGCGCTGCCGGGACGGGGTCTTTTATTGATCAACAGGCTTCGCGACTGCTTTATGAGGTAGAGGATGTGGGCGCGGCCGCCCGCGGCGCCAGTTGTGCCGCCCGGGTGGCGGGCCGCTGTTCGGTGTTTGCCAAGACGGACATGATCCACGCCCAGCAGAAGGGATACGCCAGGGACCAGATACTGCGCGGGCTGTGCGAGGCGGTGGCACGAAATTTCAAGTCCAGCATCGTCAAGGGCCGGCAGGTAGTCTCACCCGTGGCATTTATCGGTGGCGTGGCGCTGAACGCTGGAGTGCGCGAAGCGCTCCGGGAAGCATTCAAGCTGCCGAAATCAGATTTTCTGGTTCCGGAAACGCACTGCTGGATGACTGCGCTGGGCGCGAGCATTCTCGCGACGGAAGGAAATGGCCACGGCACCTCGGGCACATTGCGCCGCGTGCGGGCGGGGAGCGCAATCGCGGAAGAGTTTCCCACCAGCGAAGCACTGACCCTCGACCACGTCACGTTGCTAAGAGACCGAGTGCCGCCCCTTCAACTACCAGATGTTGGAAACCGCGTGGATGCCTACCTTGGCATCGACGTGGGTTCGGTCAGCACGAACCTGGTTGTGATTGACTCCAGCGGACACTTGTTGAAGGAGATTTACGTTCCCACCGCGGGCCGTCCGATCGAAGTCGTTTCCGCAGGGTTGCGTGAGATCAAGGCCGAACTGAGTGCAGGAGTCCATATTCGCGGTGTAGGCACGACGGGGTCAGGGCGGGAACTGATTGGCGAGCTTACCGGAGCCGACACCATAAATGACGAGATCACCGCGCACAAAACCGGCGCGATGCATGTGTGCCGCCAGCTGGGAATGCCGCTGGTCGACACGATTTTCGAGATTGGTGGGCAGGATTCGAAATTCATTCGTATCCGCGATGGTGTAGTCGTGGACTTCACCATGAATGAAGCTTGCGCCGCGGGGACTGGCTCGTTTCTGGAAGAGCAAGCCGAAAAGTTAGGAGTTGCGATCAAGGGCGAATTTGCGCAGCTGGCCCTATCTTCGCGAAACCCGATCCGGTTAGGCGAACGCTGCACCGTCTTTATGGCGCGGGATGTCAGCAGCTTGATGCTGAAGGGTGCGACCGTCGCCGACTTGTGCGCTGGATTGGCCTTTTCGGTCGCCTTGAACTATCTGAATCGCGTGGTGCGAGGACGCAACCTCGGCAACGTGATCTATTTCCAGGGCGGTACCGCCTATAACGATGCCGTCGCCGCCGCATTCTCGGTCATCCTGAAAAAACCCATCATTGTTCCCCCCCATAACGGAGTAATCGGCGCAATTGGTGTGGCACTGATCGCCCGCGATCGCATGCGAGGGAGCGGTGAGACCAGCAGGTTCCGCGGCTTTGACCTGGATCAAGTGAATTTCACCAGTCGCGACTTTGTCTGCCGCGCCTGCTCCAACTACTGCGAGATGAAGGAATTTCTCATTGACGGCGAGAAGAGCTACTGGGGAGACCAGTGCTCTGACAAGTTTCGCAACCACTCACGCACCGATCGGCAGCCGGTGATTGAAGATCTCCTCTCCTGCCGGGACAAGCTACTGGAAGCGGCATTGGAGCCACCAAGAGTGGGACGGAAAACGGTCGGTATTCCCCGTGCCATGTTCTTCTACGATCGCTTCCCTTTCTGGTGCACCTACCTGCAGGAACTGGGCTTCAACGTATCTGTTTCGCCTCCAACCGACGGTCGCATCGCAGCCGACGGTGAAGAACTGGCGATTGCGCAGCCCTGTTTCCCGATCCAGGTGGCGCACGGGCACGTGCATGCGCTGCTCAAGCAAGGCGTGGATTATATTCTGCTACCCAACACTGTCGATGCGGAAACGCCGTTCATGCAGGCGGAATCGAAGCTTTGCCCATGGAACCAGAGCTTGCCGTTTGTGGTGCGCGCCGTGGAGAAATTGGAAACGGATCTCGACGGCAATTTACTGTGTCCAACCCTCCACTTTCGCCAAGGGCCCCGGCATGTGCGCGAGGAACTGCGCATCCTGGCGAGTACGCTAGGCCGAAGCAAAACGGCCAGCGATGCAGCAACGGAGCATGCCTACCGGGCACAAAAGAGGTTTGGCGAGTCGGTGCAGCGAGCAGGGGAGGCCGCGTTGCAGGTATTGCGCGCTACACGCGAGCCTGCGATTGTGCTGTTAGGCCGGCCTTACAACATCTACGACCGAAGCGTGTGTTGCGACATTCCCCGTAAGCTGCGGACACTCTACGGCATCAACGTGCTGCCTTTGGATTTTCTGCCGCTCGACGACGAAGATATCTCTCCCATCAACGACAACATGTACTGGCACTCCGGTCGGCTGATTCTGGCCGCGGCACAGTTCACCAGGCGCATGCCGGGCCTGCATCTGATTTACATTTCGAACTTTAAGTGCGGTCCGGACTCTTACCTGAAGTCTTTTCTCGATGACGCCTGCGGCAAGCCCAGCCTGGTACTGCAGTTTGACGGGCATTCCAACGACGCCGGCTATATCACCCGTTGTGAAGCCTATCTCGACAGCAAGGGGTTTTTGCGATGCAGTTCCGCAAACATCGCTGCGTAACCCGGAAGGTTGGCGCCAACCATCCCCTGGCTGGGAAAACCGTCTACATCCCCGCCATGGCCGAGGGCAGCGTTGAGGCGTTGTGTGCCGTACTGCGCTGGATGGGCGTTGCGGCCCGTCCCACGCCGCCCTCGAGTGCACGCACGCTTGAGTTAGGCGGCCAGTACACGAGCGGCGACGAATGCTTTCCCGCCAAAATTACGACCGGCGATTTCCTGAAGATTGCTGGCGAGCCAGGGTTTAATGCGACGCACACAGTTTTCATGATGGGAACTACCGACGGGCCGTGCCGCTTCGGGCAATATGCCCCGTTTCTGCGGAAGGTTCTGCGCGAACAAGGCTACGGTGACATACAGGTCCTCTCTCCGCACGGGGAACGTGGCTACAGCGATTTCCAGGATTTCGATACTGCCTTCGTGCGGACGGCATGGCGGGCTGTGGTCGCAGCGGACATTCTGCGCAAACTCCTGTTGCACACGCGACCGCACGAAACGTTGCCGGGAGAAGCCGACCGGACTTTTCGCGAGTCACTCGAGGACTTCTGCCAGACGTTGGAACAGAGTTGCTCCGACACTGCTTGCCAGATGCGCTCGCTGACCGCGTCGTTGTTGCGGGCGAAGGCTCGCTTTCACGCTGTACCCGCGCGCTTCGACGGCAGTCGGCCGTTGATCGGTATCGTGGGCGAGATTTTCTGCCGTCTCAACAACTTCAGCAACCAGGACCTTGTGCGCCGGCTGGAGGGTCAGGGTGCGGAGTGTTGGATGGCCGACATCGCCGAGTGGATCGCCTATACAAATCTGGAGGAGGTACGCAATCTGCGGCTGGCGGGCCGGAGCTACTCCTGGGGAATGATCAAGTCGAAGCTACGTTCCCGAATCCAGCATGCCGACGAGCACACGTTGCGATCACTATTCGTCGACGATTTCGCCGGCTACGAGGAACCGGAGATCGACGAGGTGCTGAAGCGGGCGCAACCCTATCTTCCTTTTCCCGGAGCGGAAGGGGAGATGGTCACGAATGTGGGTAGGAGCATCTGTCTGGCCCTGCGCGGAGCCGACGGTATCGTGGACATCAGCCCCTTCACATGCATGAACGGAGTTGTGAGCGAAGCCATCTATCCCAAGCTCAGCCGAGACTACAACAACATCCCCATCCACAATTTCTATTTTGACGGGCAACAGACCGACCTCGACCGTGACATCGGAATCTACCTCGAAATGGCGCGGTCGTACCGGCAGAGAAAGCCGTATAAGCGCCTTGACCCTTTGCAAGATTTTGCTTGCGGAGGGAAATCATGAAACGCATCCTATTCTAGCTTTCTCGGCTGTGATCCTCGCTAGTGCGGCACTGGTTCTCGTTGTTTCGGAAGTGCAGCGCCGAAGCGGTCTTGCATGTTGGGAAGTTCATATCCCCTGCTTCGAAAGTGCTTGAGCGTATTATGTCCCTGTCCACCCAATTTCAATGGGCACTGGATCTGCGGGAACAACAGATGGTCTTTGAACTCGATCACAAATCACTTTGTCCTTCCTCCCTGAAATCCATACGTCCGCCTCGAAGGGCGTCGCTTCTTGTGCGTTCACTTCTTGTCGGCTTCACTTTCATCGTTTTGACGATCACTGCGCCGATGATGGCGGCACAGAAAGTCGAGTTGTCAGTTGAAGTCTCCAAGAGCGGAGCGAAGATCGACCGCAACATCTTCGGGCAGTTCGCTGAGCATCTTGGACACGGCGTTTATGGGGGCATTTGGGTCGGGCCGGATTCCACAGTCCCGAATACGCGCGGGATTCGCAACGATGTTGTTGCTGCATTGAAAGCGATCAAGGTCCCCAACGTTCGCTGGCCCGGTGGCTGCTTTGCCGATGAATACCATTGGCGTAACGGGATTGGCCCGCAGCGAGTCGTGACCCTAAATCCCAACTGGGGCGGAGTCACCGAAGCGAACACATTTGGAACGCACGAGTTCATGGACTTCCTCGATCAGATCGGTGCAGAGGCCTACGTCTCGGTGAATGTGGGCTCCGGAACCCCGCAGGAAGCGGCTGAATGGCTGGAATATATGACCACCGCCCAGCCGACGACGCTGGCGAAAGAACGTGCCGCCAACGGGCATCCGGCTCCATACAAGGTCGCCTTTCTCGGCATCGGTAACGAGAGCTGGGACTGTGGCGGAAACATGACGCCCGACTACTACGTTAGCCAGATGAAGATCTACAGCCGCTTCGTCAGAAACTTCAATCCGGCTCAGCAGGACAAGCAGCAGATGCTGAAAATCGCCGTAGGACCTGGCGGCGACGGACCCCGGTGGACCGAATGGACCGAAGCGGTCATGAAGGCTTATCAGCAGCACACGTGGAGTTGGGATATCAATGGTCTTTCCATGCATTCCTACACAGTGGGGCAGTGGCCACCTTCGTATAAATCCACCAGTTTCGGGGAGACTGAATACAGTCAGATACTCAAGGCCACCCTCGACATGGAAGGTCTGATTAGCAGACATTCGGCCATCATGGACAAGTATGACCCGGACAAGAAGGTTGCCCTGGTCGTGGATGAATGGGGAAGCTGGTACGCACCGTTACCCGGCAGCAATCCTGGGTTCCTGGTTCAGCAAAACAGCCTGCGGGATGCGATCCTGGCTGCGCTGAACTTGAACATCTTTGCCCGACATGCCGACCGCGTGCGCATGGCCAACATCGCGCAGATGATCAACGTGCTGCAGGCGATGATCATCACGGACAAAGAGAAGATGGTTCTGACTCCGACCTACTACGTGTTCAAAATGTATGTACCATTCCAGGACGCAACATTCGTGCCTGTCACTCTCGATGGCGGGTGGTATACGCATGGGGACGTCGCCTTGCCGCGCGTGGATGCGATCGCAGCGAAAGACGCGAACGGCAAGCTGTGGTTGGAGATCACCAATCTTGATCCGAATCAGCCGGTCGAAATCGAGGTAAGTCTGTTCGGTATCACAGCCAAATCAGCAGCCGGAGAAGCTCTGACTGCACCTAAGGTGGACAGCGTCAACACCTTCGAGGCACCCAATACGGTAGTGCCGAAACCTGTTTCAGCGAAGGTCCAAGACGGCAGGCTGACTCTGAAGCTGGAGCCTAAATCTGTGACTGTCGTCTCAGTTGAGCAGTGACACAAACTTGGAAATGCAGATCTTCAGGTCGCAAAGCCAATGGCAAGCCCTGTCGCACTCGCGCGGTGGCTGAACTTGGATTCAAACGAGGAGGAAAGGATGCGGCGATTCGGACTACTAGTGTTCCTGTTATCGAGTTTCTGTTGGGCACAGGAGTCGGGCGATTTTCACCCCGCTACGACGAATGTCTGGGGAGCAGAATATCCCCGCGTTGATAGCACCGGGAGAGTTCAGATCCGCGTGAAAGCTCCCGACGCCACAAAGGTGAAGTTGAATTTCTGGAGCGGGCCGAAGGTGGATATGGAAAAGCAGGCGGATGGATTCTGGATCGTTACTACACCGCCGCTGGTCCCGGGTTTTCACTATTACACGTTAATTATCGATGGTGCGGAGGTCAGCGATCTCAACAGTCATGCGTATTTTGGTGGGGGTAAGCACGTAAGTGCAGTTGAGGCGCCTGAACCGGGCTCTACTTATTATTCCATTCAAGATGTGCCCCACGGACAGGTGCGAGAGGTTTGGTACAACTCGAAGGTGACGGGAAGCTGGCGGCATGCGCTGGTTTATTTGCCGCCGAATTACGATACGCAAACCAAGGTGCGCTATCCGGTGCTCTATTTACAGCATGGCGCCGGCGAGGATGAGACGGGATGGATTCGGCAGGGACATGCGAACTTTATCCTCGACAATCTGATTGCGGCGGGGACCTCGAAGCCGATGATTATCGTCATGGCGTATGGGTACGCCCACCGTGCCGGTCAAGCTCCGCCGGATTTGACCGGAAAGCCCTTTGGTTCTCCGGAGATGTTGAAGGCAATGCAGGACATGACATCGGCGTTCGAAGATGATGTGACGCAGGCCCTGATCCCATACATTGATTCGACCTTCCGAACACTTTCGGATCGCGATCATCGCGCCATGGCCGGCCTTTCCATGGGAGGAATGCAGACGTTCCAGATCACGCTGGATCATCTCGATCTGTTTTCCTACATTGGTGGATTCAGTGGAGCCGGCGGAATGCTCGTGCTTGGGGACCGGAAGCTGGATCCCAAGACCGATTACAACGGGGTATTTGCCGATCCGGCAGCGTTCGCGAAGCAGGTGCACCTGCTCTGGCTCGGCGTCGGAACTGCGGAGCCTGAGAGAATGCGCGCCGGACTTCAAAGACTGCATGCGTCGCTCGACGAAGCCAAAATTCAGCATGTCTTTTACGAATCACCCGGGACAGATCACGAGTGGCAGACTTGGCGCCGCGATCTGAAGGATTTTGCGCCAAGACTCTTCTAGAAATTTTTCGAAGAGATGCCCAGAGATGGAGCAAAGTGGTCTCGGCCGCATCGAGTCCGCTCGTCGCGGAGAAGCGCTTAGCGCAGTGATGGAGGAACTTCCGTGAACAGGATCAGCCGCCGTAAGTTCGTTGCCACTACAGCTGTTGTCGGCGCGGGCGCGGTGCTTCGCGCGCCGGCATTCGCGTTTACGGACCAAGGAGCCGGTGCCAGTTCCGCTGCCGCATCCAGAGCTGTGAACCGCGAGTTGGTTGCGCCGCAAGCGAGCCCATTCCCGATGAAGAATGTGAGACTTCAGCGGGGAGCATTCAGCGCAGCAGCAGAAGCTAATCAGCGATATTTGAAGACGCTCCCTCCTGACCGGCTGCTTCATATGTTCCGGCTGACCGCCGGTCTGCCATCTTCCGCCGAACCTTTGGGTGATTGGGAGAAGCCCGATTGCGAACTGCGCGGCCACTTCGCCGGCGGGCATTACCTTTCGGCTTGCGCACTGGCATTCGCCAGTTCGGAAGACGAAGAACTCAAACGCAACGGCGATCTTATGGTTGCGGAACTGGCTAAGTGTCAGGCGCAGCACAAAAATGGCTATCTCAGCGCGTTCCCTCAGGAACTGTTCGACCGGCTGCGCGATGGAGTGAACGTGTGGGCTCCGTTCTACACTATCCACAAAGTCATGGCCGGCCATCTCGATATGTACAAGCTGGCCGACAACCAGCAGGCGCTGGAAACTGTCGAGAAGATGGCCGGATGGGTGCAGAGTTGGTCCGACCCGTTGAGCGACCAACAAATGCAGCGTGTCCTTATGGTGGAGTATGGCGGGATGGGCGAAGTGCTCGCCAATCTCTACAGCGTGACGGGAAAGCGCGAGTATCTGAACCTGGCCCAACGCTTCGACAAGAAGGGGTTCTTCGACCCTCTGGCTGCCCACCGCGACGAACTGAAGGGCCTGCACGTGAACACGCACGTTCCGCAGGTGATCGCTGCTGCCCGTTTGTACGAACTCACGGGCGATAAGCGTTACTGGAACATTGCCGACTATTTCTGGGAGGAAGTCACGAGCGAACGCTCGTATTGCACCGGAGGTACCAGCAATTTCGAGCTTTGGAGATCGGATCCGGGCGTGCTCTCGACGCAGCTCAGCTCCGAGACGGCGGAAGATTGCTGCGCGTACAACATGATGAGGCTGACGCGGCATTTGTTCGCCTGGTCGCCGCGGGCGCGGTACATGGATTACTACGAGCGTGTGCTGTTTAACCACCGTATGGGAACGATTGATCCCGAAACCGGTACAACCGTCTATTACCTGCCGCTCGGGAACGGTTACTCCAAAATCTATGCCAAACCGTTCGACTCCTTTTGGTGCTGCAACGGCACAGGCGCTGAGGAGTTCGCCAAGCTGACGGACACGATCTACTTCCATGACAACAGTTCCATTGTCGTCAACCTCTGCATCGCTTCCGATGTGAACTGGCCGGAAAAAGGGATCCGTCTGACCCAGGAGACCTCTTTCCCGAACGAGCAAGGGAGCACGCTGGTCGTTTCAGCGGCGAAGCCTGTCGATGTTGATCTGAAATTGCGCGTTCCGTACTGGACCAAAGGCGGCAGCGTGAAGGTAAATGGGCGTCCGGTGCCCGCCTTCGCGGATCCGAGTACCTACCTTGTTCTGCGTGGGCCTTGGAAGAATGGAGATCGTATTGAATTGAATCTTCCCATGCATTTGCATACGGCGCCCATGCCCGACAGGGAGAATCTTCAGGCTGCGATGTATGGCCCGCTCGTGTTAGCCGCGCGCTTCGAAGAAGAACCGCGGGAGAAGTGGTACCGTCACTTTGCGGCCGCGGAGAAGCAGGAACCCGCGCCCACTCTGCAATTCAAAGGCAACTTACACGATCCGGCGAGTTGGCTCGAACCGGAGGGCGGAAAGCTCGCATTCCGCGCAGCTTCAAAAGATCAAGCTGTCGCGTTTGTGCCTTTGTCGAGCATCGTGCATGAAAGGTACTCCGTGTACCACGAGATTAATGTTGGGAATTCCTGATTCACGTCACCCTGGGGCCTTAACGGCTTTGACCCGAAGGAAGGGAGGACAACATGCATTCGCAATTTTCGCGGACTATCGCGTGGCCCGCGATCGCGCTGACTACTTGTGCGTGGGCTCAGCAGGCAAACTCATGCGCCAGCCTGATGTACTTCAAAGCTCCAAGCGTCGAGATTTCAAAGGCTGCACCGGTTGCTGCCGGAACCACGGAGCCGAATCCCTATGGGCCAGGTCACAGCGCGCCGCTTCCTGCATATTGCCGAGTCGAGGGCGTGATCAATCGCCGTACCGGAGTTGGCGGTGAAGAGTTTGGCATCAACTTCGCGCTGGCCATGCCTGACAAATGGAACGGCGATTTCCTGATGCAGGGCGGAGGTGGTGGAAACGGAGTCGTGATGCCCCCACTCGGTCTGAACGCAGCAGCAGACACACCCGCACTCATGCGCGGGTTCGCGGTGGTTAGTACGGATACAGGTCATAAGAGCCACCGTGGACCATTCGACTTCGATTTCATGAAAGATGAGCAAGCGTATCTGGACTTTGCATATCTCGCCAATGCTCAGGTCGCCACGCTCGCCAAACAACTCGTTGCGCAGTACTACGGAAAACCGGCAGCCTTTTCCTACTTCTCCGGATGTTCCACCGGGGGCCGCGAAGGCATGATTCTTTCGCAACGCTATCCCACGGTTTTTGACGGAATCATCTCGGGCGATCCTGCCATGCGCACTGGCCTTTCCAACCTGGCGATCGGTAAATGGATTCCTGTTGCTTTCAACCAGGTCGCACCCAAAGACGCAGATGGCAAACCAATTATCGCGCAGGCCATCAGCGACGCTGACCGTAAGCTGATCATGGATGCACTTCTGCAAAAGTGCGATGCAAAAGACGGAGTGGCCGACGGTATCATCTCTGATCCTCTGGCGTGCGATTTCGATCCCGCGGTGTTGACGTGCAAGAAAGGGAAGCGCGAATCGTGTCTGATTCCGGAGAAAGTCGCCGCGATCAAGAAAGCCATTGGCGGGCCAAAGACCTCAGGCGGTATCCAGGTATACCCCGCTTTCCTGTACGACACAGGCATTACGGCCAGCGTTCCCATCCGCGGGATTCTGACGCCAGGACCAGGGATTTTCGGATCCCCCACCACCGCAATGGAAGTGGACGTCGAAAAGGAAACTCTCGCGGATATCCAGCCGCTCGTCGACTCGATGTCCACCAACCTGACAACTTTTTCTGGCCATGGAGGCAAGCTGATCTTCTACCACGGCGACAGCGATCCCTGGTTCTCCCCGCTCGACACGTTCGACTACTACAAGGATATGTCGGCTGCCAACGGCGGACTCGAAGCCGTCTCTAACTGGAGCCAGTTCTATTTTGTTCCCGGAATGTCGCACTGCGGCGGCGGCTCGGGCCTCGATCAGTTTGATCTTTTGGGTGCGGTGGTCAACTGGGTGGAGAAGGGATCCGCCCCCACGTCAGTGATCGCAACTGGCAAAGCGTTCCCAGGACGCAGTCGACCGCTCTGCCCTTATCCAAAGCACGCCCATTACAAGGGACAAGGCGATACGGAAAACGCGAACAACTTCGAATGCCGTTGAAGTGCCAACTATGCGGACCTCTCTCTCGTTGAGAAGAGAACCGCTGGCGCAGGAGGCAAAAATGCAGATCTCGTGTGTGGTGAATGTACTGGAGCCTGTTGCTCAAGGGCTCTGGAGGCGGAAGCGATTAGTCCGGAGGTCAGTGGCGCGCGGAGTGGGCACGGTGCTCATGGCGGCGTTGTTGGGAGGAGCGGCAGTGGCCCAAGGTGGTCCGCTGGTTTTGCAGCGGGATGGGCGAGTGATTGCGTTGGAGCCTTATGCTGCGAACATTGTTCGGGTAACGATGAGCATCGACAAGGCAGGGGCGACCGGTGCTCCGGGCTATGGTTTTGTGGCAAAGCCGTCGGTAGGCGAATGGACGCACGAGCGTGATGCGGAAGGCGGCGAAGTGTTCCGATCGGCCAAGATGGTGGTGCGTTTGGGACCAGGAGATCTTCCGGCTGAGAAAGTGCCGCAGCCGATGCCGCTGGATGCGCTGAATCGTCAACTGCGCGAACGCTACTTTGGCGGAGGCGGCGGACATGGTCCTTACAACGATGCGCTTCAGGTGGCAACGCCGGGGGGCAAGATATTGCTGCGCATGGATACTTGGATGATGGAACCGGAACGCGCGGACGTAGCTCAGCAGGACGCCGGCTCGAAGGGCTACTCCGTTAAGGCTATGTTCGACTCGCCTGCTGACGAGCACTACTACGGCTTGGGGCAGCAGCAGAAGGGCTGGATGGACCTGCGCGATCACGAGATCCGCTGCTGGCATGACTACGTGGCGATTGGCGGGGAGGACGTGTGTGTGCCGTTCATGGTGTCAAGCCGCGGCTACGGGCTGGTGTGGGATAACCCTTCCAAAACGACGGCGCTTCTAGGGTTCAATGGACGGAATA
>Ga0326727_10004337_pt1 | contig 42820 bp, 45 predicted proteins | sample MB2enrmetagenome_FD_207643 | JGI IMG/M metagenome (GOLD analysis project Ga0326727, IMG submission 207643) | Lab enriched peat soil microbial communities from McLean, Ithaca, NY, United States - MB29MY | ecosystem: Environmental > Terrestrial > Soil > Wetlands > Peat | place: USA: New York...
GGCATTCCAGCGTGGAAAAATGTTGAATCGCCGATAACTGAGAACACTTTGTCTTTAACACCAGCATGAAACATGCCTGCAGCCTGAGATATGCCAGCGCCCATACACAAGCATGTTTGAACAGAACTTTCAGGGGGCCAGACACCCAAAGTGTAGCAGCCTATATCGCCTGTGACAATTTTGTCGTTAGAGTTGCCAGATAAGCTTAAAGCGCTCTCTGGACAAAAAGGAATGCATTTCGGCTCGCCACCACATTTATCACACATTATGGCCTTATGAGTGGTCGGATGAATCGTCACGGCTCCAAACTCGCATGCTTGTATGCACCAAGGGCAACCCTTGCATTTGTTTTCATCAACAAGAATAGTTCCAGTTTGCTTTGATCTGATAAGGGCTTTTTCAGGACAAGCATCAATGCAAACCGCATTAACACATGCCTTGCAAGCTACTGCCGTGTTGATTATTTGATTAATTCTGACCGAACGAATACGCGACTTGATTGGATTGAAAGCCTTCTCTTTCTCAAAAGAGCAAGCGTATTCGCAAATACCACAGCCGACGCATTTGTCTTTATCACAATCAAGATGTTGATTAACCATGTTTAACGCGTAATAAAATGCTCTATGAGGGCAACCTGGGCAAAGTGCCGGCGGTCTAGGCGGCAAATCCAAAAGCTCTGCTGGTTCAGCTTTATTAGTTAAATTTAGACTTGCGAAGGCTTGGCGTACTTTGTCAGGCGTTAACTCTCCAATTTCCTCTAAGCCTAACTCATTCTTTCCAAGTGCGTGTAGACCTAACCGTTGAATATTTTCCTCAAGGTAAGGTCTTAACTCCTCAATCACTAGGATTTTCTTTACTTTAAACGCGAATCTTCTAACAATTTCTTGAGGAAATGGATAAACAAAACCTAGTTTTAGCCAAGAAAACTTTTTGGTATCAAGTACCGAACGAGCATAATAGTAAGCCACGCCACTTCCTATAATTCCAATGTCGCTCGCATTATCCTCAATCTGATTGAATTTTGAATGATTTACGAGAATTTTTGCTTCTGCCATCTTTACCTCTAAGACTCTGTGTTGTCGAATTGCATTTGACGGCACCATAACCCATTTCGAACCTTGCTTATCAAAATCTGCCTTTCGACTTAGATTATGCAGCCGCCCAAGTTTCACTCGAGCCTTTCCATGAGCTACCCTTGTCGTTAAACGTAAAATGACTGGCAAATGCAGTTTTTCACTTAATTCGAACGCCTCCCTGGACATATCCAGAGCTTCCTGCGGATTGCCTGCGTCCAGCAATGGAAGCTTCGAATGGACCGCAAAGTATCTCGTGTCTTGTTCGTTTTGGCTGCTGTATAATGATGGATCATCACAGACAGCAATTACCATTCCGCCCTCAACCCCAGTGTACGCCAAAGTCATGGCGGCGTCTGCAGCGACATTTAAACCAACATGCTTCATTGAAACAATAGATCTAACACCAGTCATCGACGCGCCCGCAGCAACTTCCGTGGCTACAATCTCGTTTATGCTCCACTCCGCATAAATGCCACGGTCTTTCGAGACTTCAGCGAGGGTTTCCAAAATTTCAGTAGCCGGCGTTCCAGGATAAGACGTTGCAACTTTAACGGCTGCTTCTATTGCTCCTCGTGCAACTGCTTCGTCGCCATTAAGCAAAGCAAAACTGCTTGGCTTATCTGCTGCAATTTTGGAAGTCATACATCTTGTCCTTTACATTTTGCCACTGCGCAGGTCCAGAACTCTTTTTGCTTTTCCCTCTGTTCTTGGAAGCTCGCCTGGCTTAACGATTTCAACGTCAGCGGTTATGCCCGTTACAATGTGAATTCTCTTTTGTATGTCATTCTTTAACACGTTTTTATCTAAATGTGGATCTTTGGAAGCCTGCTCCAGCAATTCAACCTTAACCAAAAACGTGTCCAAAGCTCCGGGCCTGTCAAGAACAATCAGATACTGGGTGGCTAATTCTGAGAAGCCCATTACTGCATACTCGATTTGTGAGGGGAAAACGTTTACTCCACGTACAATTAGCATGTCATCTGATCTTCCATGTACACGGATCATTCTGGCGTGTGTGCGTCCGCATCTGCATTTTTCTGTCTCAATTTTGGAGAGGTCTCGTGTTCTGTACCTGAGCATTGGCAAGCCTGTTTTAGTGAGCGTCGTGAAGACTAGTTCGCCTTCTTCTCCAGCGGGCAAAACTTCGCCTGTGTTAGGGTCAATTGTTTCAACAATAAAGTGGTCTTCCCAAATGTGCAATCCCCTATGTATCGAGCATTCAACGGCGACTCCTGGACCGCAAAGTTCTGTCAACCCATAGACATCAAAAGCTTCAATTCCCAGATCCTTCTCGATTCTTTCCCTAAGCTTATCTGACCAGGGTTCGGCACCAAACATTCCAGTTTTAAGTTTGAGGTCTTTTCTTGGATCAATGCCGTCATGAGCCATTGTTTCCCCTAAATAAACTGCGAAACTTGGGGTGCAGGCTAAAATTGTAACGCCCAAGTCCTTCATGAACTTTATTTGACGCTGGGTCATTCCTCCGCTTGCAGGAACAATTTTGGCTCCAATTTTTTGAGCACCATAATGAAAACCTAATCCGCCAGTGAATAAACCATAGCCATAAGCGATGTGTATAACATCTTGGCGTCTTCCGCCTGCCGTGTAGATGGATCTTGCCATTAGTTCTTGCCAAACATCCACGTCATTCTTTGTATAAGCGCCGATTATTGGGTTTCCAGTTGTACCACTTGAAGCATGAATCTCCACTATTTCGTCAGATTTAGCGGCAACCATGCCGAACGGGTAGTTATCGCGTAAATCATTCTTTACCGTGAAAGGAATTTTCTGAAGGTCATCTAGTGAGCGTATGTTTTCAGGTTTCAACCCTGCACGGTCAAATTTTTTCTTATAAAAAACGCTTTTTTCGTAGCAGCGTTTTACTTGTTCCCTTAATTTTTTAAGTTGATACACTTTTAGTTCTTCAGCAGGCATGGTTTCGATTTTTTGATTCCAGTATTCGCCCTCTACCATTTTTGTTCCCTCGCTCTCTTCAAAGGCCTAGATAACACTTCTTTTATAAGACTATTAGATAAAAGTTCCCTACTCTTTCCTTTTAAAACGATCCTTCCTTCGTTTAGCACATAGTCCTAATCAGCCACATTCAATGAATCGTGAACGTTCTTTCAACCAGCAAGACGGTTGCGCCTTCCTCGTTAATTGTGCGTATAGTATCTAGCACTTTTTCCACGACGATTGGCGCCTACCCCAATGAAGGCTCGTCTAAAATTAACAGTTGAGGATTAAACATTAAACTTCGGCAAATAACAAGCATTTGCTGGAGCATCAAATCAAATTACAATTTGTTAACTATCTTATTTCAGTGAAGAACAAGTTTGCGAGCGATTAATGAATTCATTAAGAGTCTGGAGATATTCTACGTTTTTTGAATCAAGGGTGTCGGAGAACCTTTTTTTCAAAGTAGACTTCGGATTAACAAAAGGATCGGGATTAACAACGGTTACTGAATATTTTTTCGTCCATATTCCAGCCCTGACGTCAGCAGACTTAATATTAAAAGAATTAAAAAAAATAGTGAACAAGATTAAAGCAATCTCTGAAAAAGCACTAATCAAATAATAATAGTGTAAAATCTAAGGCAACGGTGGTTTACTCAGGCTCTTCTTCTTTGGACTCATCCTTACCAAAACGATTTTCTAGCCATGTGCTTGCCCATTTATCCACTAGTGAATCGAGAAAGCTTGATTGGTAGGCAATTAAAATTTTTGCAATTTTATCTTCATCTTTTAAGGTGTAAATGTTTTCATAGCCTATTTTGGTCCTTTCAATAATGCGATTATCTAACAGATACTTTAGGTAAAAAGAAATTGTTGAAGGGGACATCTTTAAAGTCTGAACTATGAATCGGTACTTTGCTTTCTTGCTTACAAGAATTATCATAACGATTTCTCTCAGCCTCTTCTGCCGTAAAACCAATAGTAATTTTTTATCCTCAGAGTTAAGCGGCTTAGTGTAATATCGTGTGTAATGCTCAGATTTTTCCTCAACTATAACATTTCTACGCGCCATATAGATTAAATGGTATTGAAGGCTCGCTAAGGGCATGCCCATAATTCTTTGAAGCTCCCTTATATGTAAACCTGGATTTTTCTTTATAATCGTGTAAATTTTACTTCTTCTTTCATTTTCTAAGATTTCGTCTTTAAACATTATTCTTAATCCTGTAAAACTCCGATGAGTATGATCAAGAGAGCTATCGCGTCTATCAGAAGATGAAGACTATCCGTGAATGCTATATTGTAGGCGCTGTTGAATATTTCAGGGATCGAGATTAACCCGTGAACAAAGAACAATCCAAATCCAATGGTTAGTAACCGCGTCTTTTTGTTTCGCAAACGTTTATAGGTCAACAAAGAAATCGCAAAAATAACTGTAGTTACTATAACAAATACTATGCGCGATGATATGAAGAACCAATCCATTTCTAACATCTCTGAATCAATGTCGTTTAATTAACTAATTAAATTTTGTGACTAAACTCACTGTAAAGAAGGTAGACCCGAATATTCTAACCGTTTTGGGCGGTCCACAAGCCAGCGTTGTACCTGTAGATTTTTTGAATGAAGCAGTGAACGTTGACATTGCAGTTATCAGTGAAGGAGAATACGCGATGCTAGATATCGCGGATTATGCGCAAGGACAAAAAGACTTAGAAGAGATTCAAGGAATTGCCTATCGCAAAGAGGGAAAAATAATTGCAGATGTTAACCGCTAATGGCGTTGCTATTCCTTCGATTGATAAAATTAAAAAGTATTTCCAGTAAGTAGAAAGGCTGAGTTTGTCAAAGAAAAATGATGAAACAACAAACTTAATTATGCTTCCACGATTCAATAATCCCAAGGTTCATTAAGAAATGGTTACATTAAACCTTGACAAGATTTTCAACCCTCAAAATGTAGCCATCATTGGAGCCAGTGATGTTGAAGGTTCAGTTGGATATGCTTTAGTAAAAAATTTTACTCAACTGGGTTATGCTGGCAAAGTTTATTTCGTGAATATCCGAAAGCCCGAGATTTTAGGAGTTAAAACATACAAAACAGTTGATCAGATTCCTGAACCTGTTGATTTAGCCATAATTGCTACGCCTGCCAAAACGGTTCCTGACGTTATGGAAGAATGTGGACGGGCACAAGTGAAAGGCGTAATTATTGTTTCTGGAGGCTTCAAGGAGACAGGTCTTGAAGGAAAGGCTTTGGAAGAGAAAATTCTTGAGGTCGCAAGGAAGCACAGTATTCGAGTTATTGGTCCAAACTGCATTGGCGTAATTCGTCCCAACATAAATCTTAATGCCACCTTCATGAATAAGATGCCTAAACCAGGCAACATTGCTTTTCTATCTCAAAGTGGCGCTTTAGGCTCGGCAATCTTTGATTGGGCAATTCACGAAAACATTGGCTTCAGCAACTTTGTTTCAGTTGGGTCGATGATCGATGTTGACTTTGGCGATTTGATTGATTATTTTGGTTCTGACCCAAAAACTAAGAGTATACTCATGTACATAGAGGGAATAACCGAAGCCCGCAAGTTCATGAGCGCCGCAAGACACTTTGCAAGAACCAAACCCATAATCGTCGTGAAATCAGGCAAATTTGCTGAAAGCGCAAAAGCCGTTACTTCTCATATTGGTTCATTTTCAGGAGAAGACGACGTTTACGATGCAGCATTCAAACGAGCAGGCATAGTTCGGGTTGAAGAGATAGCTGATTTGTTCAATGCTGCTGAAGTTTTGGGAACCCAGCCATTACCGAAAGGACCAAGACTTGCTGTAATAACTAACGCTGGTGGACCTGGGGTAATGGCTACAGACGCTTTGATTGCTCAGGGCGGTAAATTGGCTGAACTGAGCGAGAAAACAATGGGCATACTTAACGGTGTTTTGCCGTCTTTCTGGAGCAAAGGCAATCCGATTGATGTTCTTGGAGATGCCAGAATTGACCGTTATAAAGTTGCGGTTGAAGCCTGTCTTAACGATGATGCTATTGATGGAGTACTGGTTATTTTTACCAAGCAAGCAGGTTCAGAACCAGTGGAGATAGCGAAAGGCATAGTTGAACTTGTTCGTGACAAATCCTACCAGAACAAAACAATCCTCACCTCCTTCATGGGTTTTGACACTGTGCAAGAAGCAAACAATATTTTTAACGCCAATAACATTCCAACCTACTCTACGCCTGAACAAGCAATCAAAACATACATGTACATGTACAATTACCAGCGCAATCTTGAGCTTCTTTATGAAACTCCTGAAGAGTTACCTGTTGATGCTTCACCACCCAAGCGCCCTATCATGGATATATTGAGAAATGCCTCGCTTGAAAATCGTGAAGCATTAACTGAAAGTGAAGCGCAAAAAGTACTCAAATACTACAATTTTCCAGTTGTAAAAACTGTCGTTGCCCACAATGTTGACGAAGCAGTTGCGTTGGCACAGGAAATTGGCTTCCCTGTAGTTTTAAAAATTCTTTCACCCCAAATTGTCCACAAAAGTGATGCAGGCGGAGTCATCTTAAACGTAAATTCGCCAAGCACGGTACGTGAAGCCTTTGAATTATTAATTCATAGAGCAAATGCCTACGATCCGAATGCTCAAATAAACGGCGTTATAGTCCAACCTATGATTGAGAAAAATGGCTATGAATTAATACTAGGTGGAAAAACCGATCCTGTCTTTGGACCAGTGATACTGTTCGGAATGGGCGGTGTAGGTGTGGAGCTCTTCAAGGACTATTCCATCGGGCTTCCACCATTAAATACCACGCTTTTACGTCGCATGATGGAGGAAACAAAGGTTTACCAGCTTCTGAAAGGCTATCGTAATACGCCGCCCGTTGATCTTAAACGGCTTGAGGAAACTATGTTACTCTTTTCTCAGTTGCTCATTGATTTTCCGCAGATAAAAGAAATCGGTATCAATCCGCTTTTAATAAATGAGAAAGATGTCTGCATCCTTGATGCAACAATAGTAATCGACAGAAACAATGTTTGCAAGAAATTTGAACCTCACGCGCACATGGTGATTAGTCCTTACCCCAAAAAATACGAGATGTTTTGGTCTCTTAAAAATGGTCAAGAAGTGCTACTGCGACCTATTAAACCTGAAGATGAGCCTATGTGGCTTGAGATGTTCCAAAGCTTCTCTGAGGAAGCCATCCGCTACCGGTTCTTCCAGATACTTAAAGATACACCACACGAAGTTCGAGTACGCTACTGCAACATTGACTATGACCGAGAAATAGCCATTATCGCAGAATTAACCGAAAATGGACGAAGAAAAATACTGGGGGTAACACGCTTAAGCATAGAGTCAGATGGAAAAAGCGGTGAAATGGCTTTTATCGTAACTGACTACTGGCAGGGTTTAGGCTTAGGCACCAAAATGGTTGATTACGTTCTTGACATAGCCAAGGAAAAAGGCGTCGAAAAAGTCTACGCGATAATGTTACGCGATAATTATCGAGCTTTAAGCCTTACAAAGAAAATGGGTTTCAACCTTGAATACCTAAACGATGGCACAGTAAAAGGCATTTTAGACCTCAAAAACGAAGATATGAATACCCAATGCCGTTCCCAACAAAAGGTTTCAAAGAAAGTAGGCGAAGAGAAACAGCACGTGTAAAATGGCCAAAAGAAAACAAGATTGGTGTCTAAAAGCAGAGAGCAGGTGTGTCAGCTTAAATGCAACTCGCACAGTTTGGTTTTGATTTTTTTCGATTATATCAAGTGAAGAGTTGTCATCAATTTTTCAATAAGATTTAGCAGAAAACCCAGCGGTCTACGAAGTGGTCCGAGCACATTAATAATTTCCCGAAGATTATACAAGTCAGCTCTGTTAATGGTTCGAGTACCCAGCGTTGCAGCAATGAAAATAACTACAAACGCAATTATGCCTATTACTAATCTTATCGGGTTGGAAGCCAGATGAGGGATAAAAGCCAGTCGAGAGATGAGAATGTATGTTAAGATTGCGGTTATTATTGAAGAAAACAGAATTTTGGCGGAAGATACCCAATCTACTGATACTTCGAAGTGCTTTTTGATAAATCGTAAACCTATGAATAAGCTTGGAAGACCAACTGTTAAGGAACTTGCAATTAATCCTAAGACGCCGAAGCGAGAAATTAACAGGAAACCCGTGGGAAAACCAATCACGACTGTAAGAAGAGTGAGGTTCATGTTGAATTTTGTGAAACCTTGTCCCATTAGCAAGTTGCCCATACTCAAATTTCCGAAAGCAGTATAAAGATAAGCTATTGAAAGCAATGCCAAAAATAATGGCGCTTCAGTATATCTGCTTTGGTATATAGTGCCAATGCCTGGTTGTGCGAGGGCAATCACTATGGCTGTAACTGGCAAGACAATGAGCGAGGCGTACTTTACTGAATATTGGAAGACGTTTTTTAGAGTCTCACTGTCTTTTTTATAGTCCAGTTTGGAGAATGCGGGAAACAGCATGGTTGTTACGGGAGTAGCGAAGAAAGTGATTAGAACAGAGAAATTTACGGCTAAGTTATAGTTCCCGATGGTAGCGTTGTTAGTTACATAGTATGCTAGTACATAGCTGTAGAATACGCTTAGGAATCCTGAAAGAATGGCGCCTATTGAAACTGGTAAACCGTATTTTAGCATGGTTTTAATTGTTGCCATTATTTCTATCTTGCTGTTAGTTGATTTAGGCAGGGACTTGTAAATTGTCCACATCAGAAGTACGCCGGCTAACCCCGCCATCAGGGAAGCTGTTGTGAAACCTGCTATTGCTCCAAGAGTGCCGAATCCTAAGAGTACTAGCGCAACTATCAAAACAGTTTTGACTGTTGATTGGATTATCAGCATGAAACTATAAAGATGCATTCTTTCCATTCCTGTGAATGCGGCAGTCGCTGCGTTCACTAGCCCGCCAGTGAGGATAAAGAAAGAAGCGATTTGGATTAAGGGGACTATTGTGGGACGGTGCAAGCTTAAGGCTAAGACGGGGGAAAGGCCAAACGAGAGGAGGGAAAGCGATAAACCTAAGATGATCTCGAACACTAAGCCTGAAAAAAAGATGCTCCTTATTTTGGCCTTGTTTTCGACGTTATATTGCGCAGAATATTTCACCATAGCTGAGTTGACTCCCCAATCTCGGAATGTGGCGATTAGGGTTGGTGCAATAAGGGCAATTGAGTATAAACCGTACTTTTCTGCACCCAGAATGTAAGTGATAGCTATGGTGCCTACAGCTGAGATGACAGTAGAAGCAACTAAGCCCCACATGAGGTTAAAGCCGCCTCTAGCTGAAATTCTCGCCATCTCTGTAGCCTTGGTCATGTGTCTTTCCCAATCGCTGTTAGCATTTAAGCTAACTGTTGCTGGTAGGTACTGTTTATCACTTTTGGTTTAATAGGGTAGTGATGGTTTTTGCTGTTGCTGGTGCACACATTCTCATGACATTAGCGTACACGATTAGAGCCTGCTTATGATGCTTGCTAATGGGTTATTTGCCTAAACCTATGGCGGTAAAGTTGAGTTTTTTGCTGTATGCTTCGGGATTGTAGATTCTTCTGCCGTCGATAAGTATGGGTTGTTTCATGTTTTTTGTGAAGTCTTCAGGGGTGAGTTTTTTGAATTCGTCCCATTCAGTTACGAGTATGGCACAGTCTGCGTTTTTGAGGCAGTTAATTGCTGAGGATGCGTATTGAATTTTGTTTTTGAAAATGGTTTTTGCGATGGGCATGGCAACTGGGTCGTAGGCGGTTACTATAGCGCCTTCTTTTGTCAGTCGGTTTATTATGGGTATGACGCGTGCTTCCCTCATGTCGTCTGTGTCCGCTTTGAATGCTAAGCCTAGAATTGCTATGCGTTTGCCTTCTAGATTGCCGAGTTGTTCTTTGCAGAATTGGATTGCTTTTAGAGGTTGAGTTTTATTTACGTCTTCGACTGCTTCTAGTAGTTTTAGTGGGTAACCGAGATTTTTTGAGTGTGCCATGAGGGCTTTTACGTCTTTGGGAAAACATGAACCACCGTAGCCTAGTCCAGCGTTTAGGAATAGTGGGCCAATTCTTTTGTCTAGTCCCATGGCGGTGGCTACGGTTTTTACGTCTGCGCCAGGGATTTTTTCGCATATGTTGGCGATGGTGTTGATAAAGCTGATTTTTGTGGCGAGTAAGGAGTTACTGGCGTACTTGATCAGTTCAGCTGTTGAGAGGGTGGTCCTGATTATTGGGGGCGTATTTTCGGCGTAGAAGTCTTTGTACAGGTCTTCTAAGGTGTCACCAGATTTCTTATCGTACTCGCCTATGACTATGCGGTCGGTGTGCATTGTGTCTTCAAAGGCGGAGCCTTGACGTAGGAATTCTGGACTCATGCATAAACCAAAGTCTGGACCACATTTCTTTTTTGATTCTTTTTCAAGGATTGGTTTGACCAGATCCTGCGTTGTTCCGGGGACAACAGTACTTTTTATTACTACCACATGATATGAGCTTTTTGTGTGGAGCGCCTTTCCCATGTCGCGTGATGATGTTTCTATAAATTGTAGGTCTATGCTGCCGTTTGGTCTACTGGGGGTTCCCACGGCGTTAAAAGTTAGGTCTGTTTCAAGGACGGCTTTTTCTGTTTGACCAATTAAACATTTTAGATAGCCGTTTTGGACGGTTTTTTCAAGCAGATTTTGAAGGTTGGGTTCGTGAAATGGTGGGATTCCTTTATTTATTTTGGCTGCTTTTTCAGCGTCATGAGTCGAAGCGATCACCTTGTAGCCTTTGCTAGCAAATCCAACGGCGGTGCACAAGCCTACGTAGCCAATGCCTAAAACAGATATGTTGGGTTTTTCCATAAGTTGATTCCTCAATTTTGTGTAATGATTCGTTTTCAATCTTCAATGAGTATATATTAGTTATGGTGGAAAGGTTGGAAAAAATTTTCGTAAAGTTGTTGTTCCAGCTGCTGGTTTGGGAACGCGCCTGTTTCAGGCGACTAAGGAGCAGCCCAAGGCAAAGGTAAACCTTCAAATTGATTCTTAATTTGGATTAAGTTATATATGGGTTAATATAAGAACAGAAAGGCAAGAGGATGTTGGATGATTCGCAAGGTTATAATTCCTGCTGCAGGTTTGGGAACACGTTTATTTCCGGCCACTAAGGAGCAGCCTAAAGAAATGCTTCCAATTTTCACTAAGACAGCACAGGGTGACTTGGTAGTGAAACCTGTGGTACAGATGGTTTTTGAGCAATTATATGATGCTGGGTTTCGTGAGTTCTGTTTCGTTGTGGGCAGAGGAAAACGGGGAATAGAAGACCATTTCACTCCTGATTCGGAGTGTATTAGAGCTCTTGAAGGCATGGGTAAAAACAGGCCAGCGTCTGAACTTGAGGTTTTTTACGAGAAACTTGAGACTTCGACGACTATGTGGGTTAATCAGCCTGAACCGAAAGGGTTTGGAAACGCGGTTTTAACGGCTCAACCTTTCGTGCAGAACGAAAGTTGCTTGGTACATGCGGGGGACAGCTGCATAATATCGAAAAAGATGGATTACCTAAAGAAGCTGCTTGAAGCCTTTGAACGGTTTAATGCGGACGCGGCTTTTCTTGTGCTGGAGATTGAGAATCCAAAGCAATACGGAATCGTTGAAGGGACCGAGGTAGAACCGGGAATAATAAAAGTAAAGTCGGTGGTTGAGAAACCTGAAAAGCCCAAGACGAACTGGGCAATTATGGCAATGTATGTTTTTCACCCCATTATTTTTAAAGCCTTAGAAACGACAGAGCCTGGAAAGAATGGAGAAATCCAGCTTACTGACGCAATCCAGAAGCTTATTGATTGGGGCTTGAAGGTGTACGCTGTAAAGCTGGACAAAAGCTATGCACACTTGGATATCGGCAGTCCTGAAAGGTATTGGGAAGCGTTAGAATTGTCATATCAAGAGTTTTGTAAGAGACCAAACATATGATGGACAAAATAATCAGCGAAGATCTTGAAAAGACAAAGGGCGCCGTTGAAGGAGGCGCTTTTGCGGAAAAAAAAGTGCTCGTGACTGGTGGCGCGGGGTTTATTGGCAGTTGGCTTTGTGATGTGCTGGTGGGTTTTGGCGCTGATGTGACATCTGTGGATGACTTGTCCACTGGAAGGACTAAAAACATTGACCACTTAACCAAAAACCCATTGTTCAAGTTTGCAGAGTCTGATGTTTGCGGATTCAAGAGTAGGCAAAAGTTTGATTTTATTTTTCATATGGCAGGACATGCGTCTCCTGACGAGTATCAAGCGCATCCGATTGAGACCTTGCAGACTAGCGCTTTAGGTAGCTTTAGTATGGCGGAGTTAGCTAGGAGAAATGATGCTACGTTGTTATTTGCTTCGACTTCAGAGGTCTATGGTGACACAGAGGTTATTCCTACGCCTGAGAGTTATTGGGGAAAAGTTAACCCTATTGGGCCAAGATCATGCTATGATGAGGGAAAAAGGTTCGCTGAAGCCGTGTTGATGGCTTATTGCGGGCAGTATGGTTTAGATGTGAGGATTTCGAGGATTTTTAATACCTATGGTCCGCGCTTGCGAGAGGACGGCTTGTACGGCAGGGCTATGTCACGTTTTATCTCGCAGGCTTTGACTAATCAACCCATAACAGTTTATGGGGATGGAAAACAAACCCGCTCCTTCTGTTATATAACCGACACAGTTACAAGTTTATTGTTGCTGATGTCTGCTTCCAATGCAAAGGGCGAAGTCGTAAATGTTGGCAACGCTCAGGAAGTGACCATTCTGGAGATTGCGCAAAATATTAAAGCAGTAACTAAAAGCAAGTCACCAATTACGTTCCATCCGTTGCCGCAGGATGACCCCAAAAGGCGTTGCCCAGATACAAACAAACTGGAGAAGCTCGTTGGGTGGAAACCAAAAGTGAACTTTGAAGAAGGGCTAAAGAGAACGGTAACGTGGTTTTCACAAAAGCCCTAGCACAGACTCGTCCGGTTTTATTTCTTTGAATCTGTTTTAGCCACAGCGTTACTGTTCAATTTGAACAAGAACTTAATTCATTTAAATTAATAGCGCGAATTTTTAAGGTTGTGTGGCTGTCATAAACCGTTAACAAGGCGATTATTTTGGCGCTTGAAGATTTAAATCGGCAAATTTATAGTTGCAAAAAATGCAGGCTTTGGCAAGGAGCCAAACATGGTGTACCAGGCGAAGGCCCATTAAACGCGAAGGTCATGATGGTGGGGCAGAACCCAGGAGCTGACGAGGACGAAACAGGCAGGCCTTTCGTTGGGAGAGCAGGAAAATTCCTGACTGAGGTGCTAGCTGAGAATGGCATAAGACGTGAAGAAGTCTTCATAACAAATATCGTCAAGCACATTTCTCCACAGAACAGAAAACCCTTCGCCGACGAGGTAGCGGCATGCTTACCCTACTTAAACACGCAAATAAGCGTTATCAAACCAAAAATAATCGTACTGCTTGGCGCATCGGCAAAGGATACCCCACGATTAGAGGGTATAGAATACATCGAAATTATTCATCCTTCAGCAGCCATGCGCTTCAACAACATGAGGGATAAGTTTAGAGAACAAGTCGCTGAATTAGCAGAACGAATGGCGGCAATTAGCAATTAATACTTGAAAATTCTTCTCAACGCAACAATAAAACTATTCCGAAACCATGGCAACTAAGATAAACCTACTTTACAAATTTGAAACTTTTATATATTGCAGACGCTAATTCACTGTAGAGTGTCATGGCTGAAGTTTGTTCAACATGCGGGCTTCCAAAGGACTTATGCGTTTGTGGAGAAATCGAAAAAGAGCAGCAGAGAATTCGCATTAGACTTGAAACTAGAAAATTTGGCAGACCAACCACTATAGTTGATGGTATGGAAGATAAAAACTCGAATTTGCCAAGCATTGCACAAAAACTAAAAACGTATTGTGCATGCGGAGGAACCAGCAAAAACGGGCAAATCATGCTACAGGGAGATCACAGAGACAGAGTGCGCGAATTCTTAATGAAAATAGGTTATCCAACAGAAAATATCGAAGTGCAATAAAGCGCAAAGTCGGAGCAGTGGTGTAAATTGACGAAAAAAGTAGATGATATCCGCGAAGTACTCAAGTCGATCAAGCATCCAAAACGAACGCAGATTTATTGTCCACGATGCTGTAGCCCAAAGTTAAAACTGACAAGCAGTCTAGCTGTTTGGTTAACGGGTGAACAATATTACTGTGAAAACTGCGGTTACGTTGGAACCGTAGTTATGGTGCTTGAAAAAGAAAAAGAAAAAGAAGAAACTGATGCTTGATTGAAAGAAAAGGGTTTAATCGGGCAACTCAAGATTCAATTGTTTCTTAAGTGTCTTGTAGCGGTTGCGTACGGTTACTTCAGTTACGCCAGCAGCTTCAGCGATGTCTTTTTGGGTCTTCTTCTCGTTGTTCTGCAAACAAGCGATGTAGAGGGCAGCAGCAGCTAAACCCATCGGGTCTTTTCCAGCAGCAGCACGTTTGCGTCTTGCGTCTCTGAGAATTTGGATGGCTGCACCCTGGGTCTTGCCTGAAATTCCAGTTTTCTCTGCAATTTTAGACACGTAAGTGAGTGGGTCAGCGATAGGCATGCGAACATCAAGCTCACGCAGCAATAGTCTGTAGCATCTTGCGACGTCTTTCTTATCGACGAGACTAGCTTCAGCTATTTCCCGCAGTGTACGTGGTGTTCCGCTTCCACGGCAGGCAGCATAAAGCGCAGCAGCAGCGATAGCAGCGATTGATCTTCCTCGAACAAGACCTTTGTCTAAGGCTTTTCGGTAAATCACAGCGGCTTTTTCCTTGATTGGTGGTGGAATGTAGACTTTGTCGGAGAGACGATCAAGTTCTGCCATGGCTTGAGCTAGGTTTCGGTCAACAGATGAGTGTACTCGGCTGCGTATTTGCCATTTCCTAAGACGCCACATTTGCAGCCTTGTGGACAATGGCAGTTTTCTTCCGAAGGCATCTCGGTCAACTTGGCTAATGGCTGTGGATAAGCCTTTGTCATGAACAGAGTAAGATGTAGGGACCCCAACTCGGCTTCTTGACGCTTTCTCCTCTTGAGTAAACGCACGCCACTCTGGTCCTTTATCCATCATTTGCTCGTACAAAACTAAGCCGCAGTCACCGCACACGGTTTCGCCCGTGTCGTAATCGTGAACTAGGTTTTCGCTACCGCACTCCGCGCACTTGTCAGACAAGCGCGTTTGTGTTTTAGTTTCTTTTTTGCTCATTTTTTCGACTCCTTTTCAACATGCGTAGAACCGTCACTATAAGCCAATCTGGCTAGAAAACAGTACATTCGGCCCGCATAAACTAAGGAATGGAATGTTAGTTCTATTTAAGCTTTGTGGTCTTAATAAACCTATTGCACACTTTATTTAACAAATTTATACACTAGCGACATCTGGCTGATGGAAATTAGCCTAAAAAAAACGTTAATGAAAAACAAAATGCCGACCCACCTCTCTCATGAAGAACGCTTATTAGGATAAAAAATGTCCTAAAACTCTAGCGTTAACAAACAAGAAGGCTTGCAGCCCGGTGGTGTAGTGGTCAAGCATAGCGGGCTTTGGACCCGCCGACGAGAGTTCGAATCTCTCTCGGGCTACTTTTTACATTATTAATCGTCATATTGCTAGTATTTTCTAATTTTATAAAATATAATAGAAAATCGACCAAAGGGAATTCGAGAAACTGGGCCCTATAGCTCTCGTTATTTTTTTACTAAGAGAAAGGTGACCTAACTTTTTTTATAAAAGCCTCTCTGATAAGGGTACCAGCGTCTGTAAAAATCTGAATGGCCAGCATCGTTCTGAGCCTTCAGAACTGTTTCAAGGTCAGGAAAGATCCAAGATGTTAAGTCCTTCTTATTTGGCGGAATATTCAGAATAAACATTTCTTTTGGCAGTTCTCCGAAAACGCTGCTAAGTTCCTTAATGACTTGATAATGCATCAACTGCCCGTGATACTCGATTGTTTCATGCCTTTCGACAAACTGTTCCATATTAAGTAGCCCGTTTCTAGCATCTCTATCTACTTTTAAGTGTTCATAATTTTGGAAAGCGTTTGTCATCTCAAAAGCGAGCACGCTTACCATACGAGCACCTTTTACATCAGGCCTAAGTGTAATAAGCCTTCTGCCCGAAAACCAGCAGCCGAAAAACTCCGTGTCCTCCGTTGCTATTCGGTAGCCACCGTGGCTCTTCACATAATCAGCCATATTCTCATAAGTTTTACTAAACTTTCTCAGCAAAGAATCCGCATCTTCATAAGTCAACCCGTTCATGATTTTAATCTTTGGCTCAACCAGCCTCATTTTTTTTCCTCTTTAATTTGCTAAGATGTTTATTATACTCTGATCATTGCAGGTATTTAATTTAGACTTTTTCATGAAGTAAAAATTGATTTGCGTGAACTTTCGACTTTATGGGTTAAGCGTTCTTCAATTTTGCAGTATTCATAGAAGTCTAAAACGGCTGGATTTAGCTCTTTATTCTAAAAGAAGTCTTTTTATGGAGATGAACTCATATTTACGGGGATTTGAAATGCTTGTGAGAATAGCAACTCCTGAAGATTCAGAGCGAGTGGCTCGACTCAACGACGACTTGGCTCTTTGCCATGTTTCTTATCATCCGCTCTATCGCCTGAAGGAAAACGCGTCTGAGCAAAGCCTCGCTTATATAAAGGACAAAATCGAAAAATCCACGTCGGGAGACGGTCTTGTGCTCGTCGCTCAAGATAAAGACATAGTTGGATACCTGATGTGCAGTATCAAAGATCAAAATCCGATGGTGGAAATTCGGAAGATGGGTCATATCGGACCGGTGTACGTAATTCCAGCCTATCGCCGTCGAGGAGTCGCTGCGGCGCTGATGAAAGAGGCTTTGAAATGGCTGAAAGAACGTGAGGTCGAATACGCCGACCTGAACGCCGACGTCCAAAACGCCGTGGCTATTGCAGCATGGACCGCGATGGGATTCAAGCCACACTGGCTCAACCTTATCAAAAAATTATAAGCGCGTTGCTTTGTCCCCGAAATGGTTAAAAATGATTATTGATCGATGAACAGGGCGTTTCTGCTTCGCGCTTTCTCTGTTTCATCTTAAAAAAATAACTTACCCAAAGTTTTATATGCAATTTGTTGGGAGGAAAATTTTAGACAGTACTGGGTTTGATGGTGAAGTAAGAATGAAGCGTGGATCAACAAAGATTTGGAGAACTGTGAGCATCCTTCTCGTCCTCCTCTTCTTTTTCTGCGCTTTCGCATCATTGCCTCAGCCGGTTCAAGCCCAGAATAAGGTGACGGCTACCATAACCGTTGGAAGCGAGCCTGACGGTGTGGCTTTTACGCCCAACGATGCATATGCCTATGTTACACGTTACGTCAGCGGTTCGGTCTCGGTGATTAGCACGGTGACGAACAAGGTCACTGCGACGGTAACCGTCGGAAGCAAGCCTGGCGGTGTGGCTATAACACCTAACGGCGAATACGGCTATGTTACAAATGAATTCAGCGGTTCGGTCTCGGTGATAAGTACGGCTACGAATACGGTGACGGCGACGGTGACCGTTGGAACCTATCCTTGCGGTGTGGCTGTAACGCCTGACGGCTCGTATGCCTATGTTGCAAATGAAGGCAGCAATTCGGTCTCGGTGATAAACACAGCTACAAACATGGTGACGGCGACGGCAACCGTTGGAAGTGATCCTTTCGGTGTGGCTGTGACACCCGACGGCGCATATGCTTATGTTACAAATGCCGGCGGCAATTCGGTCTCGGTGATAAGTACGGCTACGAATCTGGTGACGACGACGGTGACCGTTGGAAGATCTCCTTTTTGTGTAGCTATAACGCCTAACGGCGAATACGCCTATGTTTCAAATGCCGGCGGCAATTCGGTCTCGGTGATAAACACGGCGACGAATCTGGTGACGACGACGGTGACCGTTGGAAGACAGCCTTTCGGTGTGGCTGTAACGCCCAGCGGCGCATATGCCTATGTTACGAATGAATTCAACGATTCGGTCTCGGTGATAAGTACGGCTACGAACACGGTGACGACGACGATACCCGTAGGAAGTCATCCTAGCAGTGTGGCTGTGACACCCGACGGCGCATATGCTTATGTTACAAATGGAGGCAGCGGTTCGGTTTCGGTGATAAACACGGCGACGGCAACCGTTGCACATGAGCTTTTCAGTGCAGTTGAGTGGGTCATAGTGATAGTTGTTATCATCATAGTGCTATTCCTCATAACCCTAGCATGGTACAGACGCCGCAAGAAAAAGATTCAACGACCCCAAACAACGTAAAAGTATATTCACTGTTCCCTTTTTTTAATTGCGTTTAAAAGCACTTTACAAGCTGTCAGCTTCTTTCGTGTCGTTCTGTTTCAAGAGTTCTGTTTCAAGAGTTTAACGACTTTTTCTTCTATTATTCTGGTAAGGTTGTCTCTTAAGCTTGGATGTCACTCAAAAAATGCGAGACTCCAGCCCAAAAATAAACGTTAACTTCATTTAGGGATAAGCCAGTGTGCGATCGAAAAAATGAAAAAGCAACTTATTTTTAGGGCTTGTATTTCTTAAAGTAGACCAGTAGATCCCGTGTGTCTGATACTTTAGTTACTTTGCTAGAAACGATACTATCTTTTTATTATACACTGAGAAAGAAAGCATGATGTTTATTGCTATCAGGTAGGCTGGGAAGGCGTACTCCGAGAAAGTCCACATTGTGGCAGCCCCGAAACTTGTCGAGGCATTGAATATTCCGACTATGAACGGCCAAGCGGACTCAGTCTCTGGATGGTTCCATGCCTTTGTGAGAGTTGGTATTGAGGCCAATCCGTCGCTCACAATTGCAAAGGCTATCGCTACATTCGGGTCTTTGGTCACAAACCAAAGAACTAAGGCCAGCCCTGATAACGCCCCGCAAACATAATCGAACGATGCTAGCTTCCAGTATGCTTTCTTTGTAACAAACGAAGCTGTAAATATCAGAAATGGCGAAAGCCCCGACATGAATACTGGTAAAACTGCCCAGCCCACCCCGTTGGATATGGCCGCTGCGGTTGCGATGAAAGGTGCGATTGTCCACATAAGCCAAGAAACCCTATTCGGCTTGGCAACCCCTTTGAACATCGAGCTTATGTAAACATAGGTCGCAACCAATGTCGCAAAAGCGGCAACGAACACAAGGTATTCTAACATACTCTATTAAACCGTAACTCCCGCTATTTTACGTAACCGATATTTAAATTTTCATCTTCTCCATAAGAAGAATCCTTGACGATTTTGGAATCTCAGACAGCATCCATTTGCCCCCTATTTATCGCGCACCAACAGAAGCTCATTTTCAAGAACAAAGTTTGTCAAGAGGAGCATTTACGGAAGTAGTGCCTTCACGATTTTACTTTTCGAGCCCGCCATAACATGTACATAACATGACCTCTGAAAATTGTCGAACTCGGGTAAAGCCGCGTAGGCTTGCGCCGGCACACGCTAATGGGGCAACTGGAGTTTTCTGAAAAAGCAACAGGCGTGCCGGTCTTAATTTGAAAAAATATTAATTAGTCGCTACCTAACTTGATGTTGAAGTTTTTTAGTTTGGCATCTGACGAAGTAATATCTGAGAAAGTATTGCATTTTCAAGGAAAAAACAAGGATCTGAACCAGTTATCACAGCAGATCTTTCAGCAACTGAAAGCCGAGGGCTACAAAACACAATCAACCACTAATCCAATGGGCATAATCATACAAGCGAAGAAAGCCGGAATCCTGCGGGATATCATCGATGCGGACAGAGCGTTCACCATCCTCATAGCGGGGCAGCCCAATGACTTCACAATCCGTGTAGGCATAGGCAAATGGATCCAGAACTTGGCGGTGGCGGTAGTCGAAGCCGTCTTAACGTCCATGCTGTTTCTCGTCGTTGACGTGCCCGAAATGCTGTGGACTCGCGAAGTAGAAAAAGGAATCATCAAAGAAATAACTCAGATCGTAGGTTAAACCAAGAACAACCCGTCTTTTCCTCCTTTTCTTTTTTGGATCAAAAGCAAATCGGTAAATTGTCTCTTGACGTAATGTTGAAAAGAATACTAGCGCCTAAGCTCTCAATTTTTGGGAGGACTAATTGAATCTGCTTGTGCCCAGACTATAGGACCGCGATCTTTTTCGCAGTTTTGCGTTTACTCGATTGCACTTTTTTTTGATAAAATTTTTAAACAAAAGCACAGGCTTGGAAATCCGCATTAAACTGAAAACTACATTTTTTCCCTCGAAAAGGCAAACATGTATAAATCGACTTTCCTTTCAGCCTACGTAAAAACATACGGGTACATGGTGAATGAATTGGATAAAAACTTAAATGCAAATCGAGAAAAAAGATTACACATGCGATATCTGGATTGGAAAACGATTAGTTTATTTGGTTACGTTTTTGGATTGCTTTTCCTTTTAGTGGGTATTTACGTGTATTTGTACTATCAAACGACCTGGATCGGTCAGTTTGGTTTGGCATTTCAGCCCTATCAAAACTACGCCATCCCCATGCTAATTGTTGGAATTGCCCTGCTGATTACTGGCGTCATCGCAGAAAACCGAGATAGAAAGATAAAAAGTGTGGAAAAACAACAACCGATAGCAAGCATAGGTGTTTGTCCCAATTGTGGAGCAAAGCGAGATTTTGATGCCCAATACTGCAAAAAATGCGGCAAGAAATTTGAATGAATACACGCCGTATGTTTTTGCTTGTGCGCGTATGCGTTTTGAGATTGTGTGAGAAATGTGAGTGAAAGTGTGAAAGCGGTTTTTCTTTAGTTAAGAGAAGGTTGAAGTTATTGTAAGGCAGAATAAGGAGGATCATCAAGATGCAGCTCTCTTCTCAAACGCTTTTTTCCACAAATATGCCATTAGAAAAAGATCAAAGCCCAACTGACTATTGTCCCAAAATCCGAAACGCAAAAAATATAAATAGCGCGACCTTTTATAACGCGTTTTATCCAAGGCGCAAACGGTATTGAAAAAGTACTTGCTGGGGTTACATGCATTTTAAGCACCAGAAAGCCATCATTCTACTAATTAGCATTTTGTTACTAGTTTTCATAACGCCTAACTCTATTGTAGCCAACTGTGAAAAGACCAATGCTTTTCAAGCTCAATACGGGGTTCTTAGCCATACCTTGTATGTTTCAGTAACGCCTTCACTCTACGATTATTATGGTAACATGAGCCATACAGTGTACAGTACCAATGATTACGCAAATTTTGTTACGCCTCAAGTTGTCGAACCCATCGCGGCGAGCATTCAAAACATTACTCGCAATTTGCCCTACAGCAACGAACAGTTTGCTGATGCCGTGTTAACGCTGGTTCACCAAATTCCGTATGCTATTAATGGTGTAGAATATCCTGTTGAAACTCTTGTAAACAATTCTGGAGATTGCCTTGGGTTGTCACTCCTTGCGGCTTCCATCATGCAGGCTGGAGGTTTAGATGTTGTTTTAATTCTCTATACAGGCATAAATCCCAGTCACATGAATGTTGGAGTTTACCTACCCTACACGCCGGTCTATCATACCGCTGGAATGGCACCCACCGATTTAGTGTACAATAATAAAACTTATTGGACAGCTGAATGCACCCCTGCCGAAGACTGGAAAGTTGGAGACCAATGGGGCTCTCTAGCTAACGCAGAACCTGTTATTATTCCCCTTAATAACACTGAGCAACTAACACCAGGTCAGGTTTCATCAAGTTTGAACACGCCTTTACGCCCTTCGTCTATAACTATTGGTCTGTCTCAAGAGCAATCAAGTGCCAATATGTCTCAAGAACAATCAAGTATTGGAGAAAATCCGCGTGCTCTTACGATTTCAGGTTCAATTTCACCAACGTATTCGGGGGAAAATGTTTCTATATACCTTAGCAGCGGATCTTCCTCTGATTATTTCACCACAGTTACAGATGATGCTGGCGGGTACATGTTGACTTGGAACTTCACTTCAACAGGCACTTACTACATTACAGCAAGTTGGAGTGGTGCTTCAATTTATGCTGGTGCCGACAGCGAAACACTCATGGTTTTTGTCGGACCTGAATCACTTCTTCAGCTCTGGACTCCCGAATATAACTATGTATATGTGCAAGAAAGCCTTGCAGCCTATATATTTAATCAAGCAAACACGGCGGCTTCTGAACTTAGCTCTCTGCAAGGTGTTAACGATTTTCTTAGCATTCCATTAGAGACAGGTGTTTCGCTTAGCTACGATTTTACTGTAATACAAGCTGGGACTACAATATCGAACGTTCAAACAGAAACAATAACAATACCAGAAAGCGCACACCCACTAATAATGCCAGGATTTCGCAGGCAAATAGAAACAGTGCCAGTATCGGTACCTACGGAAACAGAAACAGTACCAGTAAATGTGCCCGAAGGCTTGGAGCCTCTAATTTTACCAGACGATTTTAATCAAACAATAAATGATCAGTTTTGTTTTATCCTTCAAAATAGTTGCGGAAATTATAGCTTAAACGTTAGTGCACTGAACGATTATGAAATGTCTAACATAACACAAGGGATCAATGCAGCTTTCATGAACGCTTCTGAGAACATAAAAGAAAACACTTGGTACAATGTCAAGGAAAGTATATCTGGCAACGGAATAACTGCTAATTTATACAACACAAATGGCACTCTCATAGAAACTGCGGATGCTCCTTACGATGCAGTGACCAGCAATGAAGCGATAATGTTAATAGCAAATAACGTGGATAGCGTCGTAATTTTGAAGGACTTGACAGTCCAAGCTCTTAACAGCACCACTCAGCCAGCCGAGACCAATACAAAGACAAATAATGAAAGCAGATTGTTGCTTCCATACGTCAGTTTGTCAATTCTCTTAGTCGTAACCTTTTCAGTAGCGCTGGTCTACGTCAAGAAAAAAAGACAGATGAGACAAAAAAACCGGAGTAACGTGCACCCCTCCGCTCCAAATATGACGGTGAATCAGGTTAACCCTCAAGAGTCAAGGTCTTAGAAAAGGCTTTATTGGGTAAATGAGGTTGCACGTTGGTTGCTTATAGGGTTGCGCGGAATCCTCTGAGCACATCTCTGATGGATTGCGCAAGGGGATGCTTGACCTGTACCGGTTCAGCTAGTTTTTCTAGGCGGTCTACTCGCCAGTATATGGGAGGGTGGCTGTCTAATCCGACCCATTCTTGGAGGCGGAAACTGGGTGTGCGTTCGAATAAGAGACGTCGGAAACCGATTTTTTCTAATGAGTTCGCCAAGATTTTGGGGTGCCCCATCATTATAGCGGACGTTAGGTCGGCGCGGGCTTCAAAGAATTTGGCTATGAAGAATATGACCGTCATGACTGCGAAGAAGTAGACGAAGAACAGTAAAGACAAAAATATTGCTGGGAAGAGTGCGAGTAGGACGTAGAATCGAAATATGAACTCGGCGCTTAATAGTCCGAAGAGGATGAGTGGGTCTCTGCCTTTGAGGTGGCCGAACTCGTGCCCTAGAACGCTTACGACTTCAGGTTCGTCAAGCTGTACGAGCAGGCCGGTGGTTATGAGGACTATGCCTCGTTTGGGGCTGGGCCCAGAAGCGGCGGCGTTAGGAACCATTGTGTTTGAAATGACGATTTTAGGTACTTTGTAGCCAAAGCGGTCGGCTACTTTCTTCACTAGTTCGTAGACGTCGATTTTTTTGGCTGACAAGCTGCCCTGTCTGCAGGATACGCTGTATTTGGAGAAGACGTTTTCTGCTTCGTTGCAGTCGATTTCGCCGTGTTTAGCTATTATTTCTTCGTAGACTTCTTTTTTGAGGGCTACCAGTTGCTCGGGAGGGATTTGTTTGTAGTCGTCAAGCGTGCCGAGTGAGCCGATTGGCGGCTGGTACTCCAAGAAGTGTATGGTGGGGTTGTCTTTGGTGATGGTCCAGTCGCCTGATCTGGCAATGATTCTGTCAGAATAGAAAATGAACACGGACTGTGACGCGATTAGGATTAGCGGGGCGATCCAGAAATACTGATGATAATACACGTAAACAACAATGAATAATCCCATGCCTAAGACTATGAATACGAAGGAGAGGAGAATTTGGGTTTCCAAAAAGATGCGTTGGAAACTTTTTTCGTGAAGCTTCACTTTTTCAGGAACGATTTTTTCGCCTTCCTGCCACGCGAAGTACCATGTGGCTCTGCGGGCTTTTTCCTCGAACATCTGAGTAGCGATAACCACGTCCTGTCGGGCTTCATCTATTGCTTCTTCGGAGACCTGCGCGTCCAAGGGCGTTATGGTCATGTTCACAGAATCAGTGCTCACTACCTCCACTTGCAGGATTTGCCTTCCCTGCGCGTCGAGGACAACGTAGGATACGCGGTTACCGTTTGGAGTTATTTCTTTGGAGAGGTTGGAGAACCGAAGCTTCTGAAGAGCCAAATATTGATCGTAAATGAAGTCGAATAGTTTTCCGTAGTAGCTGGGAGGAACTTCAGTGTCAATCTTATAAGAAAGAGGCAATGTAACCGTAACCCTCTGAAACCAAAAGTGCTTCAACCTAAAATATGCTTTTCCTTCGTTATTAACTCTGCTGGTAAAAGGACTGTAAAGCTAAAGCATGGTTCAAAGGGTGGTTCAGTTTCGAGCGCATGGATTCCGAGTACAGACCAAGATAGTTGCGAATGCCAAGAAGCGAATTATTACCATTTTTGACCATTTTCGGAACAACCATGCGCTACTATTATCCTTCGTGTCTTGAATGTTAATTTTTGGTTGTTTACGGTATATTGAGAACGTTTTTGTTTTGTTGTATTACCTGAAACACCTTTAAGCTTATAGGGATAAACAACTGCGTAAGACTATTTGAGGGGAGTTCGTTCCTGTCGTGGGTTGGCATCGCTTCAATTTCAGCCTTAATAGCAGCTACTATAGTTTTGGCTGCTGGATTAATTATTTTGTATTCATTAAGAGAAATTAGAAAAGATACAGTTGCCCAAGCCTTTTCGACGGTAACCTCAATATTGTATGATGAAAAAGTTCGTATGGCTCGTCGTACATTAATAGGAAATTCAGAAAGCGATTTTACTAAATGGACACAAAAAGAAATAGATGACGCAGAAATTGCATGCTTTAATTATGATATTGTTGGAATTATGGTACGCAATAAGATAGTTGACCAAAAATTGGTCATCAAAGAATGGCGTGATTCACTAATAAAATCCTATGAACATGCTCAACCAATGATAACAACTTACAGGAAAAGCAATGGAAATGATTTTTGGGATGATTTTCAATGGTTGTACGACAGAGCTAAAGAAACAAAAACATCCTAACTTATTGAGCGCGGGCGACGATAGAGGCGAGTAATGGAAAGAGAGTAGGCTAAACATTGCGCGTTCTAAGCATTCTCAGGTTTGCTGCAAGGATTATTGAAGGGTGCGCCATGAGTGAGTAGAAGTTAGTGTGGCTGAGAAGGTGTAATTAAGCTGCTTTTCTATGTTAAATTTTAATGATTTTGTGTCTGCTTCCTCCTCGGCTACTGCAAAAGAAGCAAAAAAGAGTTGCGAGCTCAAAACTGCCCCCGAATCCGAAAATAAAAATTATAACCATTTTACACAAATTATTTAACTCGCCGCGCGCCAGTCACTGTAAAATGCGGTTTCAGAAGGAACTATTCCTCGTTTCTCAAAACATGCCTCGGCTAGAAGTTGAGAAAGAGTATGATGGCTCTCTATTGGGACCATGTACGAAGTGATTCATGGTGCGAAACCAGTTAAGCGCTATCTCGAGTGGAAGACGCGCTGTTTCTGCTGAAAATTTAAGTGTCAACAAAGAGGTATTATACGCAGAGAGAGAGAGAGCGCTTGCTAACTGGAGCGAAAGGCAGCTTAGTTTGCTTGGAGGGGCCTTAATGTCTCAAGAAACATTGAGGAGAAAGCAGTTGAAAGTCAATTTAGGTATGGTTCCAGATTTAACTGTTCGTCAACGTTTACGTATTCAAGTTTTCGGTAATATCTTTCTACGCTGGGTTAAGCCTGCAGGCTATTCTGGTGCTGTACCTGTTTACGTGGTGAAGTGCAGTCGTCATGGTTTGTACCTAGATACACCGCATGGTCATCATAAGTATTTTCAATGCCATAATTGTTTAGCTGAAGCCAAAGAAGAAGCTGATAAAAATAAAACTTCACTCAAAACCAAAAAGCACTTGGTTCACAACGTTAATCAAAAATTTGCGGCACGGAATGAAAAAGATTAACCTAAAAAACAAAAGTTTTGGAGACCCAAACCTCAACTAATACACACTCAGTATGTCTCGAAAGAGCCGATAAAGACAAGCCTTAGCCTCAGAAAAAGGAAAATTGCGCGAGAGAAGTAGGGTGGAGTAAGCATCGTACAAGTGGTTCTTTAGTTCACCTTCAGCATCAGGTGGTCTTCGATAATCCCGCGGATAAGGCTTAACGTACCCCGTGTTTAGGGTTTAATATGTTGTCTCTAAAATCATGCGCCTCAAAATTTCAGCGCCATTATTAACTCTTAGTTTCTTCTCGCCCAATCTTTCTCGATATTTAATGGGAACTTCCACGATGTCAAAGCCTTCCCGCTCCACGTGATGATTAAGCTCTACCTCAATGTCAAAGCCTGTGGATTTCACATTCCAGTTTTTAAGAATTCCCGCACGCACTGCACGCAACCCTGTCAACGGATCGACTAATTGGACTCCATTTAGTAAGTTATGAGTGAAAGAAAGTAGACGGTTTCCAAAGTAAAGTATAGTATGTCTTTCGCCGAGGTGGAGATCACTACTAAACCTGTTTCCGCAAACCATGCCTACATGTGAGTTCTTCTCAAGTATCTGAATCATTTCAGGAATATGTTCAGCGGGGTACGTATAGTCTGCGTCTGTGACGACCACGTAATCAACTGCCAAATCCGAGTGCTTAAGCGCCTTTGCTAACGCATCACCCTTGCCTAATCCATCCTGGAAAATAACCTCGGCACCCATATCCTTGGCTATCTCAACGGTCCGATCAGTGCTTCTGCCGTCAACTACCAAAACCTGTGGACAAACAAGGTAATCCATAAGCTCAGCGATGGTGAGCCCTATGCCTTCTTCCTCGTTCAAAGCAGCTATGATAACTTGCGTCGAGGGGATACCCTGTCGGTCTCCTTTCGCCACTAATAATCATCCTCGCTAGGTAACAATGTTATTGATGAACTCCTTATTTAAGAGAGCGCTCGCTAGTCTATATATTTTGCATAGTGCATGAGAAACACTCTGCCGATTGTGCTATGGCGGCGCTCTGACTTCGTCTAATATTACTTATTTTCAACTTTCGACGCCGAATTCCGCTCGGCCTAGCCTAAGTCCGTGAATAACAAAAACAAGAAGATTTCACAGTTGCTAATTTGTTATCCAGAGAAGCATCCGCGCATGCGCATGCGTGTGTATGTTATGAATGCTATTTGCTTTCATTAACGCTGGTGTGAGTTGATGAATCATTTGGTGGTGCTTTTTGTTCTTGAACTTTTTCAACCATGACAACCAAGCCTTTCAAAGCTTTGACGTTGACTTTCTCGCCTTGCTTGATATCTCCAGATAAGGATTCAGCGCGCCAGTTTTCCCCCATTACCCTGACTTCTCCTTTAGGTTTGAGGTCAGTAGTAGCCACGCCTATCTTGCCTATCATAGCTTCTGGACCCGTGAGTTTGGAGCGCCGCCTGATTGGTCCGATCGCCCACCTGATGTACAGGCCAATGAGTACTCCAAACATTATCAGCAGGCTAAGCTCAATATAAACTAGTCCTGTTATCGGTGAAGGCGAATAGTCCAATCCTAACGAGAGATAGTAGATGCCGAAGGCGCCGAGGATTACTCCTGCCATAAGCGCGAACCCGTGTCCCAGCTTCAACTCCGCAACAATCAGCCCAGCAGCCACCACCAGTATTACTATACCGAGCAGCGAAGCACCAATTATCTCCGCTCCAACCAAGCCCGCGACAATAGCGATTATACCTAAAACGGTCAGCACGATGGTTGGGTGGAAAACATCTAGAACAACTGCGACGACTCCGATGAGGAAGAGAATGCCGTCCAGAGTTGAATTGCTCAAGGCGCTGAGTATTTGCTCGTAGAGGTCTTCACTTAGGAACACCTGATGGTTTCCAGACAAGCCCCACTGGCTAAGAGCGTCGGATAACGAGTTTGCTGTGCCATTGACAACATTATATGCCACTGCCTGATTGGCTGTAAATGCTTGATCAGCATAAACCATGTTGAAAGCCGCGGTGGTGTTGCGTCCCCACTCCGTTGCAAGGCTCTGCATTAAACTAATCATTGCATCTTCAGTATGATTTTGTTCCAGCGCTGTGCCGCCGACTACGATAGGTGTGCTTGGGCCAATTTCTGAGCCTGGCCCCATGAGAATACTGGCTGTTGCCATAGCTATGTAGCTGCCAGCGGAAGCGCCCAAGCCATTGGGCACGATGAAAGTGTATGTTGGAATACCTGTTTCATTCACCTCGATGGAGGTTATAATGGAGAGCATGTCGCTGAGGGTTCCGCCAGGAGTATTCATCTCGATAACGATGGCGGCTGCCTTTTGGTTTTGCGCAGTGGAGACGACACGAGACATGAAGGTAGATGAGCCAGGATCTACCGGGACGTTAAAATTTGCTATGATTACGTTTCCGTTTCCTGATGCTTCAGGTTGAGCGGATGCGGTTGCAGAAGAAACAAAGAAACTGCTTGCCACAAGCAAAAGCAGCGCTGCACCAAGTAAACCTAAGATGATTGAGATGCGTAAAACTTTTCTTTTCGGCTTTAACATTTTTCTTCTATTCTTGGCTATTCAGTATGCTACCTATAAGCTTTGGCATATTGGCTTACCCGTTTCAACTACATGTTTGTTCACATGCTTTCAACTTGTCTTTACCCGTGAATTGTCCTATGCCTTAGCGCGCGGCCTTGTCCTTTTTTTATGTGTTGAAGCGTGAAAGCATCGGAAACGGGTGGACAGCAAATTCTGTTTCAATAAACTTTAGTCCAAAAATCTCCTTGAGGCTTTTCTTAACAAGGCTTTGCCGTTCTTCATTTCTACGGTTTTAGCCTTTCCCGTTGCTGAGTTTTGCGATGATCCCGAATGGGTAAGCCAATACGATTATTTCAGTGATAGCGAAAACATAGGATAGATAAGAGATGCGTGTGATTGTTTGAAAAATGAGGTTGATTACTGAAAACACAAGAAATAAGAATAAGCCGTTTAGCCAGAAACCTATTTGCCAACCTTTGAATTTGTACAAAAGATGAAGAACCGCTATGTTTAATGCCCCAATTATTATTGGCTGAATGACGTACGCGGTTAATAGAAAAAAAGCGAAACCTATAGGCGGTAAGTACAGGAGGAAAGGGTTTAGGAAATTGTACAAGAGGAATTCAGCCACGGTTAAAGAAATTAGGACAATGGCGCCATGAATGAAGAATGATCTAGACTGGATTAAGATCGGTTTTGTGCGTTTTGATGCCTGTTCAACTGGATTTTGTGTTGTCAGCAATCCATTCACCTACCATTTTTTCCGCGAGTCTTCCCCGAATTCCGTAATTTCCTTCATTATCGTTCCAGTACGCTATCCAGCAGCTCTTGAGGCCCATGCTCTTAAAGAGGTTGAGGCCCTGAATTAGGAAGTTGGCTTGGGCGGTGTCATTGGCTGTGTCCATCCCAAACTCGGTTATTACAATTTGCTTTTTTGTTATTTGATGTAGCAGCTGAGCAAGATCTGGACTTAGGATCAGGAAAGATTGCATGTAAACGTCTAGCCCTACAAAATTGAGGTTTTTGCTCAATTCAATTGGGATGTTGGGTCGAAGAAGGAATCCAACCTCAAAGTTAGTGTACAGTTGCACTGGAAGATGATACGATTGGACTACTGCATAGTCTTGCTGAAACTGGGCAGTTATTTCGTCGTCTGTGAATAGAGCGCCCGGAGCCCATGATGATGAAAGTTCAGGTTCGTTTAGGATCTGGATGTAGCTTAGGTACTTGCCCCAGTGAGTGAGGTAATATTGAATTGTGCTGGTTAATGCTTGATTATTAATTATAACGGCGACACTCATTTTGAAATATTGAGCCGCGCTGAAGAAAACGTCTGTCTGGTTGTTAGAAATATCTTCCGCATTTAACGGGTCACATACGAGATCCACACGAATTGTTTTGAAGCCTAAGCTGTGAATTTGAGAAACTTGCCCATAAATTTGGCTCACATTATCCTGCTCATAAACATAAGTTATCCCCACATTAAATGTTGAATTCGAGTTCCTAGGCGCGGACGAGTAATAAAAGTATGGAAAGAAAACCTGTAGAAGAATAAGACCAATGCATAAAAAAGTAACGATCAGATTCTTTGTTAAGCTTTTGCTCAAAAGGTCTCTCCCTTAATGTCCATAATTGTCGACAGTTGTTTTTACATGTTTCTTAAAGATAAGGTTAACATAGCAGCTACAAAGGAAGAGTTCAAAGAATACTGCTCTACTTCCACGTTGCGCAAAAGCCAAATCCCGAATTTTATTAAACAATTTCTTCTGTGGGTAGCTGTTATCCGGATGGGGGAGGCGGAGGAGGTAGATTGTCGGATGGGGGAGGCGGAGGAGGCAGATTGTGACGTTTTCTTTGAAAAACTAAAGCCGTAACGGCCACTATAACAATCACCGCTGTGCCTACAGCAGCGTAAATTAACCCTGATGAACCAGAAGACTTCACTGAACCTGAAGCTGTAGGCGAAACAGTAGGGGAAGACGTAGGCAGTGTCGAAGTTGACGGGGAAGGTGAGGGTGAGGCAGAAGGTGTCACCGGCGTCGACTGAACCAGTAAAGAATAACTTGTTATTGCGCCGTTTGATAATTCAGCTGGGTTATCTGTGGGTGTTGCCGTGAACGGCACGGACGTACCGGGCGAAAGTGAAGTGCTTAAGAAACCCGTGAAATCCATACCTACAACCGACCCGGAAGAATTATAAAATGTCGCATCAACAAAAACATTATCAGCCGTTTCGCTGCCAGTGTTATGAACGGTTCCTGTAACCGTGTACGTGCCGTCAACGTTAGAAGCGCTGCTTACAGTCGACGTCAAACCTGAATATTGAGTCGTATTAATATCAAAAACGGAATTTACTATAACAGAAACATTGCTAACCGAAGATTCCCAGCTTTGATCTTCAGTAATGCTGTTTTCAGGGGTAAAATCCACGTAGAAAGGAGCCTTCTGCCCGGGAAGTAGAGCATTCATAAAAAAATAAGCTTGGTTCGAATCTAAAGCCGTTCCGCTGGAATTGTATGCAACTCCTGTAGCGTACACGCCTATGACGCTTGAACCCACGTTTTGTATCTCACCGACGGCAACCAAATCACCAGAGTACTCTGCTAGAACAGTGGTTGAAGGAGCAACGTACCAACTGTAACTGAGAACCTTAACTTCTGAAGACTGTGCTCTTACACTCGGACTCAACAGCGTACTAAACGCTGATAAAGTTAAGACTGCAAGAATTACAACAGCTATCGTCTTTTTCAAATTACTCTTCATTTCAAATTACTCTTCATTCAAAGCCTAGTAAAGCTATGAGGAAACCTCTGAGCTAATAAAGTTTTTCAAAAACTAATCCCACATCTATCCCAAATCGAAATTGGCAAAACGCTTATGACAAAATGGCAGTTCATCCGTCGAGTCAGCCAGATCCGCAGGATATTATATATTTGTACACAGCGCATGCGCCGAAGCTGAAAAATACGCTGGGACTACAACGTTGCAAGATACACGCGTTTTCACCGACTATTAGCCCCTACGATTTTTCACTGCTGAAGTATAAGACGTGGACAACTCAAAAACTCTGCACGATACGCAGCAAACAAAAAAAGGGAAGGTGGGACTTGAACCCACGAAGGCCTGCGTCAGAGGATCTTAAGTCCTTCTCCATATCTTAGGCAATCAAATTCAGTTTTCGCTCTTTTCACAAAAGTTGGGAATGCCATTTTGCAGCATTACGCCTTGCAAGTTTCCTATATAATCGTAGTAATTCCTTATTAGTGGGAATTGCTAATAAATATTAAGTGAGATGAGACAATGGATTCAGTCACGGTTACAAGGCATTCACAAGTCACGATACCCAAAGAAATACGTGAAGCAGTGGGGATAACGAAAGGAGATAAGGTGAAGATGAAAGTAGTTGAAGGCAACAAGATAGTAATTGAGAAAGCAGATGAAGAAGTATGGAAAGATTGCACAGACTTTTTACCCGTAGACTTCGAAAAGCTACTAACATCTCTGCGCACCGATTCACGAAACCGATTCAAGCGACTTGGGCTGGTTCCCTGAATTGCCCGAGAAAAAGAAAGCAACTGCAAGAGAACTTAAAACTGTATTCGTCGATACCTCAATAATCGTTGACGTAGATAGAGGAAAAGAAGACGTAATAGAGCTATGTAAACGATTAACCAGCACCAATAGTGCATTTATAAGCACCGTAAGCGTTTCGGAAATTTTAACAGGATCATATCTAAGGAAGGACTACAAAGCTGCCCTAAAGAAGGCAGAAAAAGTGCTCGGTCAGTTCCGCTGGGTCACATTAAACGGAGAGGCAGCCAAGCTTGTTGCTGAACTAAATGCATACCTGATATCAAAGGGGCAACCGATAGAATACCAAGATGTAGCAATCGCTGCTTCTTTTCTGGTTGAGTGTTGCGATGTGCTGCTGACTGAAAACAAAGATCATTTTGAGAGACTGCCTAACCTGAAAGGTAAAGTAATGACTCCCAAAGAGTTTTGCCAAGAATTCTATGAAGGATAGCTTTAATTTTGTTTCTTTAACTCAAAAATTGGGCACTTTGGTCCACTGAGGTTGCTCAGTGGTGCCGGGGTGGACCTAACCCGCGAAGGCCTGCGTCAGAGGATCTAAGGGATAAAACTTTAACTAAACCTTTTCTTTGGCGTTAGGTCCAACGCGTCGGTGATCATTTCCTTAACAAGTGGCCTTTTACTAACTCTTTCAAATTCCTCAGGGGTATACATCAGCAGATCCAACTCTTCAACAAATGGCCAATCTTCCAAAAGCATCTTCCCGCGCTCAAGACTATTTAGACCACTGAAGCTTTTTGAAACAACTATCAAGTCAACGTCGCTATCTTTTCGTCTTTTCTGCTTCGCTGTTGATCCAAAAAGAAGAACTTGTTCAAGTCCTATTTTCGAATCGACAACTCTGAGGAATTCTTCAAGTTTATCCATTACAGAACGGTTATCATCAAGCACCAGAGCCTTCGTCAAGCCGTTTCCTCCTCAATCCTTGTCTTTATAACTTTAAGGATAGGCAAAGCTTTGGTCATGAAGTCCTCAACAACAGCTTTAGTGTAGATTTCACTGGGCAGCTCAAGAGTAGCGTCAAAATATCTTGTTTCTCGAACAGCCAGAGTAAGTTGTCTAAGAAAACGAATTTGCTCCTCGGTCAACTCAACCTCGTCAGCGATTTTGGAATGTAACTCAACCAAATTGTGCACCTTAGGAGGAGCAACTTTTTTCAAAACAACTATAGCCGCTTTCAACGCTTTTTCAACTGTCAAATGAAGCCAGAAAGCCACTACCGGATACGCCTCACAATTAACAACTTTCTCCAGCATTCTTAAGGAATCGTCTATATCCTTAAGCCACAATTGAACGTATTCATCCGAGATTGCGCCATTTTTTCTGGTCATTTAACTCTAAATACAGGAGGGCTTTCTAACTATTTTGATTTTTCTATGTTTTCAAACGCGGTGGTGCCGGGGGTGGGACTCGAACCCACGAGGGCCTGCGTCAGAGGATCTTAAGTCCTCCTCCATATCTTAGGCAATCAATTTTTATCGTGAAAGATTGATTTAAGTAGTATTTTCTCGGTAGAATCAGGACAAAACTTTTAGGGTAGTACTGACCTTTAGGCGTATTGGGATTACCCATGACAAGCGTCGTAAAGGTTACCCGAAAAGGTCAAACAACCATACCAGTAGAAGTTAGGCAAAAACTGGTGATAAAGGAAGGAGACAAACTTTTAGTCGAAGCAACCGAGCATGGTCAAGTTATTTTTACACCGATCAGAAAACTGGAAGAGTGCGCAGGCATCTACTCAAAATATGCAAAGCCTGAAGAAATGAAGAAACACATAGACATGCTCAGAGAGGAATATTAAATTTGAAAATGGTGCTTGACAGCCGATTCATCATGGAATATTTCTATTCAGACCAAACTGAAACTAAACAGAAAGCCACAAAAAGGCTAAAAGACCTCATCCAGCGCAAAGAAGGCATACTACCTACAATCGTTATCAGCGAAACTATTCAAACGATTTGCGAAAAAATCGGGAAAGAAGAAGCAGAAATCTGTTATGCAAATTTAACTCAAAGCGGGCTGAAGATCCAAAGCCTAACTTCACCAATAGCCAAACAAGCTGGTCTGCTAAGGTGCAAATACCGAAATATACCTATGGGCGACTGTATCATCGCAGCAACAGCCATAGCCAACCAAGCGACCATTCTTTCAGACGACCCCCATTTTGACGCAATACAAGAAACGAAGAGAAACTGGATCTAAGAAAATCAGATTTTCCTTGATTATTCCAATATTGGTGCCGGGGGTGGGACTTGAACCCACGAAGGCCTGCGCCAGAGGATCTTAAGTCCTCCTCCATATCTTAGGCAATCAATTTTTTCTGGCCGCCTATTTAGACCTGGCTCGGATACCCCGGCACCAGCAACGTAACTGACGGCAGGGTACAGTTTAAGTTTTTTGCATACGTTTGGCATGGTTATAATTGTTCTCAACTGGCAAATTTCAGTCTTAAGAAAACTTTTTTTTGGACGCGCTTTTTAATCGATCGTCTTTAGGCGTTATTCGTCAATTTGATTGGAATTAATTATGTTATGCTTATATCTGCGGGTTGTTGTATTTTGTTTTTAAGGAGGCTAAAATAAGGATGCCTGCTATAGAAGTTGGCAGAATATGCGTGAAACAAGTCGGTCGAGAGAACGGCAGAAAATGCGTCGTAATAGATGTAATGGATAAAAGCTTCGTTTTGGTAACTGGTCCAAAAAAGGTCACGGGAGTCAAGCGGAGACGAGTCAACATAAACCATATTATGCCTCTTCAAGATAAAATCGAGGTTAAACGCGGCGCGTCAGACGAGGAAGTGGCTCAAGTTTTGGACGCTGCCGGCAAACTGCAAGAAATGACTCAAGCAGTTAAAACCGCATAGTTTAATCTTTAATTATCTCTTATCTATTTTTCTTAAACCAGTCAGGAGAAAAACAGCCGTATGCCCAGAACAGTTCCCCCATGGGAAATCAAACGTGAACTGTTGACGAAAACCAGGGACACAACCAACCCAAAGTATGGACATGTGCCCTCGCAGAGACCAGCCAAAGAGTACATTCAATACGGCACGATAAACCTGGATAAGCCGGCTGGTCCAACAAGCCACGAAGTTGCCGCATGGGTAAAAAAAATCATGCATCTAAACGGTATCGGACACGGAGGTACCTTGGATCCTAAAGTGACCGGCGTTTTACCCATCACCTTAGAGGACGCTACCAAGGTGGTTCAGGCGTTTCTCTACAGCGGCAAAGAATACGTGTGCGTGATGAAGCTTCACGGCGACGCTAAGGAAGAGCAGATTAAGCCGGTTCTTTCGGAGTTTGAGGATGAAATTTATCAGCGTCCGCCCCTGCGTTCTTCTGTTAAGCGGCAGCTTAGAACCAGGCGCATCTACTACATTGACTATTTGGAAACTGACGGGCGCAATGTTCTCTTCAAAGTTGGCTGCGAAGCCGGAACGTACATACGTAAACTCTGCTTTGACATCGGCGAAATCCTAGGCGTCGGCGCCCACATGCAGGAGCTGCGCAGGACGCGCTCAGGGCCATTCACTGAAAACAGCGCTTCGAAAGTTACTTTGCATGATGTTGCGTACTGGTTTGGGGAGTGGGAGCAGAAAAAAGATGAGGCGACTCTTCACAAATTCATTGTGCCTATGGAGGAGGCGTTGGCTTTGCTTCCGAAAATAGTGGTTCGGGATTCAGCCGTTGACGCGCTTTGTCATGGTGCAAACTTGACCGCTCCGGGCGTGCTGCAGGTTACAAGCGGCATCCAGAAAGGCTCTATTTTAGCGATTTTCACGCTGAAAGGCGAAGCAGTAGCATTAGCAAAAGCGCTTGTCTCAACCGAGGAAATGTTAGATTTGAAGCATGGTGCCGTTGCTGCTTTGGAGAGAGTGTTGATGCCTAGAGGCACTTACCCGAAGGTTTGGAAAAGCGGTGGTGAACATGAACCAGCCCAACCGTAGCACGGACCATTATTTTGTCGCTGAACCCAAATCAAAAGAAAGGTTCGGTTTAGTTCGAACCGTCCTGTGCGGGAAAGGCTTCGAGTTTTTGACCGCTTCAAGCGTCTTTTCGAAGAGACGAATTGACCCGGGCACAAGGCTCTTAATCGAATCGATGGTTCTGCCGAAAACAGGCTGCGTTCTTGACATCGGCTGCGGTTACGGTGCTGTCGGAATAGTTGCAGCCACTCTTAATCCGAGGCTCAGCGTGGTTATGACAGACGTGAACACGAGAGCCGTGCGTTTGGCAAAAAAGAACGTTGAATTAAACAAGATAGTCAACGCTGAGGTGCGTTATGGTTACTTGTATGAGCCCGTGGAGAATTTAGTGTTTAATTGTGTGTTTTCGAATCCGCCTGTTAGTGCAGGTATGGAAACGGTGAAAGCCATGGTGAAAGAAGCCGCAAAAGTCATGGCTGACAAAGCCACGTTCCAGATGGTTATTCGGTCTAAAATCGGCGCTAAAGTTTTGCCTTCTCTTTTCAACGAGATATTTGGGAACTGCTCGGTTCTTGCAAGAGAAAGCGGGTTTCGGGTGCTCATGGGGCAGCATTTAACGGTATAGGCTTATTTGTTGGTCAGATGCCGAGAAAACATGATATGCTTTGCTGGCGTGCCTCTTTACTGGTTAATGATGGGGCAATTTTGCTTGGTTTTTAATAGCAAATGAGGGGGGCTCTGTTGGGACAAGCTTTAATCATCTCAAGTTTATTGATGATTTTTGGCAGACAAAAAGTGAAGGTTTATCTGCCATGAACTTATATGGCAGGATCCTTGAATTAAACAAATTGGGTTCAAATCAGTGTTTAAATGGTGACAGTTTGATGTCTAATGGCAACAAGAGAGAGCGCATAACAATTCGTCTTACGAAAAGGTATCTTGATTTGTTAAACATGTTAATCGAAAAAGGCGTGTACAACAGCCGCAACGAAGCCATCCGAGACGCGCTAAGAATCATGTATGAGTACCATGGGCTGAAGGTTTCGCCTGAGAAAAAGCACGCGTTTAACGCTAAAACGGATGATGCTTCCAAAGAGCAGGATTGATTTTCAACACACCCAAAATGGCTTATCCGGCGGGCTAGCGCAATATTTTATAGAAATTGACCAAACGGGTAAGCTGTTTGCTTAGTATTTGTGTAGCCAAAAGAGGGCGCTCATCCAGAAAAAGAGGCGAAATACAGGACCAGAAACCGCAAGCCATCACAGCAGCTAAAACTTAACAGACAAATAACTTCTATAGCGCAACCGTCCAGTTGCCGATATATTCTCTGGAGAGAAGGCAACGGTTCCAGCAATATTTCTTTTTTATGCATATGCGCAGGATTGAAACATGGTTTTTATTTTCTGTTTCCCCATTATGTTCAAAGGTCTGCGAGGGAAAGGAAATGTTGAATCAAGAATCCTTCAAAAATTACGATGGGGAAATGGCTGAAAAATGCAGACGGGCACTTGAAAAATCTTACGGTGCTGATATTCCAATTCCAAAATGCATGGTTAAAAAAGTAAACGTGCAAAAAAGTTGGACTTTTCTGGGGCGAAAAAATGTTCAAAAATAGGTTGCTTAAAACGTTGAAGCGTTCTCAAAACGGGAATAAACCTGATGATGAAACGCTTCGAGCGATGTCTAAAATTCAGGAGCACAAGAGACTCTCAAGCAAAGAATTCCTAAAGGTCTACGACGCAATCTGGCAGGAAGGACCCGAAACAGCCTATAAGAACCCAGAGGGCTAGAGAAAAGACTGAGGCCTCCCCTTAACTATCGCCCATTTGGATACTGTTACTTCTTTGTCTGTTCAGTTTAGGCTTTTTTTTCGTGCAGTGGTTCAAAACGGGCGCGTAGAGAAAAAGACAGCTTGACTTATTCTTTTAAGCTGCTTGGAAAAAGGTGATTCATAGCCTCACCGTGACGGGGTTGTGTTGTTTCAGTTTTCGACATATGCGTGCGTCCGAAATACGCTTTAAATTTTGATTTGAACCTGTGAGTATATGACGTATCCGACGTTAGTGTGGGGTGATGGGAGATGGCTGATTCTAGTTCTGTCAAGATGTGGCTTGGAATGTTTGGTGTTTGCGCGGTCTTCGGGCTCTTGCTTTGGTTGTTAATTTAATGATTATTTAATGGTCTAATGGGATATTACGGAATTCGATACATTCTCTCCTTGAAGGTTTGCTTATATTTGCTGTCCTTGATTTTGAACATGGAGAGTATGGAATGACGCAGACTGAGGCTGATAGTTGCTGCGAATTAGGGGTTGAGGGTCCATGCGTTACCTGCGAGTTCAGTCCTTTCTGTAAAGGCAAATGGAAACATGCAACCAGTCAAGACGCCATTGTCGAAGCTGAGTTGGTAACGTAGATTTAACGGTTCAATGCTTGATTTTTAAAATTGCGTTAATTGTCACCTGTTTTTTTTCGGTGTTAGAACCGCAAAATTGAAAAAGCTCCTTTGCCATAAGACAGAGAAACAGCGTAAGGCAGTGGTCAAATTGAAACTGAACAAAGTCGACGAAAAAGTCTATCAGACCTTAAAGACTGAAGGAAAAGAATTAACCCTCCAGGAACTAGCCGACAAAACAGGCGAATCACCCAAAAAAGTCTTCCGCTCACTGCGCAAACTCTTCGAAAACGAAATCATAGAAACCCAAGCCCGCAAATACAAGTTAACAGGCAAGGATCCAAAGACAGCCAAAGAAGAGCCCGAACCTGAAGTTTAAATTTTTGTGGAGCCTCGAGCGGGCCTTGCTCCCGCGGCCTGCTGCTTACAAGGCAGCCGCTCTACTGGGCTGAGCTATCGAGGCACCCTCAAAGACGCCCAGATTACACCAACACATAAAAACCTACCCAAATAAAAGTTACTACCAAAAGCTTTTACTTTTCTCTTATGGGCAAAGTTTAATAGTCATTGGAAGTATTTACTTCCATATGGAAGAAAAACCTGCCAATTACTTCAGAATACTCTCTCTATATAGAACAGACTACACAGCAAACCTTCACATGAGGGCAATGGCTAAGCTCTTAGACACCAGCCATATGACATTACTGCCACACCTAAAACGCCTCGAAGAACTTAAGATACTTGAAACGGAAAAAGTTGGAAAAAACAAGCAATATAATCTAAACAAAGACAACATACTAACAAAATACTATCTCGCCATAACAGAAGACCAGGTAACAATACAGTACTTGGAAAAGAACTTTCTCATCAAAAAACTCGCCGAACACCTAAACAATGTGGACATTTCTAGCCCTCTTATTCTCTTCGGAAGCTATGCCAAGGACTATGCTAATGAGGAAAGTGACATAGACCTCTTTTGCATAGACAAATTAACAGAGAACCAAAACAAGGTCATCGAAAAATTTGAGGAAACTTTCGGCAAAAAGATCAACATAAAATCCGCCACCGCCGAAAACTTTGAAGCTGGCTTACGCACAGGCGATATTCTAATAAAGGAAGTGGTAGCAAACCACATAGTCATCTGTAACCCTGACCCATTTGTTACTTTGCTATGGAGACAATACGTTGAGCGATGACAACTTAGCTTGGTGCCTCAAACAGAAACGGGGCATACGCATAATCGAACCAAACCCTAACCTTACTAAGGCTTATATGAAAAAATCCATAAGCGCCCTAAACGCGATGACAGCAGCGCTCAAAATCAACGAAACAGACTGGATACTAACCACAGCTTACTATGCGAGATATTTCGCGCTCTACGCGTTGCTTATGAAAGCAGAGGATTCAACTTTTTTAAAAAATGTTTAGCATTACATATTTAGCTGGTGTTTTCTGCGTGTTATTCAGTCATTTGCCTAAACCTTTCTTAATCAGATTAGCGTCTGTTTAGATGTATAGGTTGTTTGGATGAATATTTAGCATACGTAAACTTTCCTTTGAATAAGGAGACAGGTTCTCTTTGTCTGAGGCTACCAAAAAATATGTGGTTATAGACCGTGACTGTTGATTACTCTGCCAGAGTTAGCGTCAATAACCAGCACTATTTTGTTGCCCTTGTGGTCAAACTTCGCAAACCATACTGGAACGTGAAGCAACTCCACATCTCCAACATCACAATCAGTATGCATCGACTGTATCGTGTGATATTTCTCGTGCGCCTTTTGTGATTGAAGCTGATCGACCAGTGTCTTTGCCTGATTTTTAGCCGCCTCTTCGCTGATGTCCCCGTTGAGAATCTTAACATCCTTGGGCAACTTGGAAATATCAAACAGTTCTCTTCCTTCGAGGTTGAACTGGTAGTCCCGCGGCTGATAATCCGTCAAAGCCTTTAGCGCAATCACAGGAAAATTATAGTTCGCATCCATCTGTTGGGCATTTCCTTTTCCTCCGCCTCCGCGTCCCATCCCCATTCCAAAAGCCATTATTCTTATCCGCTTCAAGCCGAGAATACCTGCAAACGGGTTGCTTACTCCAAATTCTCCTTCAAAAGCGCGCCTGCCTCCCCTACCGCCCCGTCTTCCACCGCCTCCGCCACCCATCCCGCCGAGTATTACGCCCATGAGCGCGGCAGCTGTAGCAGTCTGTGCAATTTGCGCGGTTTGATTCGGAACGGTGATGCTTGTGCGGGCAGAGACGCTTACAATCCAGTAAGGCACGTAAGTGAGGCTCATCTCCTCCTGCTTAGAGTCCTGGAGACGGTGCCTGTTCAGAAGACCCTTGTCCACCAAAGGCTTGATTATTGCATTTACCTGTTCAACGGTGGCAACTTTCAAAGTAAGCATTGTCTGCTTCTGTATGTTAGTCCAACCTTGACTTCCCAGAGTGACTCCACTGCCACAATACTGGCAGGTTATTACCATCTCTCCAAACTTGGGTGCGATAGGGGCTCCACAACTAGGGCACTTCAACGATGCTACTCCTGAAGGCGCAAGAACAGGTCCAGTAGAAGCCGCCGCAGCTGGCTTAGAAGCATTTAATGATGTGCTTTTTCCACATTTAGTGCAGAATGCCGCATCGTCTGGAAGTTGAGCACCACAATTTTGACAATACAAGTTATTCACCGATATTTTTTATAAATGGTCTTTAGGGTTCTCTTAAATTTTTCCCCATAATTATACAAATTTTACTATCTTTAAGAGAGATGCACACGCCAGCTTGACAAACCCTGAATCAAGAAAGCAACCCAAACAACGTTTTTCACAGGGCGCATAGGGACTACTATTTACAACTGATTGCGCTAGCATAAAAGCTAACCAGTCGTCCCAATTGGTACACAACGCAGCGGTTATGTTCCAGATTCGCCGCCAAACTTATATGTCTAAAACCCGCCTCAATTGTACTTCCCGATGCAACTCGGCAACTAACCCATGCCGCGTGAAGACGTGAACTTGAGCCTAACCCGCTCAAAAATGTCACGAGACGCAAAAACCGCTGTTCAAGAAACCTTATTATCCTTCAACGTAATCCTTATATCAGTGAAATCCGCTTCTAATGCAGTTCAGCAATATGGGTTATACCATAAAAACAGATGCAACTCCCCACCTCATCGATGAGGAGTGAAGGGTGAACTGACTTCGCCACGACACGCGCGAAGATCAAAATGACACCATGCACAGGACAAACAATCAACGACGCCACACAACATATCGAAATGTGTTTCACCAAACGCCAAACAAACACCACCAATGGCCCGAAACATGCCACGCCGTCTGGAGGATGGCTCGGCTTGAGAGCCGAAGAAGGGCGCGGCAAGCCGCGATACCGCCCCGGGTAGGCGCATGCAGCCTTAGATCCGGGGATACCTGAATGGGACTTCCTAGAATATGCTCCTTCACGGAGCGGGAACCCCCCGAACGGAAGCATCTTAGTAGGGGGAGGAAAAGAAACCAAACACGGGATTCCCTTAGTAGCAGCGAGCGAAACGGGAACAGTCCAAACCGAATCCCACACAGAAATGTACGGGAGATGTAGGGTTAAGGGCCTGGCTTCCTCTTCACCGGTTAAGCTGAAGTTGCCTGAAATGGCACGCCACAGAGGGTGACAGCCCCGTAAACGTAAGCCAGAAAGAGCTGAGCTAGAGTCCCAGACTACCGTACCATGGTTTTGGTACGGAAAGTTGGGAGGCACCAACTTCCAAGACTAAATACGCCTCAAGACCGATAGCGCACTAGTACGGTGACGGAAAACTGAAAAGTACCCCGTAATGGGGGTGAAAAGTGCCTGAAACCAGACGGTTATAGACGTGTGCAGCCCAGAAGAGTAGATCCTCTCCATAGGAACCCGCTGTGAAGCGGCAGTACGAGGAGAGGGGATCAGGGTTGCACGTTCCGTCTAGAAACACGGGCCGGGGAGTTTATAGTTAAGGCAAGCCTAAG
>Ga0326727_10004338_pt1 | contig 42816 bp, 35 predicted proteins | sample MB2enrmetagenome_FD_207643 | JGI IMG/M metagenome (GOLD analysis project Ga0326727, IMG submission 207643) | Lab enriched peat soil microbial communities from McLean, Ithaca, NY, United States - MB29MY | ecosystem: Environmental > Terrestrial > Soil > Wetlands > Peat | place: USA: New York...
ATCTGCCCCCCGGCGCCGGACCGCATCCGGCCCTGATCGTGATCCACGAGTGGTGGGGCCTGAACGACTGGATCAAGCAGGAGGCCGCGGGCTACGCGGCCAAGGGCTACGTGACCCTGGCCGTCGATCTCTATCGCGGCAAGGTGGCGGCTGACCCCGAGTTGGCCCACGAACTCTCCCGCGGCCTGCCCCAGGACCAGGGCGTGCGCGATTTGACGGCGGCCGTCGCCTGGCTCCAGAGCCGCAAGGACGTGAAGGGCGACCGCATCGGCGCGGTGGGCTGGTGCATGGGCGGCGGCTATGCGCTGCAACTGGCCATCGCCTCGCCCTCGCTCCGGGCCGTGGCCATCAACTACGGCTCTCTGGCCACCGACAAGGCCGCCCTGGCCCAGATCCACGCCGCCGTGCTGGGCAACTTCGGCGGCCAGGATCGCGGCATTCCGCCCGAGGCCGTGCACGCCTTCGAGGCCGCCATGCAGTCGCTGGGCAAGCCCGTCGACGCCAAGATCTATCCCCAGGCCGGCCACGCCTTCGAGAATCCCAACAACGCCTCCGGCTTCCGCCCTGCCGACGCAGCCGACGCGCTGGCCCGCATCGACAGCTTCTTCAAGTCAACCCTGGGCCATTGAGGCTGCCTTTTCCCCGGTCACGACGGCTTCGCGCGGCAGGGAAAAACCCACTGGCCCGCACCATTACCAAGGTAACCTCTCGGGCCTGACAAAAGCGCTTGCATTCCTCGCCCGCGCGTGTTAACCATTGAGTCAATAATGCTTTGATTGCTACCGCGCAAGTAAACCCCGGTAGGCACAGGATAGGACGTTTCCCGCCATGAATATCGGCACCGTCATTCGCACCCACAGGCTGCAGAAGGGGCTCTCTCAAGGGGATATCGAGAAGAAGACCGGCTTGCTGCGCTGCTACCTCTCGCGGGTTGAAAATGGGCACACGGTGCCCTCGCTGGACACCCTGTCGAAGATTGCCCTGGCGCTCGACATGCCCATCGCCCAGTTCTTCGCCGACGACTCGCTTAACCGCCAGATCAACCTGCAAAGGCTCTCCGACGAGGAACTGCGCTTCCTCACCCAGATCCGCCGCTACTCCTCCAACCTGAACGAGAGCGACCGCAAGCTGCTGCTGGCCATGGTGAAGAAGTTCGCCGCCACCGCGACCCGCTGAATCTCGAGCGCAGTTACGCCATCGCCTCCCGGCTCATGGTCTCAAAGCGCAACTGGTTCGATTTGCGATCCACGTCGATGCGGACGTGCGCTCCGTGCAGCACCTCGCCGTTAAGAATCTTGATGGCCAGCGGATCCTGAATCATGCGCTGCAAGGCCCTCTTCAGCGGACGCGCACCGTAGGCCGCATCCGAGCCCGCGGCCAGAATCAGTTGCCGGGCCGGCTCGGTCAATTCGAGTGAGATCTGGCGGTCGTCGAGCAGCTTGCGCACCTCGTTCAGCCGCAGCTCCAGAATCTGGCCCATCTGCGCCGCGCCCAGCGGGCGGAAGATCACCGTGTCGTCCACGCGGTTCAGAAACTCCGGCCGGAAGTGCTCGCGCAGAATCCGCATCACCGACTCGCGCGCCATCTCGAAGTCGTGCTCCGTCTTCAACGCGTCGCCGGCCAGCATCGCCGCGCCCAGGTTCGAGGTCATGATGAGCACCGTGTTCTTGAAGTCCACCGTCCGGCCCTTGGCGTCGGTCAGCCGCCCATCGTCCATCACCTGGAGCAGAATATTGAAAACGTCCGGATGGGCCTTTTCGATTTCGTCGAAGAGGATCACCGCATAGGGCCGGCGATGGACGGCCTCGGTCAACTGGCCGCCCTCGTCGTAGCCCACGTAGCCGGGAGGCGCGCCGATCAGCCGCGCCACAGCGTGCTTCTCCATGTACTCGCTCATGTCGATGCGCACCATGGCCTGCTCGTCGTCGAAGAGAAACTCGGCCAGGGCGCGCGCGGTCTCCGTCTTGCCCACGCCCGTCGGCCCCAGAAAGATGAAAGAGCCGATGGGCCGGCGGGGATCGCTCAAGCCGGCGCGGGAGCGGCGAATGGCGTTGGCCACAATGGTTAGCGCCGCGTCCTGGCCGATCACCCGCTCGCGCAACCGCTGTTCCATCTCGACCAGCTTCTTCACTTCGCCCTCGAGCATCCGCGAGACGGGAATCCCCGTCCACTTGCTCACGATGGCGGCGATGTCCTCCTCATCGACTTCGTCCTTGAGCATCCGCGCCACGCCCGCATTTCCACCCTGCGCGGCGGTCAACTGCTTCAACTCGGCTTCCAGCTTGGGCAACTCGCCGTATTGAATCTGCGCGGCGCGATCCAGCACGCCCTTGCGCGTCTGCTCCTCCGCTTCGAAGCGCAGCGCCTCGATCTTCTTCTTGACGTCGGTGATGCGGCTGCTCGCCTCGCGTTCTTTTGTCCAACGCGCCGACAGCGCCGTGATCTCTTCGTTCAACCCGGCTATCTCGCGCTCCACTTCGTTGCGGCGCTCGACGCTGTTCGGATCGGTCTCGCGCTTCAGCGCCTCGCGCTCGATCTCCAGCGATGTCTTCTCGCGCTCCTTTTGATCGATGGCAGTCGGCTTCGACCCTTTTTGTATGGCCAGCGATGCCGCCGCCTCATCCACCAGGTCGATGGCCTTGTCGGGCAGGAAGCGGTCGCTGATGTAGCGATGCGAGAGCACCGCCGCGGCCACGATGGCCGCATCCTTGATGCGCACGTCGTGGTGCGCCTCGTAGCGATCCTTGAGGCCGCGCAGAATGGCGATCGTGTCTTCCACGTTGGGCTCGCCCACGTAGACGATCTGGAAGCGCCGCTCCAGCGCCTTGTCCTTCTCGATGTACTTGCGATATTCGTTCAGCGTCGTCGCGCCGATGGCCCGCAGCTCGCCGCGCGCCAGCGCCGGCTTGAGCATATTGCTGGCGTCGATGGCCCCCTCGGCCGCCCCGGCGCCGACCAGTGTGTGCAGCTCGTCGATAAAAAGCACAATCTGGCCGTTCGATTCCTCGATCTCCTTGAGCACCGCCTTGAGCCGGTCCTCGAACTCGCCGCGGTACTTGGCGCCGGCCAGCATCGAGCCCAGGTCGAGCGCGATCACCCGCTTGTCTTTCAGGCTCTCCGGCACGTCGCCGCTCACAATGCGCCGCGCCAGGCCCTCGACGATGGCCGTCTTGCCCACGCCCGGCTCGCCGATCAGCACGGGATTGTTCTTCGTGCGCCGGCTGAGCACCTGGATCAGGCGGCGAATCTCCTCGTCGCGCCCGATCACCGGGTCCAGCTTGCCGCGCCGCGCCAGTTCAGTCAGGTCTTTGGCGTACTTTTCCAGCGCCTGAAACTTGCCCTCGGGGTTCTGATCCGTGACCCGTTGCGATCCGCGCACCGCCGTCAGCGCGCGCAGAATCGCGTCGTGCGTTGCGCCCAGGTTCACCAGCGCCAGGCTGGCAAGGTCGCCCTTCAGATGCGCCGCGCCCAGCAGCAGGTGTTCGGTGGAAACGTACTCGTCCTTGAAGTTGGCCGCCTCGCGGAAGGCCTGCTCCAGCGCCTTGTTCAGCGCCTGGCTCAGGCCGGGCTGCGCGGCCGAGCCAGCCACACGAGGCAGTTTCTCCTCGATCTGATGGAGCTCGTGCTCCAGCCGCTCGATGGGAGCGCCGATTTTTTCGAGGACCGCGGGAATGACACCCTCGCGGTCCTCGACCAGCGCCAGCAGCAGATGCGCCGGCTGCACTTCGGGGTTGCCCAGTTCGGTTGCCCGCGCCTGCGCCTGCGCCATCGCCTGCTGCGACTTGACGGTCAGTTTCTCCCAACGAATAGCCATGCTTACCTCAGGGGTCAGCTAACAGCTAACAGCGGCCAGTTCATGGTCGCCAGCTGTCAACTGTTAGCTGTTTGCTGTTAACTGCGGTTACGCCGCAACGTTGATCTTGATCTGCTTGGGCTGGGCTTCCGGCTTCTTGGCCAGCTCCAGCTTCAGCACACCCGCATTGTAGCTGGCCTGGACGTTCTCCGTATCGACCGTGGACGGCAGTGTGAAGGCGCGGAAGAAGCTGCCATAACGCCGCTCGATGCGATGGAAGTTCTGCTCCTTCTCCTCGGCCTCGAACTTGCGCTCGCCCTTGACCGTCAGCGTGTGGTTCTCGACGCGAATGTCCAGGTCTTTCTGGTCGATGCCCGGAACCTCCAGCTTGAGAACGACCTTCTGGGCATCCTCATAGATGTCGACCGCCGGCACAAAGCTGGCAGCCGCCACCGGATCCTCTTCGCTGTTCATATCGCGGAAGAGAGAGTTGACGCGATTCTGCAGTGCTACGACTTCCCGGAACGGGTCCCAACGAGTGATTGCCATGATTGTATCCTCCTGATGGAATTCTGGAATTTGCGGGGCTGGAACCTTGAGTCCCGGCCGCTCAACAAATCTGATACAACTATAGCACAAACGATTCAGAAAATGTGCGCGTTTTACACTCATATTTGTGCGTAGGTTTATCTCCTTCAATTTCAATGGCTTGCGAGAATCCGCTGGCTTCCAGCCCGGTTCTTGCGCCTCTTCCGCTCGCCTGCAACACGCTTTTTTCGCAGATTGAAGCCCGCCTCTGAGGCTTTTTGGGGCTGGCAGACCGTCGGGTTTCCTTCAGCTTGAGCGTTTGCGGGCCGCGGATACCACCGGCTTCCGGCGCGACAGGTTTTTCGGCCTTCAACCGATCACCGACCACCGATCGCCGACCACTGGCGGGGCGCCTGATCCTCGCCATCCGCCGCGGCGGAGGCCTTCGGCCTGACCCCTGATCCCTGATCCCTGATTTCCTGGTCCTTGTACTGGAGTTGATAGAGCTTCCAGTAGAGTCCGCGGTTGGCCAGCAGTTGCTGGTGGGTGCCCATCTCGCGCAACTGCCCTTTGTGCAGGACGAGAATGGTATCGGCGCGCTGCACGGTGGAGAGCCGGTGAGCGATGAGGACGCTGGTTCGCCCTTCGACCATGCGCTCCAGCGCCCCGCGGATGCGCAGCTCGGTGTCGGTGTCCACGCTGGATGTGGCTTCGTCGAGGATGAGGATGCGGGGATTGTAGGCCAGCGCGCGGGCAAAGTTGATGAGCTGCTTCTGGCCGGTGGAGAGCGAGTTGCCGCGTTCGCGCACCGGCTCGTCGAACTGCCCGGGCAGGCTCTCGATGAAGTCCAGCACGTTCACGTCGCGCGCCGCGCGGCGCAGATCGGCCTCGCTGATCTCCGCGTTGCCCAGGCGAATGTTCTCGGCGATGGTGCCGGTGAAGAGGAACGGGTCCTGCAAAACCACCGCGAAGTGTTGGCGGAGCGCGGTCAGATCGTGCCGCCGCAGGTCCACGCCGTCCAGCAGGATCTGCCCCGCGGTCACGTCGTAGAAGCGCATCATCAGGCTGGTGAGGGTGGTCTTGCCCGCCCCGGTGTGGCCCACGATAGCCACCGTCTGGCCGGGTTCGATGGTGAAGGAGACGTCCTTGAGAATCCACTCGATGCCGTCGAGGGCCGTCAACGACCTGCCGGATGCGGCAGCCCGGGCAACCGCCTCCCGCTGCGCCGAGGTCAGCTTCTGATAGGTGAACCAGACGTGGCGGAACTCAATTCTGTTGGTTCCGTCGCCCTCGGCGGGATCGGCCGGCGAGACGATCTCCGGGGCCGTGTCGAGCAGCTTAAAGATGCGCTCGCAGGCCGCCATCGCCGCCTGCAGGATGTTGTACTTGTCGCTCAGGTCCTGGATGGGCCGCCAGAAGCGCTGCGAGTACTGGATGAACATGGCCAGCACGCCGATGGTCACCCCGCCCGAAATCACGCCGAATCCGCCCCGCCAGATGACCAGCGCGATGGCCAGGGAGGAGAGGATTTCGACGGCGGGATAGTAGAGCGCGTAGGCGAAGATGGTGTCTTTGAAGGCGATCATGTGCAGGCGGTTGACGGCCTCGAAGTCGTCGTATGCGCGGCGCTCACGGTTGAAGAGCTGCACCACGCTCATGCCGGAGATGTGTTCCTGGGTGAAGCTGTTGATGCGCGCGATGGCGGCGCGCACGCGGCGGAAGCTCTCGCGCACGTGGTCGCGGAAGATGCGGGTGACGACCAGGATCAGCGGCAGCACGGCGAAGGCGATCAGCGCCAGCCGCCAGTTGATGCTGAGCATGACGGCGGACATGACCACCAGGTTGAAGAAGTCGTCCACGATGGCCAGCACGCCGGCGGTGAACATGTCGTTGATGGCGTCCACGTCGGAGGTGAGGCGCGTGACCAGGCGGCCCACGGCGTGGGTGTCGAAGAAGCCGATGTCCATGCGCTGCATGTGGCGGAAGATGTCGCGGCGCAGGTCGAACATGATCTTCTGGCCCGTCCACTGCATCAGGTAAGTCTGAATGAATTGAAAGAGATAGGAGCAGCAAAGCGCGCCCATGTAGATGGCGGCCAGCGCGGTGATTCCCTGGTAGGGGCTGGCCGGCAGCCGGCGCGTAAGCCAGTTGGTGGCGGGGCCGGGCGCGCCGGTCAGATAGCGATCGATGGCCACTTTGACTAGGTAGGGGCCGGTGACGTCGGTCAGCGACTTGCAACTGATGGAGAGGGCGGAGACGGTGGCCTGAAACCAGTAGGGCCGCAGGTATTGGGCGAGGCGGCGGATCAGCCGGGAGTCGTAGACTTTGCCGACCGGATCTTCATCGGGCCTGTGGGGCTTTTTCCGCTGTGTTTCCGCCATGGGCTGGGTGGGGTCCGGCTTCCGTCTCCATTGTACCGGGGGACGCGGCGGACGGGTTCCCGGGGGTTTCACCAGGGGCTATTTTCATTTGCTCCCTCCGGGGGAACGGCCCGGGGCGCATCGATTCAAAATTGCAGAAGCATGGCATTTGGCATACGGCATTCGACGTCGAAGTTACGGGGCAGTGTCTGTCAAACTACGCCTACCGAGAAGTTTAGACCTGAGCGTGACATAAATGGCTTCTGCATCCCTATAATCACGCTCATCTGTCTCCGACCATGGATTTTCTCGCGCACATCGTCCTGGGTGTACGAGATTTCGCATATAGCGCAAGACGTCAGCGAGAGCTGCTGGAGCGTACTGTGCGTACTCAGTTGATACACGAGGCAGCCAGCCTGCTGAGAGGCAGGTGGTTATCAGAGTTTCAAGCCGCCATTTGGTAGGATCGCCTGGAAACTGAGGTCTCAGTTTTTTGGGTAACGCACTTGCAGTCCGTATTGCCTTTTTCTTTGACCGGAGGCAGCGAATCAACAGCAAACCTTCAAGGCCAGCTCCGAGCAAGATGATCCCAGCGGTGTAGGCCTTTGCAGACGCGGCTCGAGAGGCTTCCTCCTCATGCCGTACCACAATATCCTTTAGGGCCGGGATGTCCTCGCCCTTATGATGCAGCGACCTACGACCCCGCTCGCGAAGCCTGTCGAATTCGTCCGGGCTCCGTTCGCGCAGATTCGCGAGTTCGTCCAACCCGAACTCCCTTAGCGCGGCCATAAAGTGCCGTTCAATCACTGCGCTATACTGCCCTTCCAGGGCGTTATATCGACCGCGGAACTCGTCAGGAGCCTGACCCCTTGGCCAGTACTGATCGGGAAGGAGGCCACTCTCCTTATCTATTGCCTCGATTTCCTGTTTAATTTCGTGTAGTTCGTCGTTAAATTGTCCGTCTAACCAACGCTCTTCGTTGATCGTCTCAACCGGCGACGATGCAAAGTAAACGTACTCAGAGCGCGAGATTCGGCGAGAGAGATAAAGGGCTTCAGAGAGCACTACCTGTTTTTTGATATATGCAGGATCTTTCAACGATCCTTGGCTGCCATTTCGACGTACCCCTTTGGCGGCCTTGGCAATTACCGGCAGAACCGCGTTCCCAAGGGTCCTATCATCTAGTCGTTTCAACGCGCTGACAATAGCCTTTTGATCCGCCATAAGCGTTCTTCGTCTGTCCAACGGCCTTAGAAGGTAGTGGTCGATGTTCTTCTTCATTGGTACTGCCACCCAGCTATCGCATTGTTTGAGTAGATTTGCCTGATGCGATGCAATTGCAGCTTCTAATAATGATAAGACCACCTCGTTGTATTGGGGAAGGGTACGTTCTAGGTATCCGACAGGGCGGTCAACAATTCCATAATCACAATATCCGCAAACCGGTTCATCCGTGATTGGCAATTGGGCCGCAGTCCCCACCGATGGTAGGTCTAGCCGGACTGTGCTTCAATGGAGGAGATGGCTCTTCCCCGGAGATCGACGGTGCGCGGACGGTGGTTGGCGGCTATAAGGAAGGTGCGCGAGTACGCCATGGTGTGCCGCGCGCTTCTCGATACGAGCCACCCGGTGCTGGCGCAGATTGTGCCGGCGCGCTTCTGCAACCTGAGCTGCGCGTACTGCAACGAGTACGACAAGGTGAGCGAGCCGGTGCCGCTCGAGGAGATGTGCAGGCGCATCGACCACCTGGGGCGGCTGGGCACGGCCATGATCGGCATCTCCGGCGGCGAGCCGCTGACCCATCCGCAACTGGACGAGATCATCCGGCGCATCCGGCGCACCGGGGCGATTGCCGGGATCATCACCAACGGCTACCTGCTGAATGTTGCCCGGATCGAACGGCTGAACCGCGCCGGTCTCGATCACCTGCAAATCTCCATCGACAACCTGGAGCCGGACGAGGTGTCGAAGAAGAGCCTGAAGGTGCTGGATAAGAAGCTGGAAATGCTGGCGCAGTACGCGGAGTTCCACGTGAACATCAACTCCGTGGTGGGCGGCGGCTTCAAGAATCCGAACGACGCGCTGGTGATCGGGCGGCGGGCGCTGGCGCTGGGCTTTGAATCGACCATCGGGATTATCCACGACGGCAGCGGGCAACTGAAGCCGCTGAAGGACGACGAGGCCAGGGTCTACTTCGAGATGACGAACCGGAGGAAGACCAACTACGCGCGCTTCGACAAGTTTCAGGAGGCGATTGCCGAGGGGCGGCCGAACGACTGGCGCTGCCGGGCCGGCTCGCGCTACCTGTACATCTGCGAGGACGGGCTGGTTCACTACTGCAGCCAGCAGCGCGGGTATCCGGGCGTGCCCTTGGCCGAGTACACCGCAGCGGACGTGAAGCGGGAGTTCCTGACCGCCAAGAGCTGCGCGCCCAACTGCACCATCGGCTGCGTTCACCGGATCAGCTACATCGACCACTGGCGCGCCCCGCAAACAAGCACCGTGTCCCCCAGCGGGCAGGGCGCCGCGCCGGCGCTGGTGAAGATACAGACCGGGGATTAGAGAAGGTCGAAGAGACCTTGCCCGCACAATTCGTTTCCCATAGCGAGCTGCTTGAACAGCCAAAGGAAGACGAAGATGAGAGATGGGATGCCGGGCAGATGCACGCTTGAGCTCCCAGGGGAACCGCGCCGCTTCCAGGTTGCGGAAACCCCCTCAGCGCTTTCGCTCCTTCAGATTGTGGCTGTCGGAGGCCTTCAGCGTCATCCCGTAGAGGGACTTGAGCTGATCGATCTCCTTCAGCGTCTGCGCCGAGAACGGCACAACTTTCCCCTCGAAGGCATGGAGGACGATTCCCTCCAGCAGGTCGCCGAGCGTGATCTCCTTCAGCTCGGCCAGGGCCTTCAGCACCTTCAACATGCGCTTTTCCATCCGCACGCCCGTCTGCACGCGCTCCACTACGACGGGTTCGCGATTCTTTCCTTCCTGCGACATGGGCTCCTCCTGTTATCTATGTACCAATGTACCACGGTACACAATTGAATGCAAGCCCGATTCGACATTGCTTTTTTCTTAAGCCAAATGGACCTTTTTGGGGTTCGCGCACCCCGCCCTCACCTGATATGGTCAGTGAGGAATCCTTTATGAATCCCCCTTAGAAAGCCGCGGACATGTGGAAGCGTTGGCGAATCCGGATCTTGCTGTTTCTGGCCGTTCTCGGCCCCGGATTCATCACCGCCAATGTGGACAACGACTCCGGCGGTATCCTCACCTACTCCCAGGCCGGCGCGCAGTATGGCTACGCGCTGCTGTGGACCATGATTCCCATCACCCTGGCCCTGATTGTGGTGCAGGAGATGTGCGCCCGCATGGGCGTGGTCACCGGCAAGGGGCTGAGCGACCTGATTCGCGAGGAGTTCGGCCTGCGCCTGACCTTCGTGCTCATGGTGATGCTGGTGGTGGTCAACTACACCAACGTGGTCACCGAGTTCATCGGCATCGCCGGGTCGATGCACCTGTTTCACGTCACCAAGTTCATCTCCGTGCCGGTCTGCGCGGCGGCGGTCTGGTACATGGTGGTGCGCGGCAGTTACAAGAGCACGGAGAAGATCTTCATCATTGCCTCGCTGGTCTACATCTGCTACATCTTTGCCGGCGTGCTCTCGCAACCGGACTGGCACGATGCGCTGTGGGCCACGGTCAAGCTGCCGGCCAGGTCGGTGTGGAGCGACAAGGCGTATATCTATATGGCCATCGGGGTCATCGGCACCACCATCGCTCCCTGGATGCAGTTCTACCTGCAATCGTCGGTCGTGGAGAAGGGCATCCGCGTCAAGGATTACGCGGCCTCGCGGCTGGACGTGATCGTGGGCAGCCTCTTCACGGATATCGTGGCCTGGTTCATCATCGTGGCCTGCGCCGCCACGCTCTTCGTGCATGGCATGGGGGCCATCCAGGTAGCCAGTGACGCGGCCGAAGCCATGCGCCCCCTGGCCGGCGACTATGCCTTCATCCTCTTCGCCTTCGGCCTCTTCAACGCCTCGGTCTTCGCGGCCTCCATTCTGCCCATCTCCACCGCCTACACGGTCTGCGAAGGCCTGGGCGTCGAGTCGGGCGTGGACAAGAGCTTCAAGGAGGCGCCGTTCTTTTACTGGCTGTACACGCTGCTGATCGCGGGCGGCGCCGTTACCGTGCTCCTGCTGCCGGATGCACAGCTGATCAATGTGGCCATTCTGTCGCAAGTGCTGAACGGCGTCCTGCTGCCGGTGGTCATCATCCTGATGCTGATGCTCATCAATCGCGCCGACCTGATGGGCGAGCACAAGAACTCGCGCCTGTGGAATGTGATCGCCTGGGGCACCAGCATCATCGTGATCGGCATGACGCTGGTGATGCTTTGGGGGATGATACCGGGGCACTGAGGAGTCGCGTGTTCCGGCCTTCGCTTTCCGTGGTATCATCCTGCCATTCCCGGGAAATCATCAGGAGGGGCTACCATGGAATCTCGCCTTCACGCGGGCCTCGGAGCGGCGATCCTCAGGCACTGCAAGTTCGTTCTTCCGGCGATTCTGGCGCTCGGCTCGGTCGCGGTTTCCGCGCAGCAGAACAACCTCGTCGGCAAGTGGCGGGGCGTCTATCGCGGGATCACGCTGACGATTGTGATCCAGCCGAACGGGCAATACACCCAGACGGCCGTCTCCGGCACGATTCAGACCATGCAGTCGGGGCCTTATAAGCTTGTTGCCCCGAGCACCATCATCTTCTCCGTGACGGAGTGGGAGCCGAAGACGATGCAGGTCTATCATCCCACCGGAACGGTCGGCGGCTACTACTCGTCCGAGCCGGCGTCCAAGCCTCCCGGCGCTACGGACAAGTATGTCTTCAACGGGCCTAACGCGATGACCCTGACCGACTTGATGAACCGGGGCTCGATCCCGATGACCCGCGTGCCGTAACGGGCAGTCGGCGCGCATGACGGATCGGGACCGGACGCGTGCGCAAACTCGCGCCCGTGGAATGTGATCGCCTGGGCGCCGGCATCCTCGTGATCGGCATGACGCCGGTCACGCTGTGGGGAGTGATGCAGGAGCAGGCTCCGGCTCACTGCACGCCCCGGTCCCCGGCTGCCAATCCGCCGGGAGCCGCCGCGGGCAAGCCGAGATCGGAGGCCGAAGGCAGTTCTCTGCCATCTTCAAAATCTCTGGTGACCTCGGCAAAGCGCTCGCCTCGCCTTTGCCACTCTTCAATCCGGAGATCGAAGCGGACGGTGACATTGTTCAGCCAATAGGGCCGGTTCTCGCTCAGCCAGACCTGGCTGTATTCGTCCTTCGAAGCCGAATACGCGTCGCGCAAGTCCTGGCAGCGGCCAAACATGCTGCTGATTTCGTCCAGCATGTTATGGGTCTCGGAGCTTTGGGACTTATCGTGTTCGCGAGCCAGCACCGCCGCGTAGGTCTCGGCAATCTCCTGGGCCAGCTCGAAATTCAAGCCGATCAGGTCAAGCCGCCGCGCGCCCATATCCATGGCCGCGAGCGCATCCACCTCCCGCAGGCGCGGATTGGCGGCGCGGGCCTCGGCGATCAGCACCATGGCGCGCTCGGCATGGACGCGCAAATCCTCCGCCACGGGCAGGATCTTCGCCGACGCCTTCTGGCCTTCCGCGCTCCACGGATCGAGCCAGAAGAGGTTGTCGCTGGTCCAACCCGTTTTCGCTTTTCCCAGTGCCTCATGAGCCTCCATCAGTTCCTTCTCGGCCTCATCGATCCTGCCGCTCGCGTCGCCGTGGAAGAGCTGCCCATAGGCAGCCTGATAGTCCGCAATCGAACTCTCCCCCGGCTGCCAGGCTGCCACCGCGCCAAAGAGCACGCCGTACCAATCCAGATTGAAGAGCCCCTCGCCGTCGTCGTTCCACACGGTCGTCAAAGCGCCGGTCGAGCCCATCCGCTGCCCGTCGCGAATGAATCCTTGAATATTTCCGAAGGCCTTTTCTGCGACTGGAAACACCTCATTCCAGTTGGAGTCGCCGGGAGAGACCCAGGTCTCGATTCCGGCCTTGGCAAAGGGCTCGAGCATCTTGTCGAAGCCCTTCGTATCCCAGTAGTTCCAGGGCACGGCAATCAAATCCTTGGGCAGCCCGGTTACGGCTGCCGGATCGGCCCCGCCAATGTCTCCCCAGAAGAGCAGGCGGCGGTGCAGCGGGGCCAGTTCATTGTGAATCTGCTTGAGAAATTCGACGTAGACCGGGCCGTAGCCGTTGGCCAAAACCTGGGGCCGGGTGCGTCCCACGCCCAGGTCGAAGGTCTCGTCCGCGCCAATATGCAGAAAAGGCGACGGAAACTCCTCGGCAACCTGCGTAAACCAGTCCTTGATGAGCGGCAGGGTTCCTGGCTGCCCCGGAGCCAGCACATGGCCGTGCGGCGTCTCGGCCACATCCTGGTACAGGTCATACTTCAGCACCTGGTGAAGATGCCCGAACGCCTCCTGCTCGGGCACAATCGCGACGTGATACCGGCGCGCATACGCGACCAGCTCCGCCGCTTCGGCCGACGTTAGCGCGCCACCCGGAGGCGCGGCCAGCGGCTGATCTGGATAGAGCAGCGTGTGCTCGAAGTAGGGCGAATAGATATTGATCTTGAAAGCGGCGAAGACCCGGATCTGGTGCTTCTGAAACTCCAGCGTGGGAAACGGCCCGCGCGACAGGTCGTCGTCGATGCCTCGATACTTCATCGCCGGCCAGTCGCGCACCGTGCCCGTAGGCAGAACCCGCCTGCCCCCGGGGAGCGGCAGCAACTGCTTGAGCGTCTGCACTCCATAGAAGATTCCGGAGGCCGTGGTGGCGATTACAAAGGCCTCATGCGGCTCAACCGCCAGCACATAGCCTTCGTCCCGCATCGGTGCGTCGAATGCCAGATGGCGACTAGCCAAGGCGGCCTCCCCTTCGGGGGAGCCGGTCCGCAGCAACGCCACGCGGTACGCTACCTTCGACTCGCCTGCGACTGAGAACCCGGCGTCCTTCGCCGTTTGCTCAAGATCGCGCGCGGCAAACTCGTCTTCCGGGTCGCGCCCCGGCACGCTGACCGCTATGGTTGCCGGCAGGGCAGTTTCGCCGGGAAAGCGGGCTTCGCGCGGGGCGGGAAGCAGCCGGACCTGGGCCGCGCAGGGAGCTGGAAGCAAGAACAGCAAAGCGAGCATCGCCCAGGACAGCAGCGCCGATTCCGGCCAGCTCCGATTCGACATCGTAAACCCCTCCATACGAGCTCATCAGATCAGGAAAATGATCATTCTGTTCGAATACGATCATTGTATACTGATCGCAACCGCAATCTTCCGGTCCGGATTCGCCTGTTCCTGCCCCAGCTGACGACGCTGTCGCTTCATGGCTCAAGTTTCGCCTGCCGGCCAATCCGCTTTTGCTCGAAGGCAACAAGCCGACTGTGAAAGAGTACTATCTGAATCCTATGACCGCCAGCCACGCCATGCCCTTCAATTCCGGCTTCGTCACAAAGCGCCGTTACAACCTGTTTCTCCTCCTGGTCGCCGGGCTGGGCGGCCTGCTGTACGGCATTGATGTAGGCATTATCGGCGGCGCGCTGCCTTACTTGGAAGCGACCTCGCGATTGACCGCCGCGCAGCTTTCGGTCGTCGTGGCGGCGGTGCTGTTGGGGAGCGTCTTTTCCACCCTGTTTGCAGGAGCCCTGGCCGACTGGATGGGGCGCAAGCCGATGATGGTCTTGAGCGGCGTCACATTTGTAGTGAGCATCCCGGTGATCGCCCTCTCGCACGGCTATGGACCCCTCTTTCTCGGCCGCCTGCTACAGGGTATGAGCGGCGGGTTCATCGGGGTCGTGGTTCCGCTCTACCTGGCTGAGTGCCTGGCGGCGCGCGATCGAGGCAAGGGGACAGGCGCGTTCCAGTGGCTGCTCACGCTGGGCATCGTGGCGGCAGCCGTAATCGCCATCTATTACAGCTATCGCGTCCAGGCCGTGGCTGTGGCCTCCAATGCCGCCACTCTCCTCGACTTCAAAGATCAGGCCTGGCGGCGCATCTTCTGGGTTTCGCTTCCCCCCGGCGTACTGTTCGTGCTGGGAAGCCTGCTGGTCGCGGAATCTCCGCGCTGGCTCTTCCGGCGCGGCAAGAGGCAGCTTGCCTATTCGGCCCTGCTGCGCTCGCGGACTCCCGAAGAGGCGGAGCTTGAGCTGAGCGAGATGGAAGAAACCGCACATCTAGCAGCGCCAGGCCGATCTTCGGGGTCCAAGCTTCAAGATTCCCTCCTGCGCCGCAAATACGTTATTCCATTTCTGCTGGCCTGCGTCATCCTCTTCTGCAACACGGCCACCGGCATCAATTCGATCATCCAATACAACACCGCTATCTTCTTGCAAAGCGGCCTTTCCGATCTTCACGCGCATTGGGGATTCCTTTTGTTCACCGTCGTCAATTTCCTCATGACCATGGTGGGCATGGCGCTGGTGGATCGCAAGGGGCGGAGGTTCCTGCTGATCTTGGGAACCAGCGGAATCATTGTCTCGCTGATCGGCGTAGGCATTCTTTTTCTGCGCACGGAAAGGTTCAGCTTCAACGCGGCCGATGCGGTGCAGACGATGGCCGGCGCTAATCAGGAGCTGACTCTGCGCTTCGATCGAGCCGAAGCCGGCCGGCTGCTGGCCGCGCAGGGATCGGCGGGCCAGCAGATCGACAGCGGCCGGGCCTCGCTGGCCATCATTTACTCTTACGGGGATTTCACCGCGGCCACCAGCTTCGCCCGCTCCGACGACCCTGCCGCCGCTCCCCTCCGGATCGCCCGCGCCAACTGCGTTCCGGCGAACAAGGTGGAAGCTTTCTTCAAGACTCCCTTCGGCGATCTTGAGGCAGCTCGGTCCGCCCCGCTCAAGATCCGGAAGGCCGTGATCGGCCGTGTGCCCAGCGCCCGCCACGGCTGGCTGGTGGCCTGCGGACTGTACCTGTTCATGGCCTTCTTTGCCATCGGCCCCGGAGTGTGCGTGTGGCTGGCGCTGTCGGAGTTGATGCCCACGCGCATCCGTTCCAACGGCATGAGCATCGCCCTGGTCATCAACCAGCTGGTTTCAACCACTTTGGCGGGAATCTTTCTGCCCTTTGTCAGCAAGCACGGCTACTCTTCGATCTTCTTCCTCTTCGCCGGTTTTACCGTGGTGTACTTTTTAGTGGCCGCACTCTTCCTGCCGGAGACGAAGGGCAAGACGCTGGAAGAGATTGAAGCTCACTTTGAGGGCCAAGCCGGAGACTGAACCACTGACGCAGTGCTTTTGGCAAGAGGCCGGTTTCCGCCCAGGGTCGGGAATCGGCTACGAGATCCGCTCCAGGTAGCGATCTTCCCGCTCGTACGGTCTCTGCTTCTCCACCACCGCCTTGAAGAGGTTCCTGGGCCGGTCAACGTCCACGCCATGCTCCAGGGCCATGAAGTAGGAGAACAGTTGCAGTGGAATCACCTCCAGCATAGGCAGCAGATACTCGGATGCCGGCGAAACATGGATGCAGTCTCTCACCAGCCGCGACACATCCTCATCGCCAGCGTTGGCGATCGCGATTACCCTGGCTCCTTGCTTCTTCATGTCGCGCAACAATTCCAGAGTCATCTCGTAGCGCAAGATCGAGGAATCGAGGGTGCGATCCACCGTGGCGAGCACCACGAGCGGGACGCGGTCGCTGACCAGCGCATTGGGGCCGTGCTTCAACTCGCCCGCCGGATAGCCCTCGGCATGGACATACGACGCTTCCTTCATCTTCAGCGCGCCCTCGCGGGCAATGGCGTAGTGGATGCCCCGGCCTAAATAGAGGAAGTTGGCGGCAGAGTTGTATTTGGTGGCCAGGCGCGCTGTCTTCTCCCACCAGCCGTCAAGCTGCGCCTCGATCTTGGCCGGCAGCGTGCTCAACTCCTCAATCCGCGCGGCCAACGCCAGCGAATCCATCCGCCCCAGCCGCGCGCCTTCGTAAAGAGCCAGCAGAAACAGAACGGCCAACTGGCAGGTGAAGCTCTTGGTGGCCGGAATGGCCCTTTCCACGCCCGCCGCAAGGGGCATGGAAATGTCTGCCTCGCTGGCGATGGTGGAGGCAGCGGCATTGGTGATGGCCAGCGTCTTTTGCCCGCGCCGCCGCGCCGTGTGCAGAGCCGCCAGCGTATCCGAGGTCTCCCCCGACTGGGATAGCACCAAGACGCTGGGATGGCGCAAATCCTCACCGTTCCTGGAACTGTATTCGCTGGCATACTCGACATCCACAGCCAGGCCGCAAAGGTCTTCGAGGAGGATTTCGGCGGCCAGCCCGCTGTGACGGCTCGAGCCGGAGGCCGCAATAAGGATCTCTCCCGCCGGGTTGGGCCAATCCGCCAGGAGAGCGGCCATCTCCGGTTTCAGCCGATCGCCTTCCAGGTACAGCGCCAGCGTGTGCCGGAGCGCCTCCGGCTGTTCGTAGATCTCGCGCAACATCTCGCGTGCAAAGCTCGGCATTTTCCTGATCCCGGCAGCCCGCTGTCGCAGCCTGAAAACACCCCTCCTATGATTGTATCAACCAAATATGATCATTTCAATGATCCGAACGGTGTAAATTTTCAAGAGATTTCCACCAAGAGCGCCTGTTTCTCCTCAGTTCCCTGTGGATCGGCAGAGTAAAATCCCGATAATGTCCGAATCAATCAATCGCCGTTCAGAGCAGATCGTCAAATTCCTTCTGCGCACCGGAACCGCCACTATTGAAGAACTTCTCGCTGTCGCCGGCTCTTCGGCTCCCAGCATTCGCCGCGACCTGGTCCGGCTGGAGAACCGGGGTCTGATCCGGCGCACGCACGGCGGAGCTACTCTGGTGGAACCGCTTCTCTATGAGCCCTTCCGCTACGACAGCTCCTTCCTGGCGCGCGAGCAGCGCTATGCCACGGAGAAGCGCCGCATTGGCCTGGCGGCTGCCGAATTGGTACAGGCAGGCGAGACGGTGAGCCTGACCGCCGGCACGACCACCACCCATATCGGTCGCAGCCTGCGCCATCGCGACAAGATTCAAGTCATTACCAACGCGGTCAACATCGGCATGGAGCTGTGCAACCAGCCCGGCATCCGCACCTTCCTGACCGGAGGCGTGGTTCCCTGGGCCTGGTCGTTTTCGCTCACCGGCAATTCGGCGCTGGACTTTCTTGACAATGTCTTTATGGACAAGGCTTTCGTGAGCGTGACCGGCCTGGACGCCGAACTGGGCGCAACCACGCTCGAATCCGAAGAGGCTCTTGTCTACCGCAAGATGATCAAGCACGCCAGGCAGGTGATCGTCGCCGCCGATTCGAGCAAGCTGGGCAAGGTGAGTCCCGCTCTTATCTGTCCGGCCAATGAGATCCATGTCCTGATTACAGACACGGGCGCAACCCCCGAAGCCGTCGCCCCCTTCGAGCGTCAGGGCATCCGCGTAATGCGAGTGTAGGCATTCCGCGCGGTTGCGCCGGCTCTACCGTGGTCTACTTCCTGGTCGCCGCACTCTTCCTGCCGGAGACCAAAGGCAAGACCCTGGAAGAGATCGAAGCTCATTTTGAAGGCAAAGCCCCTGCCTGAACGAGATGAGCCGGAACCGCCATTCTGACCTCAGGAGCGCCTCCGCTCAGCAGATGCGCGGCAACTGCTCCCCAATCTGGGTGGGAATCACGCGGTTGGCGCCCATCGCTGTGCTCGGTCCTCGCATCGTTCAGGACCACGCGCACGACAACCACGGTATCAAGGACGAGCATCTCTTCCCCGGCGACGGCACAATCGATTGGTCAGCCACAACTGCGGTCCTCAACGCCCTGCCCGCGCCGCCAGCCATCGTCCAGGAACTCAGCTCCAAGCTTTCCGGCGAGCCATCGTGCTGCTCGAGCGCATCCGGCAGGCCTTCGAGCTGCTGGACTGAACGAGCGTAAACCGCACGGCAAAAGCCCCATAGTTGCTAGCATTCTACGTGAGGCACCGTAGATTCGGAAGCCTGTCCCAAAGACATTACGTGCAAAATTAGCCCCAAAGGTCTTCAGTATTGACGGATTTTCCTTGAAGTTTCAAGTAATAGAACAATTGACTCTTGTGTCGATCCAGGTGTTGGATCATCTGGAGGAGATGGCGGCCAAGGGGCAACGATACATCGGGAGCCCACGGAGCGGCCATTGCTCTGTTTGCCAGATCATTCTCGCCAGTTTTGTCGATGATCTGCAGGGCAATGGCTTTGTCCTCCGCGAGCAACCTCTTGGCCTCGTCAACATTCTTGACCGTAGGAAGCTTTTCCGCCGGAGGCAAGACTTCCTCCGGCAACAAGTCTTCCGTCTTTTTGCCTGCCGGGAGACCCCAGTCGTCCGTCACGAATGCCTTGCACCCAGCGCCGCAGGCGTTACAGATGTGCTGAATGAGTTGGCCGACCGTCATCCAGTTGGAGCCGCTCGCAGGTTTCCATTCGAGATTGTTTGGATCCACTTTGTCGAGTAGCCGCATAGTCGTTCCATAGACGGTTTCCACCTCCGTCCTCAACAGCTCAGTCCAGTTCACGATCCTTCTCCTTACACCAAGAATATTAGTGGCCTCATACTCAGATCAGAAGCGCTGCCCTCAGCAAATCCGCGGTAACTGCTCGCCGATCTGGGTGGGAATCACGCGCTTGGCTCCCATCGCCGTCCGCGCCACCAGCATCCGGGGATGTTCGGCTGTCACCTGGCCGATGAGCGCCGCCTTGCGCCCCAGCGGATGGGCGCGCAGCACGGCCAGCACCTTATCCGCCGCCTCCGCCGCCACAAAGAACACCGCCTTGCCCTCGTTGGCCACGTACACCGGATCGAGGCCGAGCAACTCGCAGGCAGACTGCACCTCGACGCGCACCGGCAGGCGCGCCTCGTCGATGACAATGCCCACGCCCGAAGCCTGCGCGATCTCATTCAGCGTCGAGGCCAGCCCGCCGCGCGTGGGGTCGCGCATAGCGTGAACCGACGCGCCCGCGGCATCCAGAACCTCGGCGATCATCCCGTTCAGCGCCACGCAATCGCTGCGAATCCGGCTCTCGAACTCCAGCCCCTCGCGCACGCTCATGATGGCCATGCCGTGGTCGCCGATCGTCCCCGAAACCAGCACTGCGTCGCCCGGTTGCGCCCTCCGCGGACCCACGTGAATTCCCGCCCGCAGTACGCCGATACCAGCCGTATTGATGTAGCAGCCGTCCCCGTGCCCGCGCTCGACGACCTTGGTGTCGCCGGTGACAACCTGCACGCCCGCCGCAGCCGCGGCCGCGGCCATGGCCTGGACAATCGCCGCCAGCTGCGCCAGGGGAAAGCCCTCTTCCAGGATGAAGCCGGCGCTCAGGTATTTCGGTTCCGCCCCGGAAACGGCCAGATCGTTCACCGTCCCGTTCACCGCCAGTTCCCCGATCGAGCCGCCGGGAAAGAACAGGGGCCGCACCACGAACGAGTCGGTGGTCATGGCCAGCCGGCCGCTGGGCAACCGAAGCACTGCCGCATCGCCCAGGTTCTCCAGCGCCGGATTGCGAAACGCAGGCAGAAACAGGTGCTCGACCAGCTCGTTGCTCAGCTTTCCGCCGCCCCCGTGCCCCATCACAATGGTCGGGTAGCCGGCCAGCGGCAGCGGGCAACTCCAGTTCGAGAAATCCGGCGCGTCCTTGGTGGAAACCGGCGTGCCACTCTTACCGTTCTCAGCCATGCGCAGCTCCTGTCAGCCCGCTTCCCGCTCCCGCCAGCTCTTCGGCCGACAGGAACCGCCCATAATTGTAATACGCCGCGCAAGCCCCCTCGCTGGAAACCATCGTCGCCCCCAGGGGATGGCGCGGCGTGCACTCCTTGCCGAAGGCCGCGCACTCCGCCGGCTTGATCGTCCCGCGCAGCACGTCTCCCGCCCGGCACAGCGCCGACTCCTGGGTATGAATCCCCGCGATCTGGAAGCGCTCCTCGGCGTCGAACTCGCGATAGGCCGCGCCCAGCCGCCAGCCGCTCCGGGGAATTACCCCGATCCCCCGCCACGCCCGGTCCGTCACCTCGAAGACTTCGCCCAGCAGCTTCTGCGCCGCCCGGTTGCCCTCAAAGGTCACGATGCGCTCGTAGGCGTTCTCCACCTCGTGCCGCCCGGCCTCAAGCTGCGCCACAGCCCGGCGGATTCCATCCAGCAAATCCAGCGGCTCAAAGCCCGTCACCACCAGCGGAACCCCATACTTCTCAGCCAGCGGCGGATACTCCCAATACCCCATCACGCTGCACACATGGCCCGCCAGCAGAAACCCCTGCACCTTGTTTCCCGGCGAACCCATGATGGCCTCGATCGCCGGCGGCACCAGGACATGGGAGACCAACAGCGAGTAGTTCTTCAACCCCCGCCGCCTGGCCAGATGAACGCTCATCGCATTGGCCGGAGCCGTGGTCTCGAAGCCCACCCCGAAGAAGACCACCTGCCTGCCGGGATTCTTCACCGCCATCTCCACCGCGTCCAGCGGCGAGTAAACCACGCGCACGTCGCTGCCCGCGCCCTTCACCTGAAAGAGATCGCGCTCGGAGCCCGGAACCCGCAGCATGTCGCCAAACGAGCAGAAGATCACGCCCGGCTGGGCGGCAATGGCCAGCGCCTTGTCGATCAGCTCCAGCGGCGTCACGCAGACCGGGCAGCCGGGGCCGTGGATCATCTCGATTCCGGCGGGCAGCATCTGGTCGATGCCGTTCCTGATGATGGAGTGCGTCTGCCCTCCGCAGACCTCCATGATCTTCCACGGCCGCGTGGCCAGCGCGTGAATCTCCCGCGCCATCCGCTGGGCGATCTCGCCGTTCCGGAACTCGGTCAGATACTTCACTGGCTGGTCTTGGTCCGTGTCAGCGTCATCTCGCCGCCCGGAAAGTCTCCCTGATCTGACTTGGTGGTCAGCTTGATGGTGTCGCCGCTAATCACGCCTTCATGCATGATGACCATGCCGTTGACGTTCACGTTGAAGGACAGTTTGTCGCCATCGACCTTGCCGTCGGAGATCTCGATGGGATCGCCCTGCGGGCCGGTTACCGTGCCGGTCAGCTTGTCGCCGTCCTGCTTGAAGGTGAAGGTGAGATGGAAGCCATCCCCGTTCGGCCCTGCCATATCGCCCGTCCAGGTGCCCGTTACATCGGCCGCAAACGCGGTGGAGGCGAAAAAGGCCAAGGTGAGAGCCGCGCATACACACAAGAGTTTTTTCACTGATCGAACCTCGCGATGAATTTGTACGGCCGTATGTTGATCGGACGCATGCAGCCGCACAGTACGACCTGACGGCGGCAACTACCCAAAAGTTTCCCGCACTTCAACCTGCGCCGGATGCCCTCACACCGATGTCAACCTGGGCGAAGGCCGTAGCGGGGGCCGGAGTCGAAAGCCTTCCCTGAACGAAGCCGAAGGGGACCTGCGTCGCGTTGCGCCTCCAGCCACAAAAGCCGGGTGCCCCACCCTCGCCGCGTCTTCGCGTTTGCGGCTAGGGTGGGAAACCACAAAGCTCAACTTGCATGAGGATCGGGCGCCCCAGGTCTCGTCCGCCGCGCCGGAGAGAATTGAGGTTCTGTCGCGCAGCTTCCATCGGGACACGAACTCTGCGGCGCGGCCGCCGCGCGCGCAAACGCCTCTTCCTCGCTGCCCAGCTCCTCGTCCAGCATGCCCATGGCGCGGAAGTCGGCCAGCGTCTTCTCAGCCGTCTCCTCGTCGATCTTCGAGAGCGCAAACCCCACGTGGACAATGGTATAGTCGCCCACCCCGACCTCCGGCACGTAGTCCAGGCAGACCTTCTTCACCACCCCGCCGAAGTTTACCCGTCCCATCCGAAGCCCGCCTTCGTTGGTAATCTCCTCCACTCTTCCAGGAATCGCTAAGCACATGGCTATTACGTTATACCGAGTTGAGGGCTGCGTATAGTGTGATCTGGATCACATTAAGGTCGGGCGGCTGCTCGCTGGAGGTTCTCCGAGAGGCTGTCCCGGTGTTATTGTTGAGCGAGGTATGCACGCACATCTTTTCTACAAGCCCAAGATTCTTCAAGCTGGAGAATTCAAGGAGGCGTTCGAGTTGGCAGTGACTGCAGTTCTGGGTCCGGATGCCCAAATCACTGTCAGATACCCGCGCCACACCGGCCGCGCGGGCGTGAGCGACAGCATTGAGCTTGGCGCAGAGAGCCTTCGGGCGGTGGCTGACCTCGGCAGAATCGATTTCAGTCTGAAGGCCTCTCCGCGCGACAAGTCACTTCCAGCGAGATATGTCGATATAGAGTGCGAAACCTTGCGTTCAAGTGTGCTATGCGCCAGGGCCTATGGCGAGCAATCGGTCCAATGTTTGGAACGGCTTGCGTTGAACCTTGGCTTAGAACAGGCAGAAGCGCCGAAGGACGGGCTTGTTCTTGCGTTTGAAAACCTCGAGTCGAGAGTGTCGGCTCTGGAGAAGACCGCAAAAGACGTTGAGAGAACGCTGAGGTGCTTCATATCCTTCAAGTTCGACGACGCCACGACAGCTGCACAGGCGGATCGCCTAAAGCGCTTGCTGGCCGCGGTACACATAGAATGGGCGACCGGCGAGCAATTCGAGCCGCGCAGAATCGAAGACAAGGTCAAAGCGAAGCTCAGAGCTGATTTGGATTTCGTTATCGCCATTGTCTCTAAGGCGGGAGAGTCGAAGTGGATTCGAGACGAGTTAGCCGACGCGAATGCTCGCGGTCTATGGATCGTGCTGCTGCTTGAGGACGGCGCGACCTTCGACAAAGGAATCTTCGGAACGTTGGAGTACATACCCTACGGTCTGGCCATTGACCAGACCTTTTGCGCCTTGCTTGAGGGAATCAACTTCATTAAAGCGGAGATCTCGGCGAGGGGCGAAGATCATAAGGCTTAATGCCGGATCCCGCGGCCTCGGCGATTTTGAGGCGCGGGGATCCAGGGACTTAATGCCCCCGAACTTTCCGCTCCTCCACCAGATACGCCAGCCACTCCTCCATTCCCGCGCCGGTCTTGGCTGAGGTCTCAAAGATCCTTATTCCCGGCCGGATCTCGTTGATATTCCTCAGCGCCAGCTCGCGGTCGAAGCCGCACGGCCCGGCGATGTCCATCTTGGTAATCACCGCGGCATCGGCGGAGTTGAACATGGTGGGATACTTGAGCGGCTTGTCCTCGCCCTCGGTCACGCTGAGCAGAACCACGCGAATCTTCTCGCCCAGGTCGTAGCTCGAGGGGCAAACAAGGTTGCCCACGTTTTCGATGAACAGATAATCCAGATCGCCCAGGTTCCATCCGTCCAGATGCCTACCGATCATCTCCGCGTCCAGGTGGCAGATTCCATGGGTATTGATCTGGCGGACCGGGGCGCCGCTAGAGGCTAGCCGCCGCGCATCGTTGTCCGTCTCCAGGTCGCCCACCAGCGCCGCTGCCCGCGCCCCGCGCGCCCGCAGTTCCCGCAGCGTCCGCTCCAGAAGCGCCGTCTTGCCCGTCCCTGGGCTTGAAACCAGGTTCAGCACCAGCAAGCCGGCCGCCGCGTAGCTGGCCCGCAGTCCCGCCGCCAGCTCGTCGTTCTTCTTCAGAATTCCCCGCCGCAGCTCCACAATCCTGGTCGTCATCCCGCCTCCTCCCCGTCTTCTATCTCTATCGAATCGATCTCCAACTCCCTGCCCTGGCGCAGTTCGCCGCACGGCTCGCCGCAGTTGGGGCAGCGGAAGCTCTGCACGCCCTCCAGTTCCACATCCCGCCCGCACTTCTCGCAGCGCATCACCACCGGCAGGGTCGTCACCGCCAGCCGCGCCCCCTCCAGCGCCGTGCCTTCGGTGGCAATCCCCCAGCAGAACTCCAGCGAATCAACCACCACGCCGGCCAGCGCTCCCACGCGCAGCCGCACCTCAACGACCCGTGCGCTCTTATAAGCCGCCAGGGACTCGGTCACCGTATCCAAAATGCTCGCAACGATGGAAAGCTCATGCATAAAAGGTCGATTCTACGCCGATGGCCGCCGCGAAAACCCGGATCCCCCTCTATGTAAGATGAAAGCAACAAGGATTTCGAATGCCCACAAACCCAGCCGCCGCGTCACGACTCGCTCTCAGCCATCTGGCGCCCGCCGCCATCCAGTCGGAGATCCGCTCCATGAGCGTCGCCTGCGACGCCATCGGCGGCATCAATCTCGCCCAGGGCATCTGCGATACGCCGGTCCCGGCCCCGGTCCGGGAAGCCGCCATCCAGGCCATTCATGACGGCCACAACATCTACACCAGGCTGGACGGCATCGGCCGTCTCCGCCAGGCCATCGCCGCCAAGCAGCAGCGCGACTACGCTCTCGACTACGACCCGGAGCGCGAGATTCTGGTCGCCTCCGGCGCGACAGGCGGGCTGCACGCCGCCGCCATGGCCCTCCTGAACCCCGGCGACGAGGTCCTCGTCTTCGAGCCGTTTTACGGCTACCACGTCTCCATGCTCGCCTCCATGCGCGTCAACCCCATTCTCGTTCCCCTCGCCGAGCCCGATTTCGCCCTCGACCCCGGCGCCCTGAAGGCCGCCATCACAGCCAGGACCAGGGCCATCCTGCTCAACACCCCCGCCAACCCCAGCGGCAAGGTCTTCAGCCGCGCCGAGTTGGGAATGATCGCCGACACCGTTTTGGAGCACGATCTCTTCCTCATCACCGATGAAATCTATGAATACTTCGTCTACGACGGCGCCCGCCACATCGCGCCCGCCACGCTGCCGGGGATGAAGGAGCGCACTATCGTCCTCTCCGGCTTCAGCAAGACGTTTTCAGTGACCGGCTGGCGGGTGGGCTATGCAACCGCCGGCGAAAAGTGGATCGCCGCCATGGCTTACTTCCACGACCTTACTTATATCTGCGCCCCTTCGGCCCTGCAGCACGGCGCCGCCGCCGGGCTGGAACAGTTGCCGCCCAGTTTTTACTCCCAGTTAGCCGCCGACCACCAATCCAAGCGCGCCCGCATAGTGTCTGCACTCAGCGCCGCTGGGCTAACCCCGCACACTCCCGCCGGAGCGTATTACGTCCTGGCGGACGCTACCCGTTTGCATGGCAAGACCTCAGCCGAGAAGGCCCGCCGCTTATTGGCCGCCACGGGCGTGGCCTCCGTAGCCGGCTCCGCGTTCTTCCGCCCTGGCCGCGGGGAGAACTTATTGAGATTCTGCTTCGCAAAGAAGGATAACGACCTCGACGAAGCCTGCGCCCGGCTCCGCAAGCTCTAACCCGCGTTGTTCGTGCAGATAGGTGACAACTCGAAACCGATGCGCCCAGGGGAAAACCGGCCCTCCTGCTTTCCGCTGAATCCAGTTCCCGACAGACTCCCGGAACGGAACCAGAGTTGGCGTGTCCTGTTGGAACTTGGGAAGGGTCGCCGCTCCGTTCCTGCGACGAACTCGGTGCCCTGCCTTGGGGCAGCGATCGACCCATAGGGAATCGTCCCGGCGCTCAGCAGGCAAATATTGGGTGAATTCGGCTCTTGACAGACGGTATCCAGGGCAGCACGCTCATAGTATGATGGTTTGGCAGTCCCGTACTGACGGGCGGGTTGGGCGCGGTTTCAGCGGCCGCCGCGCGCTTCAAACAGCCTTGGGCTGGGGTGGATTAACCCGCAAATGGGGCAGGGGCTTACGGTTCGTATCCAGTTTTCCTTTGAACAGGCGATCAATTCCAGAAGATTCAGACTGTTTTGTCAAGTCTCGTATTATCATGGATTTCAACTGATCGAGGACGCTTAAGCGGGAACCACGGGTAACATGGATACCGGCACAACAGTTACGCAAATCGGCAAATACCAGATCCTGGGCATCCTGGGCGTGGGCGGCATGGGCGTCGTTTACCGGGGACTGGACAAGGCTGTCGGTCGCGAAGTGGCGATCAAGACCATCACCGAGGCGACCGAAGAGCTGCGCCACCGCTTCATGCTGGAGGCGCGTTCCGGCATTCTGAACCACCCCAACATCGTCACCGTCTACGACTTCGGCGAGCAGGATGGAAATCCCTTTATCGTCATGGAGTTCGTTCCCGGCGATACGCTGGAGAACCTGCTGAAAGCCGGGCGCAAGTTTTCTCTTATCGAGAAGCTGGAGATTATCAACCAGTTATGCGCCGGCCTGGGTTATGCGCACCGCAAGGGAGTTGTCCACAGGGACATCAAGCCGGCGAATATCATGGTGCAGCCGGACGGAAACATCAAGATCGTCGACTTCGGCGTCGCCCGCCTGGAGAATCGCTCCGGCCACACACAGGCGGGCATGGTCATCGGCACCTTTCATTACATCTCGCCGGAGAGGCTGCTGGGCAAGGCCGCGGACGGCAGGGCGGATATCTGGTCGGCCGGGATCATCCTCTACCAGTTGCTGACCGGGCGTCTGCCGTTTCCCGGCGACGATGCGGCCACTCTGCACCGCGTGGTCCGCGAGCCGCACGACCCGGTGTCGAGCCTTGTGCCCGGCACTCCCCCGGCCATCGACCATCTGATAGACCATGCGCTGGCCAAGGATCCGCTGGATCGCTATGAGACGGCGGAAGACATGGCCGTGGATATCGAGGCCATCAACGATGGACTCAAACAGGAGCATGTGGCTGAGGCGCTGGTCGACGTGAAGGCCCAGATGGGGCGGGAGCAATGGACCAGCGTAAGACCGGTGCTGCTCGACCTGCTGCGCCTCAGTCCGCAGAACACTGAGGTCAAGAAGCTGCTGCGCGAAGTGCAGGAGAAGATCGCGCGCCAGCAGAAGACGGTTCAGTTGCGGCAATTGATGGTGGAGGCCGATGAGGCGGTGCTCCAGCAGCATTATGCCGAGGCGCTGGAGTTATACGGGCAGGTGGCCGCAATCGACCGGGATTTTCCCGAACTGGCGCAGAAGATCGAAAACGCCCGCGCATTGAAAGACAAGGCGGACAAGGTCGCCTCTCTCTTGGAGCAGTCCCGGGAAGCCCGCAAGCGCAGCGATTACACAACTGCCGGCGAACTGATCGATCGCGCGCTGCAGCTCGACGACCGCAATACGGATCTGCGCAACGAACGCGCGCGAATTGTTCAGGAGGCCGAGCGGGCCGCCAAGGAACGCGCTCGCCGGCAATACAGCGACGCCGCGAAAAGTCTGCTTGCCGCCCGGCAGTATACCGAAGCCATTCAAAACCTGCGCGCGGCGCTGGAGATCGATCCGACCGATGCCGAAACGCAGCGGCTGTTTCAGGAAGCGGTCGATCGCCAGGAGGAACAGCGGCGGCGCAAGATCATCGAGCAGATAGGCACCGAGATATCGGACTGCATTGCCGGGGGAGACTTCGAGCGCGCGCTGGCGCTGATTCAACGCGCGCAGCAGCGTCTCCCCGGCGAGCCGGTGCTGCTGCAGTTGAAGGCCGAAGCGGAAGCCAAGCAGCGCGAGCAGGCCGCCAAGAAGCTGGTGGAGAAGACCACGCTCGATGTGTACACTCTTCTCGCCACCAGCCCCCATAAGGCGCTTACCGCTGTTCACCAGGCGCTCGAACAGATGCCGGCGGAACCGCAGTTGATTGCCCTCGAGGAGAAGGTTGTCGAGCAGGTCAAGAAGGCGACTGTTGAGGAGACGAAGAATCAATACCTGGCGCGGGCCCAGGCTGCCATCGATGCCAAGGAGTTCGATCAGGCGATGCAGATTCTGGATTCCGCGGCCATCGAGTGCGGCGAAAGCCCGGACATTGCCTCCCTGCAGAACTACGCGCGAGAGCAGAGGCGAAAGGTTGAACTTGCGCAGGCGGCGGCCAACGCCGTCAAACAGGCGCAGGCCCTCATCGCGGCCGGCAACCTGGAAGCGGCCATCGCCCTTCTGCAACCGGTCGCATCGGAGACAGGCGATGCGGCGGTCGAGAAGCTGCTGCGCCAGACGACCGCCAGCCTGGCCGAGTTGAGCCGGCGCATCGATGCGGTTCTGAGCCGCGCGCAGGGCCTGAGCGCGACCGATACGGAGCAGGCATTGAAGCTGCTCTCGAACCAGCCCCAGGAGATTCAGCAGCACGCGCGCGTGCGTGAATTGCGCCAGCGGCTGGACGCCGCCAAGGAGCGGGAGCGGCGCGACCGTCTGGCAGCGGAGGCGATCCGGGCTGCCGGCGATGCGCTGGAAAAGCGGGAGCTGTCCAAGGGGCTCGAGGCGCTGGAGGCGGGGCTGCGAGCTTGCGGCGACTCTCCGCAGCTCACCGCGGCCATCGCTGAATACAAGAGCCGGCGCGCGCAAGTCGCCAATGAAATGCTCACCGCTGCCATGGCGGCGGCTACACAGGCCATGCAGCAGGAGGACCGGCCCCGCGCCGCCGATGTGTTGAGCCGTGTGGCCTCTGCCGCCGAGTTTGCGGACGCCGGATTGCAGGAGAATTGGAGGAGCTTGACCGGCGAGGCTGGAAAAACCCCGGTCCAGATACCGGCTCCCAAGGAACAAGTCCCCGCAAAACCACCGGAGGTTCCGGCTCAGCAGCCGGTGGTCGTTCCGGTGGCGGCAAAGAAGAAGAGCGGCGCGGGGCTTGCGATCGTGTTTGTGTTGCTTGCCATCCTGCTGCTCGGAGCGGGCGGCGCGGGATACTGGTGGTGGTTCATGCGCCCCGTGCCCGCCGTGCCCATGGGCGCGCTCGAACTCAATGCCACGCCCTACGCCGAAGTTGTGAGCGTGACCTCTGAGCAGACGGGCAAGTCTATGCCGCTCCCTGCCGGGGATCATTGGACTCCGTTGCGCCTCGACGCCATACCGGACGGCAGATACACCGTGACCTTCAAGGGAGCCGACGGAAGCACGCAGAGTCAGCATTGCGAAGTGCTGATAATCGAGCAGGTATGCACCATTGAATTGAAGCCGATCGACGATCACGCGATCGAGGAGATAGTCGGAGGGGCGAAATGAACCTGCGGCAATCCATCGGCATCTTCTGCCTCCTGCTTTCCGGCATGGCGATCCCGGCGCAGGAAAACGCCGAAAACGCCAAACAACAGGCCAAGGATCTGGCTGACAAAGCTAAGGGCGAGGGCAGCGACCGGGCCAAGCAGGTGCAGGATTTTTGCGCCGCTGCGCAGTTGCAACCCAAGGACAAGAAATACGCGGATGCGTGCAACAGCTACCGCGCGGGTCTCATCAACGACGACACGGCCTGGCTGGCTAGCGCCATCGCGCTTTACAAGAGTCACGATCTGGACAAGGCGGAATCCACGGCCAAGCTGGTTACGAATTACGATCAGAAGTTATCCGGCCAGGCCAAGTTCCTGCTGGACCTGATCAAGAACGAGAGACTGCTCAACCAGGTGAAGGCTGCCTGGGCCAAGGGTGATTTCAGCACTGTCCTGTCGTCGGCGCAAGCGATCACCAACGCGGACTCCAGGGCAAGCGCCAGCACTTACGTCAACAACGTCGCCCTCTACAACGGGTACCTCGATCAGGCCCAGAAGCTGGCGCAGAGCAATCCGCAGGGAGCGATAAGCCAGCTCACCCAGGCGCAGAGCCTCAACCCGAACGGCCCCGGCAACATTGCCGCCAGGATCGCCGACTTGCAGAAAGCGATGCAGGCAAAGAGCGCTCCGCCTCCGCCGGCTGCTACCGCCAAGCCCGCGGCCGATTCAGCGGCGGAGATCGCCAAGAAAGTGGCCAAATTGATGAGCGATGCGAAGGATGCCGAGAAGCAGGGCAAGCTCCCGGATGCGCTCATCGATTACGCCATGGTCCTGAAACTTCAGCCGGTGAACAAGGACGCGCAGAGCAACACGGACAGAATCGAGCAGGCAATCAAGAGCGATCCGGCTGCGGCCAGAAACGAGCTCACCTCGGCGATCCGATCCTTTTACCAGTCGCAGTTCGACCAGGCCCAGACGGCGCTCAGGGATTATCTTAAGTCCGCAGATACCGCCCAGAATCCCGGCGCGGCTTACTTCTACCTGGGAGCGGCCTTGCTCGAACAGTCGATGTTGCAAACTCCACGATCCCAGTGGCAGGGGCCTTCCGCGGAGGCGCAGTCGGCATTCAAAGAGGCGCGAAAGGCCAATTACAATCCGGCGCGAGCCTACGTTTCTCCAGCCTTGCTGAAGGTCTGGGACTCGACCGGCCCATAGACCACGGACCAGTCCCGGCGGGTCCCCGGCCGAAGCGCTGCCGGAGATGCGGACCAGCTTTTGTGAGCTGCCGCAACGCTGGTTGAATGAAAGCTTTCTTCAGCCGCAAGGTTCGCACCGGCAATCGGCCGTCTGCTATCCTTGCCCTAGTTTGCTGCGATGCGCTGGTTGATGATCGGTCTTCTCGTCTCGCTCTTTGCGCTGCTGCTGGCAGCCGCGGGCGTGGCGCGTCACATCTGGCTGCAACGCGCAAATCTCCGCCGCAAACCGGCTGAGGGCATGGAACCAACCCATGACGCGGCTGTGGATTCCGGCGAAGAAACCGACCAGGAACCGTGAAGGAATCCGCGTGAGAGAGAAACTCCCAGCCCAGTTGCCCGCTACGGCCCGCCAGGCGGCGCGCCCAGGATCGCCGCCGCCGCAGGGCTGGCCGCCGGCCTGGAAAGCCTGCGCCGCCGCAACCCTCAGCCGCATCCAAGAAGCACTGCTGTTCTTGCCTTGAAAGGACTTCTCTCCAGTGAGCGACCCGAAATCCCCAACCGCCAGCCCCGCCGCCCTGCGCGATATCTCCATCGCCCACAGTCCCGACTCCGATGACGCCTTCATGTTTTATGGGCTGGCCACCAACAAGGTCCGCGTTCCCGGCTACCGCTTCAACCACACCCTCTGCGACATCGAGACCCTCAACCGGCGCGCCCGCGATGAAGCCTTCTACGACGTCACCGCCATCAGCTTCCACGCTTACCCCTACGTTCAGCACAACTACACGCTGATGGGCTGCGGCGGCAGCGTGGGCGAGGGCTACGGCCCCATGGTCGTCTCTGCCCGCCCGCTCGTCCCCGAGAACCTGGACCGCATAAAGATCGCCGTCCCCGGCGTCCTCACCACCGCCTATCTCGCCCTCAAAATCTTCAATCCGGCCATTGAGACCGTCACCGTCCCCTTCGATCGCATCATCCCGGAGATCCTGGCCGGCAAGTTCGATGCCGGACTCATCATCCACGAGGGCCAGCTCACTTACTCCTTCCGCGGCCTCTTCAAGGTTCTCGATCTCGGCGTCTGGTGGCGCGAAACTACCGGCCTGGTGCTGCCTCTGGGCGGCAACGCCATCCGCCGCTCGCTGGGCGCGAAGTCCCACCGCATCGTCACCAAGGCCGTTCATGACAGCATTCAGCACGCCCTCGACCACCGCGAAGAGGCCCTCGAATACGCCATGCAGTTTGCCGGCGACCTCGACTCGCGCCTGGCCGGCCGTTTCGTCAGCATGTACGTGAACGAGCGCACTCTCGACTACGGTCCCGACGGCCGCCAGGCCATTCGCACGCTGCTCGATCTAGGTTACGAACGCGGCATCATCCCCGTCGCGCCCCTGGTGGAGTTCGTCGATTATTGATCCGGGCCCATCAGTCGGCAACGAATAAAGGTGAGACAAAGCCAAACCGCCGGTTCAATTCGGCTGCGCGGGGGCCGCGAGCATCGGCAGGCGGCGACACTGAACGAATCAGAGTTTGTCAAGATTCTGCTGGAACCGCCGCCAACAGCCCATAAAGGGAAAGACTCCTCACAAAAGGAAAGCGATTCGGTAACGGTGGCCTCTCCGCAGCCCGCAAGGGCAGCCCTTTCAAGAGATGGACGATTGAAGATTGCGTTTTTCCAACCCCGCGGCAGGAAAGGCGAACGCAGGTTCTTCGACTGCGGTCGCCGCGGCGGCCTTGTCTCAGGATGACAGCAGGGTTGTGGCACGCGGCACGCGCGGCCGGGAGTGCTCCGGGGGCGGCGCGCGGATCAGTCAACCTGGCGGCCGGGCGCCGCAGCCCGGGTGAAATGGCGCTTCGACAGGATTGGGGGTCGCGAAAGCAGAGGAGATTCGGTATCCTATAGATGTAGCCCGGTTTTTGCCGGCGAATCCAATAAGGGAGACATTCATGGCAGAGAAACTGAAGTTGACCAAGGCAACCGCGACGCCAACTAAGCCCTCAACCAGGAAGAAGACAGTTGCCGCGGCAGCCAAGCCGGCGGCGACGCCGTCTCGCGAGGAGATTGCGCGCTTGGCGGAGAAATACTGGGCAGAGCGCGGCTTCCAGGATGGATACGCGGAGCAGGATTGGCTGCGAGCGGAGCAGGAACTGCTGCAAGAGGCTTCCTAGAAGAGGACAATCGCGGCTGAATCGTTGTGCCGGACGCTGCCATGCCCCGGCCGGACTCTGGTGTTCATTCAAGAGGGTTCCGGTGGGGATGCGCGACCTCGCATCCCTGCGGCTCGGCAGGCCGCCGGCAGTGAGGCGGTTCATCCTCCCAGGCCGCGCCAACCAGCCGTGTCCCGGGCCGGGCTGGCCTGTCCGCTACGGGGCAATGCCGTCCAGCTTCTCCTGGTACTGGACGATCTGCTTAATGACGTCGTAAGAGGCTCCCCCGATAGGAACCTGCCGGCCGTTGATCATGAGTGTAGGAGTCTGGTTGATATTCAGATCCCTGCCCAGCTTGGCCGATGCTTCCACCTGGGCAACGACTGCGGGAGTCTTGGCGCAGGCCTCGATCTTGGCCGGATCAAGGCCGGCCTTGGCCGCGGCGCTGTTCAAAGTGAGGGTGGCGCCATCCGGTGTGGCCAGCCCGTCCTGGCCATCATAGACAGCGGCCGCGAAGGTGAAGAAAGCGTTGCTGCCGCCCTCCTTGCCCACGCAGACCCCATACGCGGCCGCGCCAGCGGCAGCCGGATGCTGCGGCAGGGGATAGTTCTGATAGACGACACGCGCGTTGGGAAAGTCCACGGCCAGCTTGTCCATGTTGGCCTGGGCCGCCTTGCAACCGGGACACTGGAAATCCGCAAACTCGACCAGTTCCAGGTCCTTCATGGCCGAGCCGCGATAAAAGCCGTCGGCTCGCTGCTGCAACATGGCGCGCGCCTCCGCGAACGGATGCTCCCCAAAAACCTCGACCTCATCGCCGGCGATAAGGTGTTTGCCGTCGGGCGTCACAAAGAACAGGGCGCTCATCGGCTTCTGTTTGCCCGTCCTGTCTCCCACAAGAACCTCAACTTTGCTCACACCCTCGGCCGGAGTCTTGAGGATAGCCCACACCTGCCACATGCGGCTGTCGTCGTAGCCCCACAGAACATGCAAGAAAGCGTCGACTGCTTCCTTGGTGGGCGATGCGGCGGTGAAGTTGGCGGGATCGGGCTTGGGAAAGACGGGCGCAGCGGAAGGCGCCGGCGCGGACGGGGCCGCGGCGGAGGAATCCGGGGCGGGCGCGGGCGGAACCTGCTGCTGGGCGGCGGCCTGAAAGAGGGATAGCGAAAGCGCAACCAGCGCGGCCACGCTCGCAAGACGGACGGAAAGACGGATCAAGCTGATTCTCCTTAAACTGCGGGAAGACTCCCGACTTCTAGCTTATACCTGAACTTTGACGGCGATGGGAAATCTGCGCCCCATCCCAAACGACTTGGAGGTAACCTTCAGGACCGGGGCGGCCTGCTGGCGCTTGTACTCGGAGCGCTCCACCAAGCGTACAACCTGTTGGACGAGTTCGAGCGCAAATCCGTGTGCCTGGGCGATCTGCTCCGGGGTTTCATAGCGCTCCACATAGGCTTCCAGGATAGGATCGAGAACCTCGTAGGGCGGCAGCGAGTCGGTGTCCTTCTGGTTGGGACGCAGTTCGGCTGACGGCGGCTTTTCCAGGATGGCCCGGGGAATCAGTTCGCCGTCGCGGTTCAGCCAGCGGCAGACCGCGTAGACGCGGGTCTTCACCAGGTCGCCGATCACCGCCAGCGCGCCCACCATGTCGCCGTAGAGCGTGCAGTACCCTACCGCCATCTCCGATTTGTTGCCCGTCGTCAACACCAGGGCGGAGAACTTGTTAGAGAGCGCCATAAGCAGCCCGCCGCGTATGCGGGCCTGGATGTTCTCTTCGGCGGCGTCGGCGCCGAGGCCGGCAAAGAGAGGTGCGAGCGCGCGCGTGTACTCGCTGAACAACCCGCTGATGCCGATCAGTTCAAAGCGAATGCCGAGATTGGCGGCCAAGCGGCGGCTGTCGTCGATGGAGCCCGGCGATGAGTATGGGCTGGGCATCCCAATGCCCAGCACGTTCTCAGCGCCCAACGCCTCTGTGGCGATGGCGGCTACCAGCGAGGAGTCGACACCGCCGCTCAGGCCCACAAGAACCTCGCCAAAGCCGCACTTGCGCACGTAATCGCGCGTGCCCAGCACCAGCGCCCGGTAGGCGGCCGCGGTGTCGTCGTCCGGGGCAGGCGCCGGCGTCTCCACGCCCGGCGCAACGAAGGGGTCAACCACCACCAGGTCCTCCTCGAACGAGGCCGCCTGGGCGATCAACTCTCCGCGCGCATCGAGGGCCAGCGAGGAACCGTCGAAGATCAGGCTGTCGTTGCCGCCAACCTGGTTCGACATCAGCACCGGCACGCCGTCCCGCCGGGCAATGGCCGCCAGCATCCGGCGCCGCATGGCGCGCTTCCCGTGCCAGAAGGGCGAGGACGAGATGTTGATATGCACGGCGGGCCGCTGGCGCATCAGTTCTTCCATGGGGTCGATCTTGTAGAGACGCCGCGGCCAGAAGTTCTTATCGTTCCACGCATCCTCGCAGATGGTAACGGCCAGCCGGACGCCGTCCAGCTCCACCACTTGCTGCGGCCGCGACGGAGCGAAGTAGCGCTGCTCGTCGAAGACGTCGTAAAACGGCAGCAGCCGCTTGTGCTGTTCGAGCAGCAGGCGCCCGCCATCCAGCAAGACCGCTGCATTGACGGCCGGCTTACCGCTCTCGCCCTCCGCCGGCAGGGCCACGCCGGCCAGCACGGCGGTGGGCAACTCGCGGGTCGCTTCGGCCAGCTCATCGACCGCCTGGCGGCAGCGGGCCAGGAAACTGGGTTTTTCAAGGAAGTCGGCGGGAGGATAGCCGCAGATGACCAGCTCGGAGAAGACAGTCAGCCGCGCGCCCAGCCCGGCCGCGCGCCGGCTGGCGGCAACAATTCTTTCCAGATTTCCGCTGAAGTCCCCGACGGTGGGATTGATCTGGGCCAGTGCAATCTTCACATTCCCAGTTTAATCCCGTACGACAAACCGGCTGCCTTGAGGCGGCCGCGTGAAGCCGGCAAAGCCGAAGGCCGGGCTAGGTGCCCGTGCCGGCCAGAACCACGCCGACGGTGCGCGCCAGAATCTTCAAATCCAGCCACATGCTCCAGTTCTCGATGTACGTAACATCGAGAGATATGTAGCTGTCGAAGGAGGGATCCTGGCGGGCCTGCACCTGCCACAAGCCGGTGATGCCGGGGGTTACGTCGAGGCGGCGCAGATGGCTGAGCTTGTACTCCCGAACCTCGCTGGCAAGCGGCGGACGTGGACCGACAATGCTCATGTCGCCGCGCAGAACGTTCCAGAACTGGGGCAGTTCATCGAGCGAATACTTGCGCAGGAAGCGGCCCACATTGGTAATGCGGGGATCGTTGGAAACCTTGAACAGAACGCCGTCGCGTTCGTTCATGTGCAATACGTCGGCGCGGCGCGTGTCCGCGTCGCGGACCATGGTGCGGAATTTGGCGCAGCGAAAGACACGCCCCTTCTTGCCGATGCGCTCGGAGAAATACAGGATGGGGCCATGCGAATCCAGTTTGACAACGATGGCAACGGCCAGCAGGAGCGGCGAAAGAAGAATCAAAGCCAGGATGGAGAGCACGACATCGAGCCAGCGCTTCAAGAGCAGGCCGGCCTCGGGCACGCGGCCGCAATGCAGCGGAATGGTCGGGAACTGGCCAACGTACTCGATGGGGCTGTCCCACGCCAGACCGTCGTACATGTCGGGAACCACGCGCAGGTCCACGCCGTGGACACGGGCCTGGTCGAGCACGTCCCGCACCATCCCTCGTTCGCAGGGAGTGGTAAAGAAGATCTCATCTACAAATTGCTTGCGGGCTTGCTGGAAGAGCGTATCCAGCGTGCCCACCACATCGCCGGAGGTGTCCACAAAGCGGGATGTGGAACCGGGAAGGTCAATGAAGCCCTTGAATGTGTAACCCAGATGCCGGATGCTGTCCAAGTGATGGCGCAGGGCGTGCGCCTCAGGCCCGGTGCCCACGATGAGCACATTGCGGGTGCCCACGCCGCGGTCGAACCGCCGGTGGATCAGCACCCGGTAAACGAACCGGCGCAGGCTGAGCGAGACCGTCACTAGGCCCACCGTGCCCAGCACGATGCTGCGCGGAATATCCTCGGCATGAACCAGGTAGAGGGTTCCGGTGAGCAGCAGGCCGGCGGCCAAACAGGCCTGCACGCTCAGTCTCTGCTCGTGCAGAAAGCCGACCAGGCGGGCCGGGTCGTAGAGATGAAGCCTCCGGCTGATGACGATCAGCGCAACCGCAAACCCGCAAAGAAGCGCTAGCAAGATGCCCATCGATCGGCCATGAATGAGCGTGCCGCGCCAGAATCCCTTTACGCCCGCCATCGGCCCCGCATGAACCTCGTACAGCGTGGCGAGCGTCGCCGCGCCCAGAACCGTAATTCCATCCAGGATCATCCACAGCTTGGCAGCGCCCCGCGAACTGCGCCTGGAGTTTCCTACCGCTCCGCCCGCCCAGTCAGGGGAAGAGGAGGCTGAAGCTGATACTCCCCGCCAAAACTCCGATGTTGCCATATGCGTTCCGCAGACCTCAAACGTTCAGGGGGAGGGTGGGAACCAGCTTCCCACGAATAACCCATGAAGAAAAAAACATCATGCGCCACGAAGAGCCGTACCATCTTCGTTGGACAATCCCTCTCGGCCCCGGGCTGCCTGTCGCCATGCAACCCGCTCCGCCGCCGACAATGAGCCACGCTGGCCTGGTTGCGCCAAGGCACGGCAGTCACATCTTACGTTACCCTTGTCCTGCGCCGGACAACTTGAAATCGGCGCTGAACATCCTTGGTTAACAGCAAACCCGGTCAACAGCGATCGCGATGCTCCAGGAGGATCAAACTCCCCGCAATCGGACGCGGTCCATGGCAGGAAAGCCAAAGACAGTCGCCGCGCCCAGGGAAACAGCTTTCGCTGGGATGAAAGCCCACGAGAACAGCCCAACTATGTCAAACCGCGCCCGGGAACGGTATCCCCAAATCGGGTGACTCTTTTCCCTGGAACGTCCTTACCAGACGCTGGGGAAGCCACCAGTTCAAGCATAGCCGGGGAGCGCCTTTCGAAGGCAAGAAGAATCGCATGTCTTACTGGTTACTAGATAAGAAAATACTCATTCCGAAGGTAATACATAGGCGTCCAGCGTTAGAAACTGCTGAATATGAGGTTCGGCGGAGGCCAGAAATCCGTCCACCGGCCCGAAGAACCGGGCCCGGCCTTGATCGAGGAAGAGCACCCGGTCGGCGAGCCGCTCGGCAAATCGCATATCGTGCGTCACCACGATGCTGGTCAGTCCGAGCTGGTCCTTGGCCCGCTGGATCAGCGTGCCAAGGCGCCGGGCAATGATGGGATCGACCATCGTGGTGGGCTCGTCGTAAAGGACGACGTCCGGCTGCGCCGCCAGCGCGCGGGCGATGGCCACAGCCCGCTTGCGCCCGGTTGAGAGGCTGGCCGGAAAAGCATCCACCACGTCCTCGGCGCCCACCAGGCCGATCAACTGCGCCACGATCCAATCGATCTTTTCCTCGGCCAGGCCGCCGCGCTCCCTGAGCGGAAAGGCGACGTTCTCGCGCACGCTCAGGGAATCGAAGAGAGCGCCGTTCTGGAAGACCATGGTCACGCGCTTGCGAATGACCTGCATGTCGGCTTCGCCCAGACTGGTGATCTCCTGGCCCTCCACGCGGATGGACCCGGAATCCGGCTTCAGAAAACCCATCAGCATGCGCAGGGCCACCGACTTGCCCACGCCGCTGCGGCCCAGAATGCAGAGCGTCTGGCCGCGATCGACCGCAAAGCTCACGTCCTCCAGAACCGGCCGGCCATCGAACGAGATGCTGACATGGCTGAAGGCGATCATGGGCTCCGAGGACTCCGCGAGGGCCGGCTCGGGCAGCTTCGCTTCCTCGCCGAGCACCTCCTCCAGCGCCGGGGAGAACTCCGGATTGAAGGACGAATCGAAGGTTGCCATGGAATCAGATTACGCGATGGGAGATGCGGGGGATGCGGTTTGCTTCTTTCTTTCTCCTTGATCTTGCGCGTTCCCGACGTGGACCACCCGTAGAGAAGGATTCTTGATGTTCGTGGTTTCTGATGTCCCAAAAGCGAATTCCGAAGCGCCCCCTCTTCTAACTCAGGGAACCCGGGCCTCCGCCACGGTGTTCGAATTGGTCGGAACTCATACGGAACCGCTCGCAACTACGTGGGACGCAAGCCGTCCACGAATCTCTTTCTCCTCCTCGGCGGCGAATGCGAAGGGGGACAGATCCTGCAACACCGGAATGATCCTGCCGCTATTACGATGTGAACGGATGCCGAGCATGAAGTGGCCACCCTCATCGAGCATGAGTGGAGGCTTCTTCTTATCGAGCGATCGCTTCCGTACCTTTTTCTCCCTCGGGACGAGGTAACTGTACACCACCATCCCCGTCGGTTGACCGTTCGCGAACTGTTCCTTCGCCGACACTATTTGGAGTTCCACCTCCTCGCCGTCCTCGGCGGCGCGGCGTGCGTCGTAAAACTCTTGTGAAACTGCCCATCCGGCCGCGACGAACACGAAAGCAATGAAGCCCAAAATCAGGAATTCAAGAATAGAACCGGCCGTTTCGCTGCCACCCACGGCCACGGCCCAGGACAAAGCATAGTCATCAGGGTGCTGCGGGTCGTAGCGAAGTTGGATATCCGCGCCCTCGTCGACATAACCAAAGGGCCCGCCAAACTCGCGTTCGCTCTGGTGAACTATCCCTTTTGCGTCAGTGTATTCAATGTTCAACACATAGTCGGGCCATAGGCCGCCAGAATGGGCGGGTGGAACTGGCATTCGATTTATGAAGAGTGATGTTATGTCAGCTTGGTAGCCCGACACTTTCAAGTCGCTGGCGGGGACGCCGTTCGCTAGAACTGCCTGCTCGCGGTGAACGCGGAGAATCTTACTGCCTGTCCAGGCAGCAAGGGCCAGAAAAGCGGCGCCGAATACTATCATGATGACGAAGCCAAGAACCCTTTTTCGAGGTTGGGAAGGGTGCAATCGAAGCGGACGCTGCGGCAGAATCATCGGATTCTCCTGAAATCATTGATCCTAGTATAGAACTGCTTTCTTGCCGAACCGGCCGGGTGCCGGGTACCTCAGGTTTCGATTTTGAGACCTGGGATTCCAGCTACTATCCCGCCTCCTCCAGAAAGCGAATCAGCGACTCGATCCCTAGCTCGAAGTTCTTCAGATGGAACTTCTCGTTGGGAGCGTGGATGCTGTCGTCGGGCAGGCCGAAGCCCATCATCACGCTGGGCAGGCCCAGGTGGCGGGCAAAATCGCCGACGATGGGGATGGAGCCGCCGGAGCGGATGAAGACCATCTCCCGGCCCCAGACCTCGCGCAAGGCGCGCGTAGCCGCCTGGATATAAGGATTGTCGACGGGAATCAGACAGGGATCGCCGGAGTGAATCAGCCGCACCTCCACATCCACGCCGGCGGGCGCAATCCGCTCGACATAGTTCTTGTAGAGGGCGAAGGACTTGGCCGGCGTCATGCCCGGAACCAGGCGCATGGAGACCTTGGCCACGGCCCTGGCGGGGATCACCGTCTTGGCGCCAGCCCCGGTAAAGCCGCCCGGAATGCCGTGCACATCGAGCGTGGGCCGCGCCCAGGTGCGCTCCAGCACGCTGTAGCCGGCTTCGCCCACCAGTTGCCGCGCGCCTACCTCCTTGATCCGGTACTCCTCCTCGTCGAATGGGAGGCTGCGCCAGGCCGCCAGCTCCTCGGGGCTGGGAGGGATAATGCCGTCATAGAAGCCGGGAATCAGGATGCGGCCATCCTCGTCCTTGAGGCGGGCCAGAATCTGCGCGATGGCGACGAAGGGATTGGGCGCCGCGCCGCCGTACATGCCGGAGTGCAGGTCGGAGCGGGCGCCGCGCACCTCCAGCTCGGTATAGATCATGCCCCGCAGGCCCACGCACAACGTGGGCAGGCCGGGCGCGAACATCTCGGTATCGGAGACCAGCGCAAAGTCGGCGGCAAGCTCCGGCGGCTTTGAAGCGACGAAGCGGGCAATCCCCTCCCCGCCGACCTCTTCCTCGCCCTCGAAGAGCACGCGCGCATTCAGCGGCAGCGAGCCCCGCGTCCCCAGCAGCGACTCCAGCGCCTTCACCTGCGCCCAAACCTGCCCCTTGTCGTCCACCGCGCCGCGGGCGTAAAGGTTGCCGTTGCGCTCCGTGGGTTCGAAGGGCGGCGACAGCCACTCGTCCAGCGGATCGGGCGGCTGAACGTCGTAGTGCCCATAGATCAAAACGGTGGGCTTCCACCTCGCGGACGAAGACCTGTCCGCGGGGACCCCTGGCTTGCCCGCGGCGTGCAGCCAGTCGGCGTAGACCAGCGGATGGCCCGCGGTCTCAATCAGCCGCACGTTTTCCATGCCGATGCGCTTGAGTTCCGCGGCCAGTTCCTCGGCGGCGCGACGGCAGTCGCCCTGATGCTCGGGCAGCGTGGAGATCGAAGGGATGCGCAGCAAGGCCTTCAGTTCATCGAGAAAGCGGGGATGGTTGCGGCGGGCATAATCGACGGCAGACGAAGGCATGGGCGCGCTCCTGAGAAATGAATTCGACCAAGGGGAGTATAGCCCATCGCCTCGGGAAGCGGCTGAGCATTGAAAGCGACTCAGTCTTCCGCCGACATAGAAACCCAGCTTGCGGAGAAATGGTGGCCTGCCCCGCATTGACTTTCCAGACGTTCATGTCTCCGCGAAGAACGGGAATTGGATGAAGCGCCTAGCTGATCTCACCGAACTACCCAATCTCTCGCCGCAGGCTTCGCTGCCTCGCCGTGGCGCGCATCCGGCCGGGCTTTCAGCAGCGGCAGGGCCACGGCCAGAACATCTTCAATGCGGCTGGCGTATTGGATGGCGACGCCGTCGATCAGCTCGGGGGTCAGGTCCTCTTCCACATCCTGGCGGTTCTCGGCGGGCAGGATGATGGTCTCCACGCCGGCGCGGCGCGCGGCCAGGAACTTCTCCTTGATGCCGCCCACCGGCAGCACGTTGCCGCTGAGCGTAATCTCGCCGGTCATGGCGGTGAGCGGGCGCACCGGCGTGTCGGTCAGCAGCGAGGCCAATGCTGTGGCCATGGTCACGCCGGCCGAGGGGCCGTCCTTGGGAGTGGCTCCCGCGGGCACGTGAATGTGCAGGTCCGTCTCCTTGGTGAAGTCCTCGGCCAAGCCCAGCGAAGCCGCGTTCGAGCGCACCCAGGTCAGCGCGGCCTGCATCGACTCCTGCATCACCTCGCCGATCTGCCCGGTCATGGTGAAGTTGCCCTTGCCCTTCATCCGGTTGGCCTCGATGAAGAGAATGTCGCCGCCGGCCGGCGTCCAGGCCAGACCTACGGCCACGCCGGGGCGCTTCACCCGCTCCGAAACTTCGGTTTCGACGCGCACCTGAATACCGCCCAGGAACTCCTTGAGCACCTCGCGAGTCACCGTCAGCTTTTCCGTCTTGCCCTCGACCACGCGCCGCGCCTCTTTGCGGCAGACCGTGCCCAGCATCTGCTCCAGCTTGCGCACCCCGGCCTCGCGCGTGTAGTGGCGCACAATGTAGCGCACCGCATCCTCGGGAAACTCGATCTGCTCGGGCGCGATTCCGTTCTCCCTGATCTGCCGCGGAATCAGGTAGCGGAAGGCGATATGCACCTTCTCCTCTTCGCTGTAGCCCTGCAAAAAGATCAGCTCCATCCTGTCCAGCAGCGGCGGCGGAACCGTATCCAGCATGTTGGCCGTGCAGATGAAGAGCACCTTCGACAGGTCGAACTGCACGTCCAGATAGTTGTCGCGGAAGGTGTTGTTCTGCTCCGGGTCGAGGGTCTCCAGCAGTGCCGAGGCCGGATCGCCGCGGAAGTCGCGGCCCAGCTTATCCACCTCGTCCAGCATGATCACCGGGTCGTTGACCTCGGCGCGGCGGATGCTCTGGATGATCTGGCCGGGAAGAGCGCCAATGTAGG
>Ga0326727_10004339_pt1 | contig 42805 bp, 28 predicted proteins | sample MB2enrmetagenome_FD_207643 | JGI IMG/M metagenome (GOLD analysis project Ga0326727, IMG submission 207643) | Lab enriched peat soil microbial communities from McLean, Ithaca, NY, United States - MB29MY | ecosystem: Environmental > Terrestrial > Soil > Wetlands > Peat | place: USA: New York...
TTGTTTAAAAGAATCCCCGCGAAGACAATGGGGAGTTTTCTGCCGCTGTGATGTCCCCCGAACGCCGGCCAACCGTAACCGGTCTGCAAGCAGCCGTAGAGATCGATGCCATATTGAACGAAATAGTTTGTGAGGTTGACCTTTTGATCAGCAGAGAAATTGAGCATCAAGAGGAGGGAGGCGTAGGAATCCGCGAAGGCAATGTGTTGCCCGTAGCTGGGCATATACTCGGCCGGAGCATCGAACAGGAACGGGTTCGTGTCGATCCACGGTCTCCGATACCAGGTCTCAAACTGGGCGAGAGGCGGGGTACCCGAAGGGTTGGGCGGCGTAAGAGAGGGCAAGAGATCCCTCTGTAAGCTGTCCGCGTGATAGAGGGTTTGATTGCGGTCACAGTAGGATGGCCGGAAAGCGTCCGCCGCGGGCGCAGCCGACAGGACCGATAGCACGGAAACGGTCGCGACGGGACTTACGCTCATGTCCGAGGCGCGCATGACTTCCGGAAGTGAATGAATCTGAGCCAAGCTGATAGACGAAACCAGCACATCGCCCGGGTTTAAGGTGATGGGGGGATATGACCGCAAGGAAGCATCGAACCACCAGGACTCGTCCGTCCCGTCATTCAGCCTCGAATCGAAGCCGCTCTTGCCATTGGCGGTGGGCAGGTTCAGGACCGAGCCGTTCTCGTAAGGTGAGGAGGTTGTGGGGGCAGGGTCGATGGCGATTAGGGTAACCGGACCCACGACATAATAATCACCCGTAAGAAACTGCCCCATGGAAACCGGCCCGCTGAAGGTCCAGGTGATACCATCTTTGGTGATCGAAGCGTTACCGGGAGGCAGAGGGCTTGTGACCGTGGAGCCGGTGGGGCCTCCGCAGCCGGCCAGGCACAGCGCCGCCAGCAGAGCACAGGTGAAACCGGCCGTCGTCCGAGACGGATACCGGTTTTTTGTTTGACGCGTTCGTGTCGGGTTCGAAGCGAGCGCGCGATCTCCTGCGATCATGGCTCTTCACTGCAGCCGGGGTTTCCGATCCGCTACCCTGGCCGGCACCGATTGTACATCCAACCGCCACCCTTCGAGCGATCTTCTCATCCTTGTGGTAGTGGTGTCATTTGGTGTGGCACGGCCATCTTGGCCGTGACCGTTCACGGGCGGGACGCCTGTGCCACTTCCAAATGACACCATTACTCATCCTTTCTATCTCCAGCAACTCCGGCAGCCGAGGAGGCGGGCCGCTCTGCCTCGTGCGGGCGCGCAAAAGCCGCAGAGTAATCCCCCGGGGGCGGGATAATTCTTGCCGGTAAGTCTCGCCCGCTTGTCGCGACTCTGTTAATCTAAAGGAACAGCACGCAAGGGCTGAAACCCGTGGCGCCGTCATCAAGTCAAACGGGTCGCGGGTAGTGTCACATTATGATTTAGAAGCGGCGAGTTTACCTCGCCCATGGGCGGCGTAAAGGCGTCTCACCATCCTTTACCACCAGCAAAATCGGTAAAAGTTTGACCCGCGGAGTTGGACGGACAAAGCCATGAACAAGCGTCTACCCTTACTGGTTCGCCAATTCATGTACAACCTGCGGGGCGGCTTTCTCGTGCGCCCCCTGATCATTGCCGTGTCGCTCGGCTGTGCCGGGGCGCTGCTCTCCTGGCTCGAGGAGAGCGAACCCGTCCTCAGCGCTTGGGTTCCCGCGGTGCTTTTTCCCTCCCATTCTGACCCGCAAGTGGCCCAGGTGATTCTGGGAGGCATTGCCACCTCGATCATGACGGTGGTTTCGATTGTTTTTGCCATTTTGCTGATGACCCTTACCCTGGCGTCCATGCAATTCTCTCCTCGTATCATTGTGAGCTTTGTCCGTGACCGCGTGACGCAGTGGACGCTCGGCATATTTCTCGGCACCTTCTGTTATTGCGTCGCGGCGCTTCCGGCGGCGCACTCCGTACCCCGGCCCTTTGCCCCTGTCTTCACGGTTCTGGGCGCTATGCTGCTCGCACTGACTTGTGTTGGCTGGCTCCTCTTCTTTATTCATCACATTTCGCAGGCCATTAACGTCAATCAAATTGTGAACCGGGTCGCCACTGAGACGGTGGCCATGATTGATGAGATGATGCCTCACCCGCGCCGGTATCCGCGTGTGGACACGAGTGTTCCCATCGACCCCAGTACCTGGGAAACCACCGTCCGGTGCGAGACCTCGGGTTACATCCGTTATATCGACACCAAGCGTCTGCTCGCCATTGCGAAGTCGCACCGAGTGAAGATCCATATCTTAAGACGGGTGGGCCAGTTCGTTCCGGAGGGCGTGCCGTTTCTGCGGGTGTACAAGGGGGAGCGATTGTCTGCGGAAGGAGCCATGGAGCTTCAGCGGGCATTCGACTTCGGCCCCTCGCGAACCTTGCAGCAGGACGTGGAGTTCGGCGTCTTGCAGATTGTGGACATTGCGCTCAAGGCCATTTCCCCGGCCGTGAACGACCCCAGCACGGCCATCACCTGCGTGGACCAACTCAGCCGCGTGTTAATTCACTTTGCCTCCCGGGAGGGGCCCGCGTCGCTGCTCTGTGATCCGCCCGGCGTGGTGCGCGTCAGTATCATGTGGAGCAATTTCGGACGCATGTTGGATTCAGCGTTCGAGCAAATCCGCCTGTATTCGCAGACGGATGTCGCGGTAAGTTTGCGTATGATGCGCGCCTTCGGCGACATTGCCGTCACCACCCCCGACCCGGAGGAGCGCCGCACGCTGTATGAACGGGGAAGGCGAATTGTGGGAGGCTGCGCGGAGAAATTGGGCGAGCAGGAAATGAAGCAATTGCGTGCTCGCCTGGCGGAGCTGGAGGAGCTTTGGGTCGCCGCGCCCCGGCCGCTCGCGGAAAAATGACGGAAGCCCGCTGCGCTGCTCCCCGTAACGTGACCCCTCACCGTCCCGCCCCGGCCGGTGAAAGCGCGTCATCGCACCCCTGGGTTACCGCATTAGTAAAAATCTGGGACGTGCCGAAATTATTGGTTCTATAAACGGCGGTCAGAGACCGCCGGTACAGATCAGGGTTTTCACAAAATACCTAGGGGCAGCCCACCGCTTGCTTGAGCGCCTTCAGCGGTGGGGTCAGACCGCTCCTGCTCCAGAGCGTTTGACCGTCCTTGCTCTGCAATTCCAGAGTGGCCCCCGTAAATCCCAACATCGTCCAATTGAGAATGGCATCCGCAGCCCCCGGTGTCTCGACGACCTGCAAGCAGGTGTGCTTCTCTATCGCTTTAATGTCTCGCGGGCGGGCGTTGTCATCGATTGCCCATTCCGTCTCTAGATACACCTTTCGGATCGTACGCAAGTCCGGCGGGCTGCTTTTGACTTTGACACTTTCTGTGGACCCACTTTGGGCGGACGACCCGCAGGCGTTAGTCACTTTGCCAAATTCCCCATCCAGACCGTTAAGGTCGAACCAAGTCGCCACGGGTGGATAGCCTAAAGGCATAAATTCAAACCCCAACCTCTTTGCAGCGGCCAGCATCCGGGCGAGGTCCCACGGGTGCGGCGCAGAGAGCGAATCTTGGCCTGTCGATTGGTCCCAAAACTGGGTGAAGGGCTGCCCGTCATCCAGCCTCAGCCGGACGTTGTATTTTCCGTTGCCCTCGGGGCCAGCAGGGAGAGAGCTGGTATGGATGGACACCTCCACATGGTGTGACTTGCAACTGATCTCCAGCCGAGGGTAGGTGTTCGGCCCTGCCGATGCGGGCACTTCCTGTTCGGCCTGGAGAATCAGAATCACTGTCCGCGAACCATCCCGCGGGGAAACGTCCTCACTGACTCTCCATTTCCCATTCTCCTCAACGCTGGCAGGATTGGCCGGCGTGGGCGCGGTCGGCGCGGCATTCTCCTTCGCTCCCGGAATGCGCTCTGCATCCTGGATGCTGACCTTCAAGCTGCCGAATTCCCGCCCCAGCCCAGTCCACCTCGGGCACAGAAACAGCAATAAGACTACAGAGACCGTGAACTTCATGGGGTTTGGTCCCTCCTCGCCTCGACAACGCCGGGTGGTGAAGTGGAAAGGTCTTATGCGACTCCGCAAGCATAGTCCCCCGCTTGTCTCGCGTCAATGTGGCGGTTTTTACCAGGTTTTGATCAGTCATGCCCGGGTTGTCGATGTTGTGGCGCGCCGGCCTGAAGGTCGGCGCTACAAGTACCGATATCCCGGACGCATGACGCCAGGTACTATTGACATTGGGACGCGTTCGTTGTTTCCTACGTGGGGGTGAGCTCCGAACGAAGCACCCTTGTCATTATTCACTTAGATAATAAGGAGACCCTATGATCAAGACCATCGGGCACGGGCACAGAACCATCCTCGCCGCCGCGCTCGCCACGTTGGCGGGCCTCAGCGCGCCGCAATTGATGGCGTCCACTGTAAAGGTAGGCACTTGCGACATCCCAGGCGTGACCACGGTCTACACCACGATCCAGAGCGCCGTCACCGCGGTCTCGGCTGGATCCACCATCGATGTGTGTCCCGGGAACTATCCCGAACAAGTGGTCATCGAGAAGAATCTGACCTTGACGGGGTTTAGTTCCAGAGGCGCCGCTAACCCCGTGGTGGTGATACCCGCGGGCGGTTTCGTGGCCAACACCACGAGCCTTACCACCGGATATCCCCTTGCCGTGCAGATCCTGGTCGAAGGCCCTATCGAGGGCGTTGACATCAGCAAGCTCGCCGTCGATGGCACCGGCAGCAATTTGAATAGTGGCTGCACGGAGCCGGCGCTGATAGGAATCTACTACCGAAACGCCTCGGGAACGGTCAACAATGTCGTGGCCCGAAACCAAGCTCAGGATACCGCGAACTTTGGCTGCCAAGACTCGGCGGGCCTGGGCATTTTCGTGGAGAGTGGTGGTTCCGGGACTTCGACGGTCACCATCGAAAACAGCAGCGTCCACGGCTACCAGAAAAATGGGATTACCGCCGACGAGACGGGAACGACGGTCACGATTGATGGCAACTCGGTGATGGGGACAGGGTCCATCAACACCGCCCAGAACGGTATTCAAGTGGGGTTTGGAGCCACAGGGACAGTCGAAAACAATACCGTATCAGATGATATATTTAACGGTAATCCCTCACTAGGTACAGGCTCAGGTATTCTCATTTACGATTCCGGCGGCATGACGATCACGGGCAATACCGTGAGCAGTACCCAGAACGGGATACCGATCGTCACGGATGGCAGCTTTCCCGCCAACCACAACATGGTCACCCACAACCGGGTGACGAATACCCAGCTCAACGATGGGATCGACTTGTGCAGCAACAACAACACCGCCGAAGGGAACATCGTGGATAATAGCGGCGAATCGGGAATTCACTTGGACAGTACCTGCGGCGCGACCGGGAACAACAATGTCGTCAGCAGGAATACCGTGCATGAGGCGTGCGCGGGAATCCTGCTGGGATCCGGGACGGGCAATACGCTTACGGGGAATACGATCACTGACGTGACGTACGTAACTCTGCCCGGGAACGTCTGCACGTCGCCGGTGGTGTCCAACGCGCAGCCGCAAAGCCAGGTTGGTTCACCCGGGCACAGTTTTAGCCCGGCGCGGCCTTGAAGCAAAATCTTTCTCACCGCAGAGGCGCTGAGGCGCAGAGAAGTGAAAACAGCGAGGCTTTTCTCTGCGTCCTAGCGCCTCTGCGGTGACGATAGTGTTTTCCCTCGTTCATCCTTACAGCGGTTCGTAACAAGGCCGCGCCACGGTGCAGTTATCCGGCGTCACCACTTGGCCGTCGGGACCCAGGCAATTCTGGGTGTGCACGCACCAGCAGATTCCGCTCTCCGTGCGATTCTCCGTGTCGGGCTCGGCTCCGATGAACATCCACTTGGAGCGGATGAGGCGGCAGCGATGCGGGGAGTTACTGGACTGAGGAGTGGGTTCCGGCATAATTACGCCTCTCCTTTCGCGGCGCGCAGCAGGGCGCGTTTGACGGCGACGCGGGCGAGTTGCACTTTGTAGGCATTCTTGGAAAGCGGGGTCGCTTGCCTGAGTGCCGCCTTGCCGGCTTCCCAAGCCACATCCTCGCTGATCGATTTGCCGGCCAGTGCTGCTTCCGCTTCCGGCGAGGGCCAAGGCACGGGCGCCACGTGGCCCAGGACCACTCGCGCACTCTTTACCGTACCGCCGTCGAGATTCAGGACCACCGCCGCCGCGGCGAGCGGCCAGTCGAGGCCCTCTCTCTCCTGCACATCGTAGATGGCCATCTTGGCGCTTCCCGAGGCCGGCACCCGGACTTCCGTGACGATTTCACCAGGGCGAAGCGCATGCTCGGATTCCTGGTCACTTTGCGGAGTCACGAAGAACTCCCGCACCGGCAGTTCGCGAGATCCCTGCGGGCCGTGGATCTTGACCTGGGCGTTCAGGGCAACCAAAATGGGAGCAAGGCGGGAGGGGCTGACGAAATAGGCCGGCCCGGAGTTCCCCAGGATCGCGTGGTAGCGGTTGTCGCCGTCGGGGACGAGGGCTTTACCGTTATAGGTGGCCAGCAATCCAAACCCGGCGCGATAGTACCAGCAGCGCGGCCGCTGGCAGAGGTCGCCGGCAACGGTTCCCGTGCTGCGCACCTGCGCGCTGCGGACACCTTCGGCAGCTTGCGCGATCGCCGGGTAGTGCTTGCGAACATCGGCATTCTCCAAAAGTTCTTCGAGAGTGGCCGTAGCGCCGAGTCGCAATCCTGATGCGGGCTGGAAAGAAATGCCGCGCAGTTCCTTGACATGTTGCAGGCTGACCACGCGGGCGGGATTCGAGATGCCGTCCTTCATCAAGCTGACCAAGTCGGTGCCGCCAGCCAGCACCTGAGCTTGGCCCTGTGCGCTGGTGAGCAGCTTGACAGTTTCCTGGGCGGTTGTGGGTTTTGCATATTCAAAGGTTTGCATTAGGCAACTCCTCCCTTCTCGATGGCGGCCAATACTTTGTCGGGAGTCAGCGGGAGCGTGGGCACTCTCACGCCCAGGGCGTTCGCCACAGCATTGGAAATGGCGGCGCCCGGAGAAATGACCGGTGGCTCACCAAGTCCGATGACTCCCCGCTCGTCGTAGCCCGGGCCGGTCATCATGTGGACGACCAGTTCCCCGATGTCTCCGATGCCCGCCAGCCTGTAGAACTCCATGTTGTTATTCAGCAGACGGCCGGTCACGCGGTCCATGACTTTTTCTTCAAACAGGGAGTAGGTGATGCCCATGATCAGGGCGCCATAGCATTGGCTCTCCGCCGTCTTGAGGTCGATGATGAGCCCGCAGTCCTGCGCCGCGACCATTTTGTTGATTCTCACCTGGCCGGTCTCCGTGTCGACGGAGACATCCGCAATTTGCACCCCGCCCACCCCGTTCGACCCCAGCGTGCAGGGGCCGGGGTTCTTGCCGGTGGCCTGAAGGGTTTTCACTTGCAGCTTGGCGCAGGCTTGCTTCCAGGTCAGTTTCTTTGTCGCGTCGCCCTTCGCTTGGATATGCCCGTCCACGGCGACCAATTGATCGGCCGGCACACCCAGGCTGGGAGCCACCACCGCGAAAAGTTCGTCCAAGGCATCGATACATCCGCGGCGAGTGGAGGCTGACACGCCGCCCACCGTCGTGCTGCCGCCCGAAGCCCCGTCGGCAGGGTATTTGCTCGTACCGATTTTGACTTGGATGGCTTCCACGGGAAGACCCAAGGTTTCTGCCGCCACCACGGCGATCACGGTGCGGGTGCCGGTGCCGAGGTCTTGGCTTCCCAAGACGGTCTCCACCGAACCGTCCGGATGGATGATCACGTTGCAGTTGCTATTGTGGCCGCGCCCGCCCCAGGTGTGCATGCTCAAACCCAGGCCGCGCTTGATCGTGCCCGCCGTCTTGTCTCCCCGCGGATGCCAATTCTTCTGCCAATCAATCAGTTCGGCGGCTTTATGCAGTTCCTGCCGGTAGACTTCCGCGCGGTCGCCGGCCAGATCGGCGTTCTTGGAGAAGAATTCCAAGGCGTCCATGTTCAACTTGGCCGCCAGGTCGTCGAGCGGGCACATCGTCAGCACTGCGGCCTGAGGATGATTGGGCGCTCGCCAGGCGCGGGCCGGGCCGGTGTTGGTGCTGACGGAGGAGTGGCGCGTGACTTTGTTGGGGATGTTGAGGACGTAAGGAAGCGGTGGCATCGAGGTGCCGGCCGGTCCGCCGGTGCCCCAGGAGTGAGAATCCCACGCCACGATGGTGCCATCTTTCTTCGCCGCGACTTTTACCTTGGCAAAGCCGGAGGGCCGCGCGCCGGCCACCTCCATCTCCATGTTGCGGTCGAGCATCCACTTGACGGGTTGGCCCGCCGTCTTCGCCAGTTTCGCAACTTCGATACCCCAGCGGTCGGGGGAAAATTTGCTGCCGAATCCTCCGCCAATGTAATTGCAAATGGTCTCGATGTTGCTGTCGGGTACGTTGATGCCTTGCTCCCGCAACGCCTGCCCGAACTGCCCCGGTCCGCCCGAGACGTTTTGCGTGGAGGAATAGGTCAGCAGGTTCTCACCGTTCCACTGCGCGATATTGCCATGCGATTCCAAACAGCAATGCGTGATGGCCGCGATTCCATAGTAGCCTTCGGAGATCACCACGTCGGGATCGCTGAAGGCCTTGTCGGGATCCCCGGCCTTTTCCCCCCCGGCCTGTTTGGCATGGCCGGCGGCCTTTTCCAGGTCTTCTTCGAGGACGAAGTGGGGAAGTTGGTCGAACTCCACCTTGACTTTGCGGACGGCATCCTCGGCAATTTCCTCAGTGACCGCGGCGATGGCCACGATTTCGTCGCCGACCCACTGCACCTCTTTTCCGACCCCTTGAATCACCCGCACGGCTTTCACCCCGGGTAAATTCTCCGCCGCGGATGTGTAGATGGCGGTGATTTTGGCGTGGGCATAGGGGGAACGATAAGCCTTGGCGATCAAGAGCCCGGGAGGGTTGATGTCAAATGTGTACTTGGCGCGGCCACTGGACTTGACGGGCCCGTCAATGCGCGTGGTGCGCTTGCCGATCAGTTTGCGGTCGTTGGCCTCGGGCCAATCATATTTGCAACTAGCCATTGGTTTGGCCTCCCTTCATCGTCCGTGCTGCCTCGAGGACAGCCTCTCGAATTCCCACGTACGTGCCGCAGCGGCACATGTTGCCGCCCAATCCCTGCTCGATATCCTGCATGGTCGGGTGGGGGTGCTTGTCCAGGAACGCCTTGCACGCCACCACGAAGCCCGGCGTGCAGAAGCCGCACTGCTGCGCATCGTGGTTGACGAACGCGGCCATCACCGGGTGGAGCTTTTCCGCCGTCCCCAGACCTTCGATGGTCACCAGGCTGTGCCCCGCCGCTTCGACGGCCAGCACGTTGCACGCGTAGACGGGCCGCCCGTCCATGATGACCGTGCAGGCGCCGCAAACTCCGCGGTCGCAAACTTTCTTCGCGCCCGTCAGGTCCAGCCGATTGCGCAGAGCGTCGAGCAGGGTCACGCGGGGCTCGACCTTCAGGCTGTACGGTTTGCCGTTGATCTGCAAAGTAATGGGGACCGCGCCGGGTCCCACGATGCCCGCCGCTTGGTCCGGTGGGGCGGCCCCGGCTTCCGGCACCGCTAGCAGTCCGGTCGAAACCGCCATGCCCGCGCCTTTCAAGAAGTCGCGCCGCGAAAAGCCCTCTTTAGGGAGCTCCGGCAACTTCCTCTTTTTTCCCCTCATGTTTTGCTCCTCTAGTTGCTAAATGAAAGGTGAACACTCGGCGCCTTCGTTTCGTAACCGCGGGGCGCCTGCGTTTTGTCTTTCCCTGAACCTGAACCAGTAATCGAAGTACCGCATTATATACTAGGACAGTTTTCAAGGGTAGGGTTTAAGGAGGAGTGTCTCAGTCTGGTATGTTGTAGCGGCGGTCTCTGACCGCCGGAATCTATTGAATCAAAAGTCGGCGGTCAGAGACCGCCGCTACAACAAACTCAATAGGATTCACCTCTGGCAAGTTGCAAGCTGATGAACTATACTTCGCCTCCTTTCTGGATACGCAACAGGCGGGCCCCAAACTGCCGCCGGGGTTCTCGCCCTCGCGGTCTCACCAGCCCTGAGAGGACTTTGGCCTGATCGTCCGGGAGAACGCCTGCGCGTGTGGCGAGAAGCATTGACATCGGATTGGGGAAAACTACGACCCTCCGGGCTGACGGGCAGCCGGGTGGCGGACCTGTTCGTTTCCAGCCTGCGTTATATTTTTTCAACGGAGGTTCATGTCTACGCTTTTTCGATCGCGGCCAACGCTTACCTGGCTTTTTTCCCGTTCAATCTGACCTTGCTGACCATCTGTCGCCGGGGGCTCCATTGGGAAGGCGCTTACCAGGTGGTTCTGGAGTTATTGCGAGTGCACCTTCCCATGGGAGCAGATTCGGTGATTCGCAACCTCGTCATTGTGGTTCATGGGCGCCCGCGGCTGCAAGTGATGTCGCTGCTCATGCTGTTTTTCACGAGTTCGGGTGTTTTCATGCCGCTCGAGGTGGCGTTGAACAAGATCTGGGGATTTAAAACCAACCGCAATTTCCTGAAGAACCAAGTTGTATCCTTCGCCCTCGCTCTTCTCTCCGGCCTCCTCGCTCTCGGCTCAATCCTTGTGATTACCGGGCTCGAATGGTACATCACCACCGGGATGGGCTGGGCCCCTGCCAAGGGCCTGGTCGCGGAGATTTCGCGCCTGGTCCTGGAAATAGCCTCTTTGCCGATCGCCGTTTCGATCTTCCTTGCCATCTACTATTTTCTTCCCAATGGGAAAGTGCCCTTCCTTCGCGTCTTCCCGGCCGCGATTGTTACGGGAATTCTGACGGAACTGGGCAAGCTCGTTTACATTAAGACGCTGCGGATGTTCGCCTTTCGCGAGGTGTACGGGCCCTTCGCCCTGTCCGTGACCTTGCTTTTCTGGGCTTACGTGGGCTCCCTGATCTTGCTCTTCGGAGCGCATCTCTCTGCCTACACGTTTGTGCCGAACCCGGTCCCCACGGATGCTCCTCAAACGCGCGAGGTGGGAGTTCCGAGCTCCAAGGGCGGAGTGTGACGGGGGTGCGAGCCTGATGAGAATCCGGCAGCAGATCCAGGAAATTCCTAGCGCCCTCCGGCTGACCCTCGAGAAGGCCCACGCGGAGTATGAGGCCTCGGCGCGCCAAATGCGCTGGGGAGACGGGCCGATTTACGTTTGCGGGACGGGGTCGTGCGCGGGACTCGGCTTGGCGGCGGGCTACGCATTTGAGACGTTCCTGGGCCGGCCGGTGGTGACAGCGCCCGTGGAGGTCTTTCAGCATTACGGGATTTCCCTTTTTGAACCGAGGTCGGTGCTGCTGATGATTGCTTCCGCCTCGGAGCCCCCGCAAGCGCTGGAGCTAGCCCAGGTGGCGCGGCAACGCGGAGCCAGGTTGCTGGTGCTGACCAACGCCCCGGAGGGCGCCCTGGCAAAAGCCGCAGACCAGGTGGTCTTGACCCGCGCCCAGGGAGATGGCGATGCCCCTGCCGTCAGTGTTTGCCTGCATGCCGCGCTCAACTACCTGGCACTCACCACCGCCCGCGTCCTGAAGCGTCACGAGGCTTCATGGGATTCCCTGGAGAGGGAGATCGTCGAGCTGCCGACGCAAATCGAGTGGACATTGACCCAATTCCCGGGGGTGATTCGCACCATGGCGGCGGAACTGATCCAGTCGCCGCGGGTGCGCATCGTGGGGGGAGGCTTTTACCACTTTCCCGCCTGGCGGGCCGCCCGCCGCCTGCAAATCCTACCCGGCCTTCCCGCCGAAGGTCTGGAGGCCTCGGAATTCTTGAGCCTGCAGACGGGTTTGACCCGGCATGCCGACAGGGTGCTCTTTCTTTCCGGCTCGCGCTCGAAACTTAGGAAGCTCGTCCATCGATCGGCCGCCCAGGCCCAAGTGGACGGCGCGCGCGTCCTTTCCGTAAGCGACGGCAACGATCGGGAATTGGCCGAGCAATCGGACCTCTGTCTACGGGTCCCCGCCTTGATGGAGCCGGCGGGATCTATGCTGTGCCTGGCCCTAATGGAGTGGCTGGCCGACGAAGCCGCGGAAAAACCGCAGGTGGAGCCTCTCCGGCCCCCTAATCCACCGCCTGGCTAGTCCCCGGAGCAGACACCCTGGGCCGAAGGCCGGTAACTTTGCGGTCAAATCCAAGATAGGTAACGGCTATCCCCCGCCGGCGTTTCGATATATGAGAATCGGAATTCATGGACTAACTTTATCGAACAGCCCAAGAGACATCTTATTGAGTTTATTAAGCTGCTAAGGTATCAAGTATAAGCTCTTGACATGGGGTTCTGTTTTTGTTCTAATCCTCCTATGGACGTAGGAAAACGGTTACGACAATTACGTGAAGTTAAAGGTCTCTCGCAAGGCGATATCGAACGGCGCTCAGGTCTATTGCGTTCGTACATCTCTCGTGTCGAAGGTGGATACACCGCACCCTCGCTTGCTACTCTGGAAAAATTTGCCAAAGCGTTGGAAATGGAACCCTATCAACTGCTTTTCCAGGGAGAGGGGAAGCCTACCGCACCCAAGGTTCCCGATCAGGTGAACTTGGGTAAGCCGGTCAAGAAGCTGATTAAGGCTTTTGAGAGCATGTCGAGCACGAACCGCCGACTCTTGATTTCGATGGCCGAGAAGCTCTCGAAGCACTAAGAGACTCCGGACTATTTCGCATGCATTGACTCAAGCGACCTTCCTCCTTCCCTTGCGGGAGGGGGACAGGTGGTTGTGTCTTGATAAGTCAATCGCTGCGTGACCGGAACGGGAGCGAAAGAAGGCGCCATCCGGGCGAGCCAAGCCCCGGGTGTGGCGCGCCTGGGGAGGCTCGAACTCCCGACCTACAGATTCGAAGTCTGCCGCTCTATCCATCTGAGCTACAGGCGCGGCCTTTAAGCTGAATATTTTCAGTTTAATATAGTGGTTTAGACAAGGCAAGGCCGTAGCGAGGGGCCGCAGACCTCGATCTGCCGCCCTCACGATTGGCGACGCAGGCGGAAGTTCATCCCACCTCCATCGCTGTGCCCGCAACAGAAGCCGGAAAAAAATAAACAATCTCACGCAAAGACGCCAAGGCGCAAAGACTCGCACAGAACAACTGTTTCGGAACCATCTGGGTAACCGAAGTCATCTAAGTATGGGGACGCTTTTCATCATGGAACACCCTGTCTGCCGTCGAGGACGTTGCGTAGGGGCAGATCTCGGCGCAGTTTCCGCGTCGCGAATTGGGCGAAACGAATAATCGCATGGGGCGAGAACTCTCCCCAGGCTGCACCGATGGTCAACGACAGTTTAGCAGTAACGCCGAATCCAAGGGAGAAACCATGAGCGAACAACCGCGCGTCACTCACCCGATGTACAACCTTCTGCCCACGGAAATCGAGGGGTTCGATTCCCTGGCGGAGCTTGCCCTGAATCTGCGCTGGTCGTGGAATCATGCCACCGACGAAATATGGCGGCAGCTTGATCCCAAACTATGGGAGATCACGCATAATCCCTGGGTGGTCCTGCAAACGGTCTCGCGTGACCAGATCGAGCGCGTGTTGGCCGACCCGGTTTTTCGCAAAGACCTTGAAGGTCTGGTGCAGACCCGGCGGAATAGACTGGCGTCGCCCGCGTGGTTTCAGCAGAATCATACGCGGAGTCCCCTGACCTGCGTCGCGTATTTCAGCATGGAATTCATGTTGAGTGAAGCTTTGCCCATCTACTCCGGCGGTCTTGGCAATGTGGCGGGCGATCAACTCAAAGCCGCGAGCGATCTGGGCGTACCGGTGGTCGGCGTGGGCCTGCTCTACCAGCAGGGCTATTTTCGCCAGGAGATTGACAAGGATGGAGGACAAGAGGCCCTCTATCCCTATAATGATCCCGGACAGTTGCCCATCACGCCCTTGCGCCAACCCAACGGGGAGTGGCTACGTCTGGAACTCAAGTTGCCAGGTTACTCGATCTGGTTTCGCGCCTGGCAGGTTCTGGTCGGTAGGGTAAAGCTTTACCTTCTGGATAGCAATGATGCGGCGAACCTCCCTGTCGATCGGGGGATTACCAGCGAACTCTACGGGGGCGGCTCGGATTTGCGCCTCGAACAGGAACTGCTCCTGGGGATCGGGGGATGGCGGCTGCTCCGCGCCCTCGGGCTCCAACCGGAGGTCTGCCACCTGAATGAAGGCCACGCGGCGTTCGCCGTCCTGGAGCGTGCCCGCAACTTCATGGAAAAGACCGGGCAGCCCTTTGAAGTGGCGCTGGCGGCTACTCGTGCCGGCAATCTCTTCACCACCCACACGGCCGTGGCCGCTGGTTTTGACCGTTTCGATCCTGGCCTCATGGAGCAACACGTGAGGGGACATGCCGAACAGGATCTCAGAATTTCGTTTCACGATTTCATGGCTCTGGGGCGCCAGAACCCGGACGACTCGTCGGAGCCCTTCAACATGGCGCATTTGGCCATCCGCGGGAGCGGCTCCGTAAATGGGGTAAGCCGCTTGCACGGGGAGGTTAGCCGGCGCCTCTTTTTGCCTCTATTTCCGCGCTGGCCGGAGGTCGAGGTCCCCATCGGACACGTGACCAACGGAGTCCACATGCCCACCTGGGACTCGGCCCTGGCCGATGATCTGTGGACAGAAGCCTGTGGAAAGAAACGCTGGCTGGGGACGACCAAAGACCTGGAACAGGATATTCGCCAGATTCCTGACGCCAAGCTGTGGCAATTTCGGACCGCCTCCACCCAGTCATTTGTGGAGTATGTTCGAAGTCGATTGTCGCTGGACATGGAGGTAAGACACGCGCCGCCCGAGGAGGTCGAAGCCGCAAAGCATCTCTTTGATCCGAGCGCCCTTACCCTGGGGTTTGCGCGCCGCTTTGCGACCTACAAGCGACCGAACCTGCTGCTTCATGATCCTCCGCGACTGCTTCGTCTTTTGACCCATCCGCAGCGCCCCGTGCAACTCATCATCGCCGGCAAGGCACATCCTGCGGACCAGGCGGGCCAGGCCATGATTCGGGAATGGATGCATTTCATCTGGCAGCCCGAGGCGCGTCCTCATGTGATCTTCCTCAGCGACTATGACATGCTCTTGACCGAGCAACTGGTGCAGGGCGTGGACGTCTGGATCAACACGCCCCGGCGGCCCTGGGAAGCCTGCGGGACAAGCGGCATGAAGGTGCTGGTGAATGGCGGCATCAATCTCTCGGAGTTGGACGGCTGGTGGGCGGAAGCCTACACGCCGGAAGTCGGCTGGGCGCTGGGGGACGGCCGGGAGCATGACAACGATCCGGCTTGGGACGCCGCCGAAGCCGAAGCGCTCTACGACCTGCTTGAGCGGGAAGTGATTCCCGAGTTTTATGCCCGCGACGCGCAGGGTATCCCCACGGCTTGGGTGGCGCGGATGCGCCAAAGCATGGCGAGCTTGACCCCGCGTTTTTCCGCGAACCGCGCCGTGGGCGAATACACCGAGCAACATTACCTCCCGGCGGCCGCCGCCTACCTTAAGCGCGCTGCCGATAAAGGCGCAATGGGCAGGAACATCGTTAATTGGGAGCATGCTTTGAAAGAGAAATGGGGCACGCTGCGCTTTGGCGATGTGAAGGTACAAACCAATGCGGTCCAGCACATCTTTGAGGCCGAAGTGTTTCTCAATGGCCTCGATCCGAACGCCGTGCGAGTCGAACTGTATGCCGAGGGGACTAATGGCAGCGGTCCGGTCCGAGAGGAGATGACGCGCGTTCATGAATTGGGTGGAGCAAACAGCGGCCACGCTTATGTCGCGCAGGTGCCGGCGACCCGTCCGGTTACCGACTATACGGCGCGCATCATACCCCATTGCGAGGGTGTCGCCATCCCCCTGGAAGATGCTCGAATCCTGTGGCAGCGATGAAGCTCCTGCTAAAGCTCTGCGATCTTCTCCACAATCGCGTCGCCGTTTTCGAAAGGTTCGGTGCGAAACTCCACCCCCAATCCTGGCCCCTCGGGCGCCGTCACGTAGCCATCGTGGGGGACCGGAACATTTTTGATGAAGTAGGGGTATTGGAAATTATAGAAATGGTAGCAACTTTCCATAATCCAGAGGTTCTTAACGGCGGTGGCGGTGTGGACCGACGAGAACCACAGGAGCGGTCCGCCGCAGGTGTGCGGGGCGGTGGGGATGTAGTACGAATCCGCGAGGTCGGAAATCTTCTTGGCTTCGGAGATTCCACCGCACCAGGTGACGTCATACATCACAATACTGGCGGCCTTCCGATCGAGCACTTCCCGGAACTGATAACGCGTGCACAGCCGTTCGCTGACGGTGATGGGAACGGAAGTTGAAGCCCTCAGCATGGCGTAAGATTCCATGTTGCCCTGGTACAGCGGATCTTCCAGCCACATGATCTTGTAAGGTTCGAGCGCGTGGGCAATGCGCGTGGCGGCGGTGAGATTCCATTGGGCGTTAATGTCGATGGCAATCTCCATGTCGTCGCCATATTTGTCGCGAATCACCTTGATCGGCTCGAGCGCCTTGTCGATCTCCATGGGAGAGATGTACGTCCCCCCATTGCGATTGCCGGCCGGGTCGAAGGGGTAGAACTTGACGGCCTTGATTCCGCGGCCACGCAGGAAATCGCAAACCTTCACCGCATCCGTATCCATCTGCCAGCCGTTAATGATCCAGCCGCGCGTATAGGTGTTATAAACGCGTATTTTGTTATGGGCTTTTCCGCCCAAAAGGCGGTAAACCGGGGCGCCCAACGATTTGCCCAGGATGTCCCACTGGGCGATATTGATGGCGGAAAGAATTCGCATCTCCGCGCCGCCGATGACGTTAAAGGCGGTGCGATCATAAATCCCATACCAGGTGCGCTCGATATCGCGCGGGTCGCTTCCCAAGAGGCCCTCGGCTGATCCGTACCCATCCGCCACGATATCCCGCAGCGCGCCGATCTCGGCATCCGCGTAAGGATAAGTTTCACCCACCCCGACGATCCCGGTGTTGGTGTGGAGCCGCACCCACATCCAGGGAGGAGGTTCGCCATCAATGGTCAGACCCTTCCGGAATCTCACCGCTTCCACCTTGGTAATCTTCATGGGTTCCAGGTCATTGATCGCCGCCGCCGTGGCGGGTGGAATGAGTCCGGCGGCAGGACTGGCGCTTCCCACCGCCCCTAAAGCCCCCAAGCCCGCAGCTTTCAGAAAATTCCTTCGTTCAAGATGCTTCGTCACGATTGGTTTCTCCCTTCGTCGGGCAAGTAAATATATCCCCAGTCGCCATTCGCGCAAAGCGCGAAATTCGGCGTGTTGAATATTTCGAACCCCTCCACCCTGATTTCCCAGAGTTGTTGTCCTTCCACAGTTCCAGTACCGCCCCCGATTAGGGCAGCACCGGATGCCCGGTGCTGTCCTAATTCGAGATGTAGCGCCGGGCTTTAGCCCGGCATGTGCCGACCTAAAGGTCGGCGCTACGTCAAATTAGGGCAGCACCAATGACCTGCAAGGAGAGCGCATCCAAGGCCCGCAGAATCGCAGAGTTTGACTTCTGCGGGCCGTGGGGAGTTCCGTTTCCTGGCGAATTCAGACGCGCCGTTCAAAGTGGTTTCCATTTGTGCTAGGCTGGGCGGGCTCTGGTTTGATCCATCCTATGAGTACCATCGATCAGGAGAAGAAACATGACTACAGGGATTCGAATCACGTTAACGGTAGCTATGGTCCTTTCGTTTGGCAAGACCGCGTTTTCGCAACTGGGCATGTTTTCGAATGAACAGCGCATCGCCCTGACGCGCGAGTGGAAGGGAGAACGCTCTCCCGACGGGCGTCCCAAGGTGCCTGACTCCGTCCTCGAGGGCTTGAAGGATGTGGACGCGGAGGAAGCTTGGGACGTGCTCCAGTCGCACGGTTACACGTACCAATTCGAAGGCGGCTGGCGCGAGATCAATCCGGGAGGGCGAATGGTAGGCCGCGTGTTCACCGCCGTCTTCATGCCCCAGCGGCCCGACGTGAACGCCATCATTGACGAGCGGGGCAAGGCCGAGGGGCGCATCGGGTCGCAGAACTCCTGGCCGATTGACATGCTCAGCCCCGGCGACGTGCTGGTGGTGGACCTCTTCGGGAAAATCAAGGACGGGACGTATGCCGGCGACAACCTCTCTACCGCCATCTACGCGAAGAGTCACAATGGGCTGGTGGTGGATGGCGCAGTACGGGACTTCTCGGGCATTTCCGAAATCAAAGGCATGCACGTCTTCGTCCGTGATTTCGACCCCTCCGCCTTGCGCGACACAACGCTGGTCGGCATCAACGTGCCCATCCGCATCGGTCATGTCATGGTGCTGCCGGGTGACGTGGCGGTGAGCGATCCGGAGGGGATTACTTTCATTCCTCCCCAACTCGCGCAGGAAATCATCGACAAGGCTCAGATGACCCACCGGGTGGATGAGTGGGGACACCAGATGCTCCGCGAAGGCAAGTACACGCCCGGCGAGATTGATGGCGATTGGACGAAGCCGATGATTCGGGAATTCAACAAGTGGCTGGAACAGAAAGGCCTGAAAATCCGGATGCCGGAAGAGTAGCGCCCCAGGGACTAACCCATATCTCATGAATCGTCGCGGACCCTTGGTCTTTTGGGGGCAGGGCAAGCCCAGCCCTACAGGAGGTGTTTGGTTGCGGCTCCGTCACCCTTCGCTACATTTTGTCTCCGTGCTTTTGTGCCAACTTCAATAAGATTCTGACGAAAGGCAGAACTTATTTCTTGGCTGTATTTACTAATGTGTTATACTTATTATGGTACCTAGCGACCCGACTCGGCAGAAGCTTCGTGAGGGAGCTTGCCACGATGTTTAAGAAACAAAATGGGTTAGACATGAATCGCAAAAACTCCCCAAAAGCCTATATTACTGAAAATAGAGTGCTTAGCATATCGTCCATACCCGGGCTTATGAAAAAGGGGGAATAAAAATGGCCTTTTTTCTTCGAAGGAAGCCGCAATGTTATTGAAAACAAGGGTAGAAAAATGTCGGTTATGTGCCATGCCACGATGTTGATGAAAACAAATTAGTTATAGCTTACATGCCACAATATTAATGAAAAGAAAGGGAGTTATTTGAAATGAAGGGGGAACAGATCCTTCGTGGTCCGGGAAAGCACCCCCACATGAAACTCGACTGGACCTTCCATTTAGAGGCGGACGGGTGTACATTACCGGTCGCCCGCAAAAGGCTGTGCCCGCTCAGTTAAACATGCCACGCGTGTGCTGGCCAAGGGGCGCCATTTGACTTAGTTGATGATAGGGGAGCGACAAGCATGAGCCCAAGCAGAAGATCTTTCATGAAACAAACCGGCATTGGCTCTCTGGCGGCTTTGGGCGGCGGCCTGCCTGCCGCCACGGCGGCCGCGATCGACAACACCGAACCCATGAAGATCACGCAGATTGACGCCATTACGTTCCGAAAGGACCTCCACATCGGCGGGGGCTCAGGCGGGCGGGACGATGGCGCGGAGTTCTGGTGGGTGCGGCTGCATACCGATAAAGGCTTGGTGGGGATGGGAGAAACCTATCCCTATCCGCAGGCTGAAATCGGCGCTCTCAAAGAGCACGCCCGGCTGATCCTCGGCCGCGATCCTCGCGATATCGACGGGATCTGGCGCGAGGTGCATTTCCAAGGCGCCATGCGGACGACCGGCGGCGCCGACATGCGGGTGTTGAGCGCCATCAATATGGCGCAACTCGATATTCTCGGTCAGGCTTCCGGGCTTCCCCTTTACCGGTTGATGGGCGGAAAAACGCGTTCCCGCGTGCGCGTCTATAACACTACCACCGACTACTGGGCGATCAACGATATGAAGATGGGCCCGGACACCATGAAGATCGTGAGGTTTCTCCTCGATCGCGGGATCACCGGGATGAAGATCTACCCGTTTGACGCCGAGGACCATTACCTGTCGAACCAGGCCATGGAAGAAGGCTTGGGCTGGATTCGGGAGATTCGCGACGGGGTCGGAAACAAGATGGATATCTGCGTTGACTGCTGGTCGCGATTTGATTTCACCAGCGCCACCCGCATCGCCAAAGCTATCGAGCCTTACAACATCATGTATCTGGAAGACGCGATGCTGAGCGGGAACGCCAAGGCCTACGCGCGGCTGGCGGCGGAGACCAGCGTGCCCATCTGCACCAGCGAGACCCTGGCGACCCGCTACGAGTTCCGCGAGTTCCTGGAACTCAAGTCGTGCGATGTGGTCATGTATGACGTTACCTGGTGCGGCGGTCCCTCAGAAGCGAAACGCATCTCCGACATGGCGGAAACCTACCTAATCCCCACTTCTCCCCACACGTGCGGAGGTCCGCTGCTCTATATGTGTTCCGTCCACCTCGCCACCGCCCTGCCCGATCTCCTCATCATGGAGAGCAATTACTGGAAATACGCCCACCAGTACCCTTACTTTGTGGGTAATGTGCCAGTCCCCAAGGATGGGCACGTCACGCCACCGGAGGTGCCCGGTATCGGAGCGGAAATAAAGCCCGAACTCTTTCACAACGGCGTCGCCACGGTGGAAACCGTGGCCAAAATCTAGCATGCGGTAGTTGGGCTGAGCGAGGGCGCCCATCTAAGAGGGGTGGGACTTTATGTCGGGAAACCTCACGTCTCTGCCTCGCCGGGCCGAAGCGAGGTCGCGAAGCTGGGAGACCTCCCGGGCTAGATGACTTCCCATAACTGTTCCACGGCGCGGCGCCCCTCCATTATCGCCCCTGACCAGAACTGATGCCCGTTCATCTCGGAGTGGGCGAAGGCGATTCTTGCAAAACGCTTTCTGATTATGTCGCGCGGCGCCGGCTTGCCGTCTCGCCCGTAGTAAAAACCCGGTTGGGGGTCGACATACGCATGACCCCAGCGGTTGAGGATGATCCCGGCGATATTCTTTCTCGGATTAAACCCGGCGCTGCCAAAGAGCCTGAGCATCTGTTCCCGAATTTGGCGCTCATAATCCGCGTAGCTGGTCGCCAACAATTCGGTGCGCCCTTGAACTCCTTGATCGTTGATCGGCTGCCCTGGGTAATAGAAGGGCACATAGAAGGTCAGTATGGTGGGCTTATCCGGGTCGAGCGGTGGCCGGTAATCACCCACCAGCATGGGCTGCCGGATGTTGCAGCAGAAGCCGAATCCCTCGAACCACCGGCAAGCCGTCAAACCGAGTTTGTACATGAACCGCCAGTTGGTGAGTGCCACGTTCACGACCAACATGGGAGAGCGATGGAACTGCTGATAAGCAAGTTTGTAGTCCTCCGGCAGATCTCTCACCACCACACGGGTGATCCAACTGCCGCCTGCCATGACCACGCCCTTGGCCCTCACGCGACGGATCCCTCCCGGACCTGTGTAGGTAACGGACACTTGCGTTGATGTCTGGGGCTCGCCCTCATGTTCGACCCGTACGGCGGTTGACCCCAAGCGGATCCGAATGTCATTTCCGGGCTGATCCAGAGCCTCAAAATTCACGCGGCCATTCAGGATGTCCTCAAAGGTGCGATCTCCATGAATCGCGTTGGGGATCAAGGCCTTGATGAGATAGCGCGCAATGCACGCGTTACCACCAGGAAATGAAAGGTACTCAGCATGGGAGGCGCTGCCCTTGCGCAGGAAAGCGAATCCAGGCAATTGAAGCTCTTGCGCCGTGTAGGCAGAAGTCACGTCGCAACCGAGGCCAGCGGCGGCCGCGATAATGGGATCAGCGTACCGAGTCACTCCGGGGTCAAGCCCCATGACTTTCTCGATGTAATCCTTATAACTCATGGAATCGAGCCATCGCAGCACGTCCTGCCCCTCGTAGTACTTCTTTTGGCTGGTTCTCCAGGTCAGAAGGTCCTGCTTGAGCTTCGCCGGGAAGGGCGCCCCTTCAAGGTTGTGGCCCCAGATGTCGTAAATCCATTGACCTTTGCCGGGAGAGGATTTCTCGCCAAAAAAATACCCGTAGTTGGGCGCCGAATCGGCCCAGTATTGAAAACCATAGTTGTCCTTGGCAAAGACCAAAGGTTTCAGCTTGGGGTCCCAGGTTCGATGTTCGAAGTGTCGGGGCAGTCCCAACTCCGCAAAAAGCTCATAACTGATCGTGCCCGGCCGTTGAGGAAAGCCGAAGTTGTTGGAGCCTTGGGGACCGATCAGGCGTTGACCCTTAACGATGAATTCATTCTGCTTGGCTTCACCACCAAAAATAGGATGGTTCTCAAGCACCAGGCACTTCTGGCCTGGATGCTGCTTGGCAGAGTAATAGGCTGCTCCGAGGCCACTCAAACCGCCGCCCACAATGACCAGGTCAAAAATCTCACCCGTATCCATGGGAGGAGGTGAAATGCGATCGTAACGGCCATCGCGCACTTCGTGACCCACATTCATGACTTCCCAAGTATTGCCGTTGGATTGGGCATAATCGCCCACTCCGCCGTAGCCATTCCAAGCGGCATTCGCCCCCAACATCTCGGACGGGGCGGGCAGAGTGAGCAGCATCGACCCTGCCCCCAGCAAGCTGGCGTTCAAGAAATCCCGGCGAGTTATTCTCGTGTCCATGCCCAACCAATGTTCCTGTTTTTCCCCCATTGGATTCCGTTTCGCCATGGTAAACCTCCCAAGAATCACATATTTCGAAACAAGGAGCTGGGAACTATGAGCTAGGAGCTAGAAGCTCGAGGCTTGCGCGGATTTCTCACCGCGGTTTTGGAAGGGCGGGGTTTAAGCGCCGTCGTTAAAGACCCTTTCTGATGGTTTCCGCGCCCGCCACGATCGAACAGCTTGTGTACGCGGACGGAGGCAAATTTCGGAGTGCGGGATCTCGCTCCCGCTTTTTCTACCGCTGACTCGTCAGCGCTTGGTGATCCGCCGCGACGAGTCGCGGCGAGGGAAAGCGGCGACGAGTCGCCGCACTCCAAACTTCGGTTCGTTTGCCTGTGGTAAGAAATGCGTGCTAGAGGTTAGTAGGAGTCGACCTACGACCCCGATCCCTAACCCCTAACTTACCCCGAGTTCCTATCTCCGCGCTCCTCCTAAAAATTTGGGTTCGCGGCGGTGCCGGCCGGCCCCAACCATTTTTCATGAACTTCCAAGTAGGTTTTGCCGCGAAAGACGAAGATCCAGTCCGGCAACTGTTCCGCGCCTTTGGAGAGCAGGTTGAGCTCGTAAGTCGATCCGAGATCGTGCGCGAGCTGGACTTTCAGTTCCACAGGTTCCGTCACTTTGTAAGGCTTGAAATCCGGCAGGCGCTCCATGGCGCGGCGCGCCTTTTGGCGAATCAAATTGCAGGCTTCCTGGTGGGGAAGCATGATTCCGGAGGTTTCGTTAAATCCGGACTTGACCTCCGCGCATTCGACGTCATGAAGGAGCGTCTGGGCCTCTTTGCATGCTGCCGTGTCCCCGGACACCATGATGGTGGGAACACCAAAGCTCGCCCCTGTCAACGCGACCAGCCCCAACTCACCGACCGGAACGTCATTGACCCACACATTCCGCGCCTGCTCGGTTTGTGTGTGAGCCAGAATTCCCTTTTCCGCGCCCGACATGGCGTGCCGCCCTATAAAAACCAGCGCCGAGTAAGAGGAGTCGAGCCCCAGGGTGGTCGGCTTGCTATGGAAACCGGTGATCAGCTTGGCCTTGGGGTGGAGATCAAAGAGCGAGATGAAGCCCTGGCCGGTATGATTGTCACAGACCACCACCTCGGTGGCTCCCCCCTGCAACAAACCGTCAACCGCCGCATTGATCTCGTCCGTGAGCAGCTTCATCGACTCTGCCCAACGCGGGCTTTTCCAAGGAATGCATTGGAGTTCGAAATCGTAGATGCCGTCCACGCCCTCCATGTCCGTTTCAATGAAGACCTTTTTAGGTTTGAGGGTTTGGCCGAAGGCCGAAACCCCCAACAAAAGAGTCGACGCCAGGGCCACGACGGCCAGAATGCTTCGCAGAAAGTTCACTGACCACAGTACGTTCGAAAATTGATGCTGCCAATCGGGGACTCTTCTCTTCATTGGAAATACCTCCTCATGAATTTGTGCCACTGATCTTGCGCCACCTCCGGATGACAAAAGACGAGCTCGCTAGAGGTGGAGGGGAAACTTGCAGGAATCACACACAGTAAAAGGGGCGCCCCGTAGCATCGCCACCATCATCGGGGATATCTGGCATCCAAAATCAGCACCCAGTCATTGGTTCCCGTGCCATTGTCGCCCGGAGTGCGGAAGCGGTGCGTTGCCAGGTTGGCATAGGGCGAACCTTTGGCTTCGATGAATCGCCCGTTGGTGGGATTATACCAACGAGCGGTGACCGGCTTGCCGAGTCGATCCATAGCGACCGTCAACTCCCGTTCGCCGGTACCGGTCGAGGGGATGTAGGTGACGGCGAGCTTTCCATCTGGCGTCTGTGCCGTGAGAGCGGTAGCGGTGTCGCTGCCGTATCCTTCGACCAGGATGGCATGGTTATCTTCCGGCGCCAATTGCTGCCAGGGGAGGCGGATAAACACCTCGCGCAGAAATGCCATATCAAGCGAGCCGGCGGCGCCCAGAGCCTGCTGCCAGGTCATCGTGAAAGGAAAGAGGCCCGGCCCGTCGAAGTGCCAGAGGGGATTGTTGCCGAGAAACTGGCCGCAGGCGCCTGAGAGCATGGCCCAGTAAGCCTGCCGCCGGATCAGATCCGGCGTCGAATTGTGCTCGCCCTCGTAAGTGGTTTCCAGCAAAACAAACGGGCGAACCGGCTTGCGGAGGTATTGCTCCAGCATCGGACGAAACATGGTTTTTTGGTAGCCATAAAAGTTGTCGACGGTCAGCCACTCCTGCTCGCCAAATGCCCCAACGGCGGAACCCTCCGGCGCGTGATGGGCGGTCATCAAATGCGTCGGGTCTTCCTCCCGGATGGCCCTTGCCAGTTCATTGACCACCCATTGATCGGAGGCTTCCGGCGTGTAGTCGCCGCCCAGGATCCAGACGATGTTGGGCAAGTCTTTGAAACGCTTTCCGACGTATCGGCCATAGGCGCGAAGTTTTTCCCTGCCCCCCGCCTTGATCTCCCGGAAAAAGCCTTCGTCGCCACCTTTGAAACCGAGATAGCCGGGGGCGAGCCAAACGACGATCCCGTGCGCGCCGGCGCGTTCGACCACTTGGTGGGCGAAGTCGAAGTAGGCGTCATTGGGGGTGGAAAAATCGCCCGGGGTGTTGAAGGGCGCCAAGCCCGCCCGCGTCTTCGGCGGTGAAGTGCAGAACTTGTGCTCGAGCAGGTTGACGATGATCGAGTTGAAGCCTCGCTTCTCGCGGTCCTGTAGATAGATTTCCCGGTCCTTTTCGTCGGGTTGAACGATGAGGGACCAGGGTGAATCGCCCACCACCAAGAAAGGTTTGCCCTGCTGATCCACCAGATACCGCCCGTTGCTGCTTAACTTTAAACGGAGGTCGGCGGTTGGCGCGTTCGACGCTTTCGGCGCGGCGGTCAATCCGCCGAGCGCCGGCCACCAGATCACAGCGGTCAAAACGAGTCGGGCTAACCGCCCTGCGAATCGAGTGCGCATTTTTATCTCCTGCCGAGCGATGTGTGAAAACCGGCGCCATCCGTAAGCCCTCATTGACCCTCCTTGCGCCGGGCCTCGGCCTCGGCCAGCCAGCCGCGTTTTAATTCGGAGTCGGGCACGTTACTCAGATAGGGTTTGATATCAAGGAGGGGAGTGCCGTCGAGCATATCCACGCCCCGGACGCGGAGCCGGTTGCCCTCGCGGCCGAGCAATCGCACCACGGTCAAGCCGATGGGATTGGGGCGGCGGGGCGACCGCGAGGCAAATACGCCGTGAGCGTGCGTATCACAGGGCGGCGTGCCCACCAACTCGCAACCTTGGCTGCGATCGAAGACCCACAGAACATAAAGGTGAGAAAACCCTTCCACATCTTGCAGCCCGGCCGCGAATTCAGGCAGGATCTCAAGCCAACCCTCTTCCTCATGCTTCGCCCCCAGCCCGCGCGGAATCTGGTCAGCTTCGGAGAAAGGGCTGCGAACGAAACCAATGACCTGCATGGTCCAGTCTTGCATAGTTTCCCTTCAGCCTCTTGTGGGATCCGGGGCTAATCGCACGAGCAATTTGCCGAAGTTCCGGCCCTTGAGCAATCCCTGGAAAGCGGTTACAGCGTTTTCAAGACCCTCCACCACATCCTCGCGGTACCTCACTTTGCCCGCGCGCAACCATTGGAGCATGTCCCTCTCGAAATCGTCCTTTTGAGCGGCGAAATCGGTCACGATGAAGCCCTGAAACCTCAGCCGCTTGACCAGAATTGCCATCATGAGCGCCGGAACGCGATCAACTCCCTTCGAGAACGCGGCCAGGTTGTATTGCGAGATCAGACCGCACACGGGCACCCGTCCGAAGGAATTCATGAGCGGGAGCACGGCATTCAGAACCCGGCCGCCGACGTTCTCGAAGTACACATCCACCCCATTCGGACATGCCGCTTTAAGATTCTGCGGGAGCGGCGGGCTGTGATGATCCACACAGGCGTCAAAGCCCAGTTCGTTCACCACGAAGTCGCACTTCTGTTTTCCACCAGCGATGCCGACGGCGCGGCATCCTTTGATCTTGGCGATTTGACCCACCACCGAGCCCACCGCTCCCGAAGCGGCCGCTACCACGACGGTCTCGCCCGCCTTCGGCTGGCCGATGTTCAGTAGGCCGGTATAGGCGGTCAAGCCCGGCATCCCCATCACGCCCAAAGCCGTAGAGACCGGCACGCGAGCGGGATCGAGTTTCTGGAGAGAGCTTGACGCCGCCACCGCGTACTCCTGCCACCCGGTGTAACCGAGAACCATGTCTCCGGGCGCGAAACCGGGCGACTTCGATTCGACCACCGCGCTGATCGTGCCGCCTTGCATCACCTGCCCGACCTCAACCGGCGGGGCGTATGAAGGCCCTGCATTCATGCGGCCGCGCATGTAAGGGTCGAGCGACAGGTAGATCGTGCGCAACAACACCTGGCCTTCGCCGGGCGAGGGGAGGTCCACGGTCTCCAGCCGGAAGTCTTCGTCCCGGGGTTCACCTTGGGGACGCGCCGCCAGAACGATCCGTCGATTCTGTTTCTCTCGCATGAGATGCTCCTCCTCCCACTGACCCCGCCTGTTGGGCTCATCCTGTGGGCCTTAAGCGAGTTTACCCCAACTCTTAACTTGCGGGAGCCCCGGGTGTTTGCCTTACCGGCGTCCTGGTTTTGGTAGCGGTGTCATTTGGAAGTGCCACGGGCGTCCCGCCCGTGAACGGTCACGGCCAAGATGGCCGTGCCACAACAAATGACACCACTACCCTCGTTTCCCTTTCCCCCCTCCCGGTCTGACCGCGTGTGGTATACTTCCTTGGGCTGACGGTAGTCTGACTCAATCTTTGCTTGTTGATTCTAGGAATGTCCCTGACGCCATGACGCTGGAGCGGGCGGTGACGGCGGTTCATTTCGGATAGCCCCCGGCGTGGGGGCGGCAGGAAAGCGCGAACTGGGCGCGTAAAAGGAGTGCGACTATGTCTGACCGATGGGTGTTTCTCTTTGCCTTCCTCACCTTGGTTCTCGTGGTGGCTAGTGCCTTTTCTATTCCCGAGTTCTTCGCTTATGAGCTCCTGACTTCCACCATCTTTGTGGTCATCGCGGTCATGGTTTTCTTCGGCGAAGACAAGCTTCCCTACATGCTGGGGATGACCGCGCCCATTCTTTGGGCTATTTTCAGCATGCTGACCGGCGAATTTTTCAGAGACTTGCGAGTGATGTTCACCTTTATCGCGGGCCGACCCACTCCACCATACGACACGCCGCTGCACGGCTTTGCCATTCTCACGGGCTTGGCGCTGGTCGTGTTCTCGGCGCGTGCTTGGCGAGCACAGATCACTGAGAAATTCCTGGGCAAAACTTTTACCACCGCCACCATGATAGGCTTGGTCTGGATCGGAGTGCTTGCGGTCTGGCAGTTCCGCATGATTTCCTCGGGGACGATGCCCCATTGATGGCAGGGTTCCTCGCCGCCCAGCTCTTTAGCCGCAAGGCTGTTCGCTTAAGCGTAATTGTTCCCTATTTGAGCGTAGCGCCGACCTTGAGGTCGGCACATGCCGGGCTAAAGCCCGGCGCTACGTTTGAAATTAGGACAGAACCCATTTCTCTCGCCAGTTGACCCACGCCCGGACTTCTGAGATTCTGGAGGGGTGGGCCATCCATGCCGACGCCAGTAGTTTCGCCTGCGTGGTCTGATCATGGGACCGGCAGGGGTTGGTGCGCTTGACCCCTCGAATCGATCAAAGGGAGCAAGGCCGGATTTCATGACCGTTTCCACAGAGAAATACCAGAAAGCGAAAATCATATTTCGCAAAGACCATACGGAGGACCTATGGTCGATCCGGGTCCGTCCGGAGCACCCGTTTCACTTCAAGCCCGGTCAGTATGCCACCCTGGGAGTTGAGGAAGAGGGTAAGGTGGTCGAGCGGTCCTATTCCATCTGCTCCAGTCCCCACGAGCCTGAGGTGGAGTTCTTTTTCGAGCTCATGTCGAAAGGCCGAGTGACTCCCCCCCTCTACCATCGGCAAGTGGGAGACGTGCTCCTGATGCGGCATCAAGCGAAGGGGACCTTCACCCTCAACGGTAAGAGCAGCCGCAAACAGCATTTCCTGATCTGCACCGTAACCGGAGTCGCTCCGTTTATCAGCATGGTGCGCACGTTGGCGCGGGAAGCCCGCCAGGGACGGCCGATCGATGTCCGACTGGTCATGCTGCATGCCGCCAGCCGTTCCTGGGAGTTTGCTTACCGGGAGGAGTTGGATACGCTCGCCCACGACTTCCCGTGGCTCATTTATATTCCCATTATCAGCCGGCCGTGGGAGGACCCGGAATGGAAAGGGGAAGTCGGGAGGATCGAAGACGTCCTCCGCAAGTACACTGATAAACTTGAACTCCTGCCCCAGAACACTACCGCCTACCTCTGCGGTCACCCGCAGATGATTGAGAACTCCAAAGGGATCTTGCGCCGCCAGGGATTTGCCAAAGAATATATCCGCGAAGAGGCCTACTGGACACCGAAGAAGGAAGCGAGCTAGCGCGTCTTTAATTTAAGTATATACAGCGCGGTGAAGCCGCAACCAGCGACGTGCCACGGCCGTCCCGGCCGTGCTCGGGCACGGGCGGGACGCCCGTGGCACGAAATCTTCGCGCGACAACAACGTCCTAGCGCCGAGCGCTACAAGGCATGTAAGCACTTAAATCAAAAGCGCTCTAAACTGGCTGCGGAAAAACGCCCCACAGCCGGTAACCACCCCGGCGCTATCGCGCCTCCCCTCCTGATTCAGGAGGGGAGTTCCGCAAGGCTCCCCTCCTCAGATGAGGAGGGGCGACGCGCTAGCGGCGGGGGTGGTGCTGAACAGGAAATGTACAAACTCCAGCGCGGGGCTAAACTGGCCAGAGAAATTTCGCTGACCATTCACCCCTCACGGCAGTGAACCCAGCGTAGGGCATTCTTGCGCTGAGCCCGGAGCTGGTCAAGCGCCGCCGGCGTGCGTGGGGTGGAGATAATAGGCCACCAGCGTCTCAGGCCAAAACGTGACCCGCACCTTGGCGATACGCCCGGTGGGAAACAATGCTTGCAACCGGCGGCCCGAAAGCAAAGCCAGCTCCTGGACCGTGCCTTTGGGAATGTGCGTGCCCAGTAGACGGTTGTATTGCATCTGCACCGGGAGGGGAAGAAATTGGAAAAACGGCAAGTGGTGATGGCTCTCGAAGGGGTACCAGAAATTGGGGGTGGTGACAAACCAGCTTTTCCCCACACGCATGATTTCTTGCGCAAATCTTTCCTGGCGCCCCGGCCCCAGAATGTGCTCGATGACGGCATTGGAAAACACCAGGTCGAAGCTCTGATCAGGGAAGGGAAGCGAACAGCCGTCAAATAGCGCGTAACGCGCTTGGGGATAATGTTGGCGCGCCGCCAGAATTTCCCCGGGTTCGTAGCCGCCGGCCACAATGCGGTCGGGGAAAGGGTAGACATCTTCGAGGGTATATTGCAAAAAGGTTTCGCCGCTGGCCCCGACGTCGAGCACCAGATCTTCGGGCCGTGCAGGGAAGACCTTCCGCAACAGAGCAAATTTCTTAGTTCGGGATTTGTAGCTCAGGCTTTTGAGCAGGCGCCTGAAAGCAGAGTCTTTCGTTTCCGGCATGAAATTACAGAACCCTCGTAGCAAGCCAAATTGTAGCCAGTACCAGGATTGCGGAAAGCACTAGTTGAGTGTGAGCGGCTACGACGCCTATGCTTCTTCATACGCCTCGCGCACCAGCGACTTCAGGGTGGCGAGATCCTTGGTGGCGGACGCCATGACCACGTCGCACTTCTCATGCGACAGGGCCCGTCCCTGGTCGTCCGACACGCCCTCGATTTGGTACTCCAGTTGATACGAAATCAGCCCGTGGAAATTCGATGCCGCCACAATCTTCAGATACTCCTTCCAGTGGCACATGCCCTCCCCCATGGGGCAGGTTCGAATGCGCCAACCTCGCGTATCCGATTTTTCCCAATAGAAGTCTTTGGCGGAAATCATCTTCAGGCGCGGCATGGTCAGATTGCCGGATGCTCTCCAGCCTCCCAGGCCACCTTCAATGGTCGCGTGGGCAAGATCGAAGTAGTATCCGGCGGCCTTGGGGTCCAAAGTATCCATGACGTGCGCAATGTCCCACAGCGCCTCCCCGATATAACCCGAGTGATTATGGAATCCCACCTCGACCCCGTGCTGGTGTGCAAGTTCGACCAAGCCGCGGAATTTATTGCCGGCCTCTTCCAGTTCTTTTCGCACATCCACAAACTTATAGTGATAGTAGCCCGGCTTGATGACAGGGATGGAGAGCTTGCCGGCCGTACGCAGGATGGGATCTGCGGCGGGATCATCGGCGCTCAGAAGTTCCGTGGTAATCATCGAAACTTCCATGCCTTCGCCCCGGATGGCAGCCACCGCTTTCGGTAGGTCCTCCACGACGTTTTGCGGCAACACGTGCCCTTCCCTACGCACGGTCAAATCAATTCCCCCGAAGCCGGCGCGCTTGGCGCTCTCCGCCAACTCCCGCCAGCTCAATTGGGGAACGGGTTTCGAGAAGAGACAGAAGGTGCCCCGGAAGGGCCCTGGAGCAGGCGGTGGGGCCGCCGCGCGTCCAGAAAAAGGAGCGGCGCCGGCCGCACAAGCAGCCGCGGAAGATACTTGCAGGAACTCACGCCTGGTTAGTGATTCGTTCATGTCGCACTCCTCCTGTGCCCAAGCACGAAGCCAGGATGGGCCTTCGGTGTCAGCGCCTGATTCAACCATGCAGCATCAGGATGACAGCGCGGAGGCGCTCTTCAAGATTCTATTCAAAATGCCAGCCCAAGAGCATCCGCGGGATTAAGCGGGTACGGCGCCAATTCCCACGCCATTCAAATGGGACGTGTCCATGGTGCCGTCCTTGATGATGAAAACGCCGGGGAAACGCTTTTCCCAACCCTTATTTGCCGCCGGCACGAATTGGCGCGAATTGGCTTCAATCGCCTTGACGTCAGGGACGTGCGCCGCAAGACTGGCCGACTGAATCAGGCTGGCACCGGGGCAAGTCAGGTCCTGCACGCACAGAAACATCTTGTGCCTTTCCGCCACCGACGCGATGATCATCATGGCGCTCTGTCCCTTGCAAGCCTTCAGCGCCACCCCGGAATAGCCCATCTCGCGCGAAAGCATCAGGGCATCGACGCCGGTCAGCGATTCGTCAATCACCACGGGCTTGAGCTTGGCGGCCTCGAACATCACGTTCTGCCGGTGCGTCTCCAGGTCGCGCGCCGTGGGTTGCTCCACGTATTGAATCCGCTCGAACCCTCCCGGCGATTTCTCTTTCACCATGTGCAGAAAATCCACCAGGTACTGGACGTTCGGGCACCGCTCGTTGAAATCGAGCGAGTAAACCCAATCCTTGGTGCCACGCTTCTTCTCGGCTTCAGTAGCCACGCGGTCGACGCTGAGTACCCGCTCCGAATCCCATTTCAGGTCGTCGCCGTCCAGCTTGATCTTGAAATGGGTCAATCCGTTGTAATTGATCCACTGGGGAAGGGTCTCGGGCAGGCCGTCGTTGACGTGATGCGTGATGTCAGATTCCTCCAGTGTATCGATGGCGGAAACCAGGTGGTAAAGCGGCATGCGCGCTTTGGGTTCCTCCCGGATATACTTGTTGGGGTATTCTCCTTTGTAATTCTCTTTATCCAAGGACCCCACGTAATAGGCAAGGTCGTGGGACATGAACTCCGGCCCATAGGTGTGATAACAATTAAGGCCGTGCAGCTTGCCAAAGGCGTCGTGAAGAGCGGCGTCAAAGGCGCTGGCGGTGACCAGCGTGCAAAGTTTGGGAATAGGTTCGACAAGCTTTTGCGCCTGCGAAATCTCCTCCGCGGCCTTCAAGTATTGCGGCTCGAGCGCCCAAGTGAGGTCGATGGGGTGGCCGTATTCCTTGTAGCTCCCCGTCAGTTTGGAGATTTGCTCGGCCAGGGTTTTCATGGCGTTAAAGGTGACGTCGAATGACATCTTGCGCGACGGAAACGCCCAGGTATTGGCGAGCGGCATGGAGCCGAAACCCTTGGCGGTCTTGCCCCCCAAGGAGCTGGCCACGCAGTTCACGTTCAGAATGGTAATCTGGGTGGTCACCAGGCCGCCGAATTTAATGGGCACACGATATTGGTAGGCCTGGTACTCCGTGGTGATGCTTTCGATCCGCATATCGGTTTTTCTGGGTGCAGCCGCCATAAGGATAACCGGGCCTGACGCCAATCCTGCCGTCACGGATTTGAGAAACGTACGCCTTCCAATTTCTTTCATGATTTTCCTCCCCCTCCCCTTGATCTTCAAGCGGGACTTCACTGGCGCCCCTCATCCTAACAAATCCAGGGAACTCCGTCTCTCTGTGTTCAGTCTTTTCTCCGCACGTAGAAGACGGAGGCAGCCCCTAATCCCTAACCCCTAATCCCTGCTCTTCAGACCTTCGGCATCGTATAAGGCTTCCGATACTCGTAGCTGAGATATGCATTCGCGGCCTTGTCGTTTCCAAAAGTTTCGGTCTTTGGATCGAAGACGACGTCCCGGCCCAGGTGGGTACAGACATTCCCGATGTGGCACATCGTCGTGGCGAGCCGGCCGAGTTCCAAATAGGAATTGGGTTGTTGGCGGCTCTTGATGCACTCGATGAAATTCTTTTCGTGCGCACCGTTCTCCCGCTCGTCACCCAGATCTTCACCGGGCCCAGGCTCCGCGTTCTTGCCCTTGGGATAGACCCTCCAATCATGGTAGCTGAACGCCAGCGTCGCGTCGGTGCCCACAAAGCAGATGCCCTCGGGGGCGCCATTGATGGGATGGTGCCGGGCGAAACTGCGTAACTGCCAGGTCAACATGAAGTCGCCATAGTCGTAGGTCAGGACTTGCGTGTCGGGGATTTCCTTGGCGTCGTTCAGCCAATAAATCTTGGAATTTCCGGAGACGCGGGTGGGAAGGCAATTTTCGATGCTCCCCCGCATCGTCTGAATGCCCCACAGAACCACATCGAGCAGGTGGACACCCAGATTGCCCAGTTCACTGTTTCCGTAATCCCAAAAGAACCGCCAGGTGTAGTGAAAGCGATTCTGGTTGAAGGGCCGCTTGGGCGCCGGCCCCAACCAAACGTCGTAGTCCACCGTCGGCGGTGGATCGCTATCGGGTGGGTTGCCGACGCTCTCGCGCACCTGGCAATCCCAGGCGGTAATCTCGCAGATTTTTCCCAGTTTCCCCGACTTGAGGTATTCCATACCGTGCATGAATTTCAGGGCGCTGCGGTTTTGCGTACCGACCTGGACGATCTGCTTGTTGTACTTCTTCACGGCATCTCGAAACAGATGCCCTTCCTGGATCGTCCGGGTGAGGGGCTTTTCGATATAAACATCCTTTCCCGCTTGCAAGGCCAGGAGCCCGATACGCGTGTGCCAGTGGTCGGGCACGGCAATGATGACCCCGTCGATGTCCTTGTCGTCCAGCAATCGCTGAAATTCTTTGGTTGTCCCTATCGCCTTGCCCTGGGCTTTTTCAAAAACCGGATTGACCTTGTCGAGAACCGCTTGGTCAATATCGCAGAAGGTTTTGATCTCGGCTCCCCCCTGGATGGCATGCAGGGTGTCAAGCCGGCCTTGATTGTGGCCGCCAATCAGCCCAAGCACCACCTTCTCGTTCGCCCCGATGGCACGCGGATTCCAATTCAGCATCGCGCCCGCGGCAAGAGCCGAAACCGCTCCCAGGTTTTTCACCGATGATTTCTTCGTTTCCTCTTCCATATTATGACTCCTTTAATCTCGCTAAGATGTTGACCGCCGCCACCGCTGACCCTAACCCCTGCACTTTAGACCTTGGGCAGCGTATAGGGCTTGCGATGCTCCTTGGTAAGGTAGGCGTTCGCCTCCTTGTCATGTCCAAAGGTTTCGGTCTTGGGATCAAAGACAATGTCGCGTCGTAAGCGTGTCGCAATGTTTCCCAAGTGGCAGACGGTGGTTGAAAGCCGGCCGATTTCGATGGTGGCATTGGGGTCCTGGCGGCTCCTGATGCAATCAATAAAGTTTTTCTCGTGCAAGCCATTCTCCCGTTCGTCCGGCGTTGGCGATCCCGGCCCTGGGCTTCCGTCTTTGAAGTAGACGTTCCAACCTTGGTGGGTGAGCGCCAGAGTGCCGTCCACGCCGTTGAACATGGTTCCTTCCCGGCTGCCATTGAGCGGATGTTGCATGGCAAAGCTGCGCAGTTCCCAAGTCAGCATGAAGTCGCCGTAATCGTAGGTTATGACCTGGGTGTCGGGAATTTCCTTCGCATCGTCGAGCCAGTAGATCCCCGCATTGCCCGCGACGTGGGTCGGAAGGGAGTTCTCCAGGCCTCCACGCATCGTCTGAATACCCCACAGTGCCACGTCGAGCATGTGGACACCCTGGTTGCCCAGTTCGGTGTTTCCGTAATCCCAGAAGAACCGCCACTTGTAGTGGAAGCGGTTGGGGTTGAAAGGCCGCTTGGGCGCCGGTCCCAGCCAAACGTCGTAGTCGACGGTGGGCGGCGGGTCGCAGTCCGGCGGGTTACCGATCGAGGGGCGCACTTGGCACTCCCACGTGTTGATCTCGCAAACTTTTCCCAGCTTGCCCGTCTTGAGGTACGCAATCGCCTCTTGAAAGTGCGCGGCACTGCGATTTTGCGTGCCCACCTGGGCGACGCGCTTGTGCTTGCGGACTGCATCGCGAACCATTTGCCCGTCGTGGATGGTCTGGGTCAGTGGCTTCTCGATGTAAATGTCCTTCCCCGCTTGACAGGCCAAAATCCCGATGCGGGCATGCCAGTGATCGGGGACGGCAATGATGACGCCGTCGATGTCCTTGTCGTCCAGCAATCTCTCGAAATCCTTGGTTGTCCCCGGCGCCTTGCCCTGGGCCTTTTCCAAATCGGGATTGACCTTGTCGAGAATGGCCTGGTCAATGTCGCAGAAGGTTTTGATTTCCGCCCCGACGTGGATCGCGCGCAGGGCATCACCGCGACCTTGATTCTGGCCGCCGATCAGGCCTAGCACGACCTTTTCATTGGCTCCCAGGGCGCGCGGGTTCCAATTCAAGAATCCGCCGGCCGCCAGCGCCGAGGCCGCTCCCATCTTCTTCACGAACGTCCGACGCGTTTGCTTTCCCATAATTGCCTCCTAAGTTTTCGTTATGAAACGACCACGGCCACACCGGCACACGTTAGCACTCCTAGGGGACAGCAGCGGGCGGTTTGGACGTGATGATAACTGCACGAGGTATGCGGACCAGCTTTGGCCGGGGTCTATATTAAGTTGTAGCTGGGCCAAGTGAGAAAAAACTCTTTTCGCCTCCCTGGGATCAGTTCCGAGCACTTTCAAGCCCAGGCAAAGTGTGGGCTAAACTTGAGAGTTACGCCCGGTCCACCCCAGGAGAGTTCGCTGACCCGGGCCATATTGTAACGGAACTAGCATCAATTGTGACGGGTTTTTGTTCATTTCTGCAGGAAATTCACTCCCACCGGCATGACTCTACCCTGGGTCATATTGTCGGCTCGAGATCTAGAACGTGACGTTTTTCGTAGACGCGTCCGGAACCTGTCCCGATAACGTCGGGAGGGCGGCAGTTCTTTCTTGTGCAAGCTAACCATGGCGGCGTAAAGCCGCCTCTACATCTTGACCTAGCGCTACCACACCAACCTCATGCCTAACTGAAGTTCACGCGGCTCGCCTGGTCCGCCGGAGGCCAACCCGGCGACAGGCTGAAGGGTGTTAAAAATCTGGCCGAAGCTTGGAGAGGCCAGATTACGTTGGGGAATATCGAAGTTCGCCCGGTTGAAGATGTTAAACATCTCGGCGCGGAACTCCAGGCGGCTTGATTCGCCCAGGTGGAAGTCGCGGTGGATGGTGAAATCGCAGCTCCCCAATCCCGGCCCGAGCAAGATATTGCGCCCGGCGTTGCCGAAGGTAAAGGGGCTAGGGATGCTGAAAGCCGAGGCATTCACCCACTGCTGGGGGGCTTGTTTCGAGGGGTAAAAGGCCCTGCTCGCGACGTTCGGGCGGTCCGTATCGGCCTGCACCGTAGCGTTATTGATCTCATCCGCGCCGCTGATATCCCCGCTCACGACCGGAGTAAAGGGCGCGCCCGACTGCACGGTGAGGACGCTTCCCACTTCCCAACCTTCAATCAAGTGATTCAGGTCACGGTTATCGAGCTTGGCCACGGTGGAACCGAAGGGCATTGCCCAGAGATAGGCGAGGGACAGCCGATGAGCGGGATTAAAATCCGACACCGCCTTTTCCGCCGCCACGTCGTAGGAGTTCTGGGGGAAGTTGGCGTTGCGGGTATCGCTGAACGGTCCGGAGCTGGAGTCGATGGACTTGGAGTAAGTGTAGGCGGCCAGGACCGATAAGCCCTTGGACATGCGCCGCTCGACCTTGGCCTGGAGGGAGTGGTAAATGGAGCTGCCGGAAGACTGGGTGTACCCGAAATTGGCGAGATAGGGATAAGGCGACGCGCAGCCGCCCGTAGGGCTGGTCGGAGAGGGGCAGACCGCCGCCTGCGGGCTCACCGTCAGGTTAATCGGCTGATTGGGGTCCGTCTCCTGGACGAGGTGCAGGCCGCGCGTTCCCACGTAGCCCAGATCGAACAGCCATGATTGCCCGACCTGTTGTTGCACATCCGCGGTCCACTGCTGGATGAGGGCGTTGCGGAAATTAAGCTGGAAAGGGCTCATGCTGGGGTAATCGGGGCCGACGATCCCCGACAAAGCATTCTGGATAATTTGGCCGCTCCCAGGCTGGAAGTTGCACGGCCCACCCATGGCGCACTCTTCAAGTAGAGCGGGGGAGTTGCCCTCCTTAAGTTGGACGAAGGGGGGGTTCGCAGCCTTCTGGAAATAGACATCGCCGAAGGTCTGATCGTAGAAAACCCCATAGCCGGCGCGCAGTACGGTTTTGGAGCTCTTAAAGGGTTGCCAGGCTAACCCAATGCGTGGCGCAAAATTGTTGCGGTCGGGCTTCTGGAGCGAGCGGTTGGCCGCCGTGCTTCCCAAATTGATCGTTTGTTGGCTGCAAGTTTGAGGCGTACACGGCGCCGGGCTGATCAGATACTGGCCGGTCAGCGGATTGATAGCGGGGTTAAAGCTCCAGAGGGTTGCCGCCTTCGCCCCGGCCACCATGAGGTCCCCATTGCTGAAATCGAAGTTGGAAAAGTCATTTGACCCTTCCGTGACCAGGCTCTTGTACTCATAACGCAAGCCGAGGTTCACGGTCAGATGGGGGCCGACCCGCCAATCATCCTGGCCGAAGAAGTCGTATTCACCAAATTGGCCGGAGATGTACTCCTGGAATCCATTCAGCCAGTACTGGGGAAGGCCCAGTAACGCGTCCGCGACGCTATTGCCGAACGTGCAGTTGGGGCAACCCAATTCTGCTCCTGTCCCCGCCGGGACCTGACCCAGGCCGCCCGTCAGGAATCCGGTAAAATCAAATTCTCCCCGGTACACGTTGTCGAGTGCGAAATTCCCGCGATGGACCTCGCGAATATCGGCGCCATAGCTCAGCGTATGCGGCCCCACCACCTGCGTCAGGGTGTCGCCGATTTGGAAGGTATTGACCGCGCCGCTTTGGGGCGTGGTTTCGTCGGCTCCCAGGCTGGCGTATCCCGAAAAGTTCATGTTGGGGACCCCCGCGGAAACCGCGCCGACGTTGGCGACGCCCGTGATCCCCAGGCTGGAGGCCAGGGTGCTGCCCAGATCCTGATTCACCTCGCGGAGTTGATAGCGGTTGTATCCAAGCTTGACCTCGTTCACCAGCCTGGGGTTGAAAATGTGGGTCCAATCGAGGCCCGCCATCTGGTAGGAATCGTGAGAGAAGCGCCCGTATCCAGGGAGCGTCGAGGTGCTTTCCGGAACCGTGCCGGTGGGCCAGAATTCGCGATCAAAGCTCAGATTGTAGCGGACAAACAGGGAATCCTTGCTGTTGAATTGGTGATCGATGCGTCCGGTCATGGTGTCGTAACTGACCTGCCGGTCGACCAGGGCCGAGTAGTTTGCTGCCCCACACTGGGCCGTCGCGATGTTGGGCGCCGGATACTGATTGACCAGGGCCTGCCCGACGGGGTCCGCTTGCGGCAGGACTTGATCGATGTTGGTGAAGGGCTGAAATTGCTGCTGTAGCAGAGCTTCCGGATTGAGCAAAATGGTCTGGCTGGAACAGTTGGGGTTCAAAAGGTCCGTGAAGTCGCCCTGGCGTTCCGCCATGCTGGGAACCAGGAAGTTGTCATAAAAGTCACGGTGCTCGCGGGTGCCTTCGTAAGCGAAAAAGAAGAAAGTGCGGTCGCGTCCGTCATAAACCCCCGGAATCACGGCAGGCCCGCCGAGCGTCCCGCCAAACTGATTGCGATGCATGGGGGCGACGGAAGGGTCAAAAAAGTTGCGCGCGTCGAAATCGGTATTGCGGGCGAACTCATAGACGCTGCCGTGCAAATCGTTGGTTCCCGACTTGGTCACCATGTTAACTTCGGCCCCGGCATGGGCGCCGAATTTGGCCTCATAAACTCCCGTCTCCATGCGGAACTCCTGCACCGAGTAGAGCGGCGGGGCCACGGTGAATTGGCCGACACCTACCGAGGTATCATCGAGCCCGTCCAGCCAATAGGAGTTCATGGAGTCGCGCATTCCGTTCACATTGATGGCGCCACCCCGGTTGCTGATATGGGTGCCCTCGGTTCCGGGAGTTACACCGGGGACAAGCAACGCCAGTTCCAGGAAATTCCGCCCGTTCAGGGGGACTTCCGTCACATCCTGTTCGTCGATGGTGGTTCCCACGGAGGAGGTTTGGCTCTCGATGGTGGCGGGGGACGCCTCCACCGTAATGGTCGTTGCCTGCGGGCCCACCTTGAGCGCCATGTCCACCCGCAAGTGCTGGTTCACCAGGAGCGCCATGGGGCCGCGTGCCGTCTTTTCAAAGCCCTGCTTCTGGGCCGTCAGGCGATATCTTCCCGGCGGTAACAAAGGGATCTCATAAGTACCATCATTCTCACTCTTCGCGCTCCGCGTAAACCCTTTATCGACCTCCTGGATGGTTACCAGGGTTCCCGGAATGACCGCCCCTATGGGATCCGTGATGACGCCAGTGAAGCTGCCCTGAAAGGTCTGCGCGTTGGCCAGCAAGCAGCCCACACCGACGAATAGAAATAAGCACAGCAAAACTCGTCGAATCGAGAATCGTATCATCCGATTCAACCTCCGTCTAAAAACCCGTAAAAATCGAAAGAAAATGAAGTGCGTCCGATATTTCCGGACACGCAAGCCACCTCTTGGGGATGGCATCGTTTGCGCCGACCCAACGCTCCCAGGACACATTAGCACGATTCTGCTTTCACGCAAAATCGTTGCTGCCGCTCCGTGGTGGGCCAGTCTCGGCTTACCTTCCTGTAGGTTTCACTTACGGCTACCTACGTTTTCCCGCTTCGCGGGACTCGGACGCGTCGATTTCTGCTTACGTGTTGCTCAGCAAAGCGTTTTGTTAAAAGGCTGAAACTCTGAAGTGAACAACATCGTCTAACCCATGTTGGTCAAATCCGCCATCCGGAAGCTGAAAAGGGGTTGGGATGGGACTTAGGAACATGGGATTGTGTGTCGCAGCCCTGGGGCTATTGGCGCTTCTATTATTTTCCCCGAACCGGTTGCTGGCCCAAACTCCTTCCGGCGCGCTTCGCGGGCAAGTGTCAGACCCCTCCGGCCTCGCTGTTCCGGGCGCCAGCATAGCGGTTGTCTCTTCTACCGGGCAAACCAAATCTGGAGTCGCGAAGAACGACGGGACCTATGAGATCCAAGGACTTACGCCGGGAACCTACGCAGTGCGCGCCCAAGCCAAGGGCTTCGCGGCTTTTGAGCGGCAGAGCGTCGTCATTGTCTCCGGCCAAAGCCAGAAGCTTGACATCAAGCTCCAAATCGCCGAGGAGAAGGAGCAAGTCACCGTCTCCGACACAACGACGAAAGTTAGCGTCGCTCCCCAGGAGAACGCCAGTGCCCTGGTGATCAAGGGGGAGGACCTTCAGGCGCTCTCCGATGACCCCGATGAATTGCAGTCCGAACTGGAAGCACTGGCGGGGCCGTCGGCGGGACCCAATGGAGGCCAAATCTATGTAGATGGCTTTACCGCCGGGCAGCTTCCACCCAAGGCGGATATTCTCGAAATCAGAATCAACCAGAACCCTTTCTCCGCGGAATATGACAAGTTGGGCTATGGCCGCATTGAAATCACCACCCGCCCCGGAGCAAGCCAGTTTCACGGCCAGATCCTGGGCAATCTGAATGACTCCACCCTCAATTCGCGAAATCCTCTGGTGGCCCAGGAACCGGGCTATCATTCGGAGTTTTTCAACGGAAGCGTGGGGGGGCCGCTCAGCAAGAAAGCCTCGTTTTTCTTTACGATTTTCCGCCGCCAGATTGAAGATAACGCGGTGATTTCCGCCTCTATTCTCAGTCCCACATTTACCATAATTCCTTTCAGTCAGGCGGTGTCTGCTCCCCGCACCATGACCAATCTCAGCCCGCGCTTTGACTACCAGTTGGCTGCCAACAACGTCCTGACGGCTCGCTACCAGTTCTTTGACAGCAACACCACCAACAACGGAATCGGGCAGCTCAGCCTCGCGTCGCAGGGCTACAACACCCATACGCTCGAACACACCCTGCAAGTGAGCGACACGCAGGTATTCAGCGCCAAAACCCTGAACCAGTTTCGTTTCCAATACCTCCACGACGTCAGCGACCAAACGGTCCAGAACTTCGAGCCCGCCATTTTCGTTTTGGGGGCGTTCACGGGGGGCGGCAATTCTAGCGGGACTTCCAGCGACACCCAGGACCACTACGAGTTTCAAAACCTAACATCCTTCTTTTTTGGCAAGCACACCTTGGTCGTGGGCGGCCGTTTGCGGGATGTGCAGGATTCCAACACTTCCATCGCGAACTTTAACGGCACGTTTACCTTCCCCTCGATCGCCGCCTATCAGACCGCAGAGCTCGCCCTCCAATCCTGCACGGGAGAAGGGGGAAGCGATTGTGAAGTGAGCGGGCCGAGTCAGTTTTCGATCGTCACCGGACGCCCGCTCCAAATCGCCAACCTGCTTGACGTGGGGCTCTTCGCGCAAGATGACTGGCAAGTCCACCGCAACATGACCCTGAGCTTGGGCCTGCGCTGGGAGACGCAGGATGACATCCACGATCATTCCGACTTTGCCCCGCGGGTGGGTTATGCCTGGGGGCTCCATCGGGCGCAGAAGGGACCGGCGACGACCGTCCTGCGTGCCGGCTTTGGCATATTCTACGATCGATTTCCGGAGAACCTCGTGCTTCAAGCTGATAGGTTGAATGGCATCAACCAACAAACGTTGCTCATTTCGTCTCCAAACTTTTTCCCGGAGCTTCCCGCCACCACAACGCTCGAAAGCCTTTCCAGCTCCCTTCCCACCAGCTATCAGCTTGCCCCCAATTTGCGGGCTCCTTATACCTTGCAGTTTGCGACAAGTCTCGAGCAACAAGTCACCAAGAATGCCACGGTGTCAGTCACCTATCTCCATTCTCACGGAGTTCATCAACTTCTACTCGATGATCTCAACGCCCCGCTTCCCGGGACATTTCCGCTCGGGGATCCATCTGTCGGTCTGCGGCCGTTGGGAAATAGCGTGGGGAATCTCTATCAGTACGATTCCGTGGGGCTCTTCAACCAGAACCAACTGATTAGCAATTTCAACCTGCGTCTCGGCGCCAAGCTTTCGCTGTTTGGCTACTATACGCTCAACTATGCTGATTCCGACACTACGGGGAACACCCCCACGGTCGCCATGAACCCCTATAACCTTCTGGAGAGCTACGGGCGAGCGTCCTTCGACATTCGCAATCGGTTTTTCATGGCGGGGACTTGGAATCTGCCACATCGGTTTGCCCTGAGTCCTTTCCTGGTTACGGCTTCCGGGGCGCCCTTTAACGTCACAGTGGGGCCGGATCTGTTCGGGACAGGAGTTTTCAACGCCCGGCCCGGCTTCGCCCCTGCCGGTGCATCCGGTCCTGGTATCGTGACAAAATCGCTGGGCACTTTCGATACTGAGCCGCAAGCCGGCCAAGCTCTCGTCCCATCGAATTACTTTACCGGTCCCGGGCAATTCACGCTGAACCTGCGCCTGAGCAAGACCTTTAGCTTTGGGAAGGAAGTGGGAAGGCGCGCGAACACCGGCGGTGGCGGTGGGTACGGCGGGGGCGGCGGAGGTGGTGGTGGACGGGG
>Ga0326727_10004340_pt1 | contig 42792 bp, 41 predicted proteins | sample MB2enrmetagenome_FD_207643 | JGI IMG/M metagenome (GOLD analysis project Ga0326727, IMG submission 207643) | Lab enriched peat soil microbial communities from McLean, Ithaca, NY, United States - MB29MY | ecosystem: Environmental > Terrestrial > Soil > Wetlands > Peat | place: USA: New York...
GGAAGAAGGTGGTCGGAGAGCTGGATGCGGGAAATCCGCACGTCCAGTTCGATGAGGGGGCGCAGGAAACGTGCGACAGCGCAACGCGCCTGTGCCCTACTCTACCGCAGCCCTTGGCTAGTTAGCCGGAAACTCCGCATGCTCCGTGCCCACGGACTCATCCACAGGGTCCCCCAAGACCCGTCGCTACCAACTCACTCCTCACGGCCGGCTGGCCATCACCGCAATCCTGACCGTGGACCGCACCAGTATCGCGCTGCTCAACAAGGCCGCTTCCTTCTCTTTCCTGTTCCCGTGCCCGGATGGGCGCTCGCAGCGATCCTCGCCAGGGCGCGCACCGCTGGGGCCGCTTAAACCAGGCTGTATAACACGCTCCTGGAAAAGTGCCGGCAGACATGGTCGCCCCGGGGTGAGATGCGCGTGATGCGATCAAGTCCCTCAGCAAAGCCGCCAAGCTCGCCAATCATACAGTGACCATGTCGCGTTAGCGGAACGCGCCGTTCCTGCCTGCGGCCGTAGCCCAAAGGGGTCGAGACCCACCGCATTCAAGAAAACCGTCGCGGCGCGCGAAAAATTATGCGCGCGGCTCAGACGACGAATTTTGAAACTGTCTCAAGCCTGACCCGCGGAACGCCCACTCTTCCATGACGCCCAGCAGCCGAGCGTGGAACTTTCCCCGCGTGAAGCGCCGTTGCCACTCCGCGCGGGCCGCCCGCGCCATGGCCGCCCGCCGCTCCGGGCCTCCCCGCAGCAGCGCGACAGCCTCGCGCGCCATCTCTTCCACCGATCGCACCAATACGCCCGTTACGCCGTCTTCCACCACCTCGGAAATACCGCCCGAGCGGAACGCGATCACGGGCACACCGGCGGCGAACGCTTCCAGGATCACGCGCGTAGTGGCCTCCGGTCCCACCGAAGGAACCAGGAGCAGGTCGAGCTCCGCCAGTGCTCCGTAAATGTCCGGCACCCAGCCCCGAAACTCGGCCGGAAGCCCCGAGGCCGCGGACCGGACTTCCGCTGCGTAGCGCCGCGCTTCGGGATTGCCAAACAATGCCTCGCCGCAAATCACGAAACGGCATTCCGGCAACGAGTCGTGAATCCCCGCGGCGGCCGCCACGAACTCGCGCTGCCCTTTCTCGGGGCTCATGCGCCCGATGCACCCGATGCGCGGCGGCCCATCCGGCCGGCGCAGCGGCGTTCCCACCGGGCCGGCCACTCCGTTATAGATTGTCTCGATCCGGTCCGCGCGAACCAACCGCCGCCATTGCGATGCCACAAAATCGCAGTTAGCCACCACCCGCGCATCCATCCGCCGCAGCGCCAGAGCGGTCGCCGCGCGCGCCATGCCCGCGGGCAGCCAACTGTGGCTGTGGAACATCACCGGACAGCACAGCCCTGCCAGCGCAGCCGCGGGCGCCAGGCGCGGGCCGTTCAGATACACCAGATCCGCACCCACCCGTTGCGCCAGTTTTCGAATTTGCGCGGCCAACCGTGGAACTCGCGCGGCGTACCGCCGTAAGTCCGAGGCGCAGTCGATACGCTCCAACTCCAATCCCAACGCGCGGACCACGGCGCAAAGTTCGCCGCTTCCCGGCAGTCCCACCACCGCGCGCCAACCCCGTTCGCAAATCGCCGGCAGGAGTTCCGCCAGCGCCTGCTGCGCACCGCCTGGATCGCTGTACTGGTCCAACAGCAGAAGGTTCATGAGCGGACGGCGAGGGCCAGAATCCAGAAATAGACCGGCAGAACGCGCCAGTAGGTCAGCAAGTCGCCCGAGGCCATCTGCACTACCTGGCCGCACCAGAAACACAGCATCCACATTCCCAGGAAAGAGCGCCGCGCAGACCGCGCTACCGCGCGCAGAATCGCCACATTGAGCCAGATCAGCGCGGCCAGGCCTCCCACTCCGGTTTCCACCAGCAGGCTGAGATACATGTTGTCGGCCACCACCGGACTGCCCAGATATTGCGTGTAGGGCAGAGTCTTGTACCCGATCCCGAAGACGGCCTGCCAGGGATTTGCGGCGATCCAATCTCCCAGAGTCCGCCAACTGGCCACGCGGCCCGAGAGCACTCCATTGGTCGACGTGAACAGAAATTCCGCCGATGCCGACAAGCGCGTCCAGTAAGCCTGCGCGAATGCCGGAAAGATCCACCACGTAGCCAGCGCTCCGGCCGCCGCCACCAGCGCCACCCGGCCCAGCCCCACGCGGCGCCGGTTGGTCCACATCAGAACCGCCAACGCCACCGCGACGTTGACCAGCGAGCCGCGCGAATACGAGAGCACCAGCGCCGTGAAGAACACCGCTCCGCCCGCGAGCAGGGCCTTGCGCGAAACCGGCACTTCCGCGCGAGGCCGCGTGAATGCCACCGCGATCATCACCAGAAAAAAGGCGCAAAAATTGCCTAGCGTGCTGGCCTCATAAAACAGGCCCTGCGCGCGGCGGTAAACCCCCGAATCCAGCCACACGAACTGTGGTCCGTAACCCGCCGGCGCCGGAAGCTGGTAATAAAAGTCCACGCAGGCGAACAGCGCCGAGATCGCCGCCGCGGTATACAGGTACCGCACGCTGCGCATGGCGTCCGCACCGCGGCCCGGTCCGTAAGCGCCGTAGAAAAACACGTAGACCGAAATGCCGAAGAGCGCCACCCGCACCGCGCTGCCCAACGCTGCAGCCCCTCCGGAGTAGACCGCCGCTGGCGCCACACTGAGCAGCAGGATTCCGAAAAGCGCCGCGAACCCCGCGGTCAAACCGCTCGGGACCACGCGCCAATCGCCCGCCCACAGCAGTCCGGAAAACAGCCCCAATGCAGCGAAAGCGAGGCAGGGGTGCGGACCGGAATCGCCGATCGCGATCGGCAGCGGAGGCATGAGAAGCGCCGCGCCGAAGAAGAGCGCCAGCCACCGGACGGGATTCTGCACCGTCCACCAGAGACCCGCAACAATAAGCGCCGGCGCCGATAGCAGCGCCTTGGATTCAACGCTGGGCGCGGTCGCTATGGCTGCCGCCCACGCGCCCAAAACCACGGGCCCCCATGGAGCCGCCCACCGCCGGCTTTGCGCCGCGCTATTCATCCCGCGTCCGTACCGCGGCGCGGAAGCCGCGAGGCTCCCAGAAATCCCGCCGTTCCTGATAGTGGGCGCGCAGGGTGAGAAACAGAATCGGAAGCACCAGGCCGGCTAGAAGCGCTACCACGAGATTCAGGGGAATATTGGGCGAGGACGGACGCTCCGGGACAATGCCCGGATCGATCACCTGCAGACGCTCGCCGCGAAAGCCGCGTTCGCTGCGGGCGTCGCGAACGCGCGCGTCGATGGCCGCGAGCGCTGCCTGGCCCGCCTGGCGATCCGCCTCCAGTTGGTCGCGGTGCGCCTGGCGCATGCCCAGCAACTTTTCGCGCTCGGCCATCTGCCCGTTCAAATCCGCCAGGTGCCGGCGCATCTCCGCAAGGCGCGCGCGGGCGTTGCTGGCTTCTTTTCCCATCTCGCCGGCCGAGTCTCCCGCTTTGATTCGATCCTCTAAATCGGCGATTTCCACTTCCTCGTTTTGAATCTGCTCTTCCACGTTGGAACGCTGCGAAGCTCCCTCCTCTATGGCCGCCTCTAGCCCGGCGGTCGGCTCGCGTGAGATCGCCGCAGACCATGCCGCGTCGGCCTGCTCCAGGCTCGTGCGGGCATCGCGTTCCTGCTGCTCCAGCCCCGCCAGCAATTCCTGATCGCTTTCCGACGACGACGCGCGATTCAATTCCACGGTCGCGTCGGCCAGGAATTTAGCCAGCGCCTGCGCCTTCCGGGCGTCCGCCAGCGTGGCCGAGATTTCCAGGATGCGCGTATTGCGCACGATGTCCACTCGCAGCACTCGCCGCTTCAAGGATTCGATCGGGCCGCCACTTAGTTGAAAACGCTGCGCCGCTTTCTGGAACAGGCTATCGCCGGATGCAAACTCTTCGTAAGTTTTTAACGATTCGAGATAGATTGGACTTACGGTTGTGGCGGACCGTACATCCGCGCCCGCGGGAGGCTCTATGACGACGCGCGCCGTGGCGGTATAGCGCGCGGGTATCGCCAGGCTTACGCCTAGCGACAGCGCCACCGCGATGGCGGCGCTGCCAGCTATCGTGCGCCAGCGGGATGCGAGGTAACTAATGTAACGAAATGAGTCGAATGACTCAGCCATGGGTGGTTTCCTGAGATAGTGTACCGTGGATGGTCTACTTTCTAGCCGGCGCTATAGCCGCAATCGCGTTAATTCTTGCGCCCGGAGTCGCTTTTTCTTTCGATATCGTGCCTAAGTTGGCGATCCTGCTAGTGGCGGCGGCATTCGCGCCGCTCCCCCTCCGGCGCTCGCGCTTTTTGTTCTTGACCATACTGACGCTCCTGTCGCTGGCAGTTTCCACCGCATTGAGCACCAGGCCTTCCCTTTCCTTCTACGGCTCCGGATGGCGCCGTTATGGGGCCCTGGCACAGCTTGCGGTGCTGCTTCTTGCCTGGAGTATCTCCGCCGTGGCGCACCGCGTCGAGGTGTTCCTGCGCATCGTAACTGCGGCCGGGGTGGTCACCGCGCTCTACGGGATTGCGCAGTATCTCGGCTGGGATCCGATTTTGCCCGCGGCCGCGTATCACATTGGCGAAGGAGTATGGACCATCGTGCGTCCGCCCTCGACATTGGGATACGCCAGTTATTTCGCCACCTGGCTGCTATTCGTTATTTTCTGGAGCGCGGCGCTTCCCGGCAAATTCGCAAAAACAGGACTTTGCATCGCCATCGCCGCCCTTCTGCTTACCGGTACGCGCGCCGCCGTGCTCGGGCTGCTCGCGGGGGCTGTGGCGTGGTGCTTCTGGCGGGGCTTTCACGTATCCCGGCGTACACTTAGCGTCAGCCTGGCGGTGCTGGCGGCCGGAGGAGCGTTCTATTTGTCACCGATGGGCCAGGCGATGCGCAGTCGCACCCGCTGGTTCCAGGAGGACCCTTGGGGTGGAGCGCGCCCCCTGCTGTGGCGCGACAGCTTGCGCGCCGGCCTGGCGCGCCCGCTCTTCGGATACGGGCCGGAAACTTTCACGGCCACATTCCCGCGCTTCGAATCCAAGGAACTGGCTCGCCAGTTCCCGGACTTCGCGCACGAATCGCCGCACAATATTTTTCTGGACGCTCTGGTGTCGCAGGGCCTGCCTGGTCTTGCTCTGCTGCTTGCCTGGTGCGCGGTTGGCTTGGCCGCTGCCTGGCGCAGCCGATCGAAGCAACCCGCCGTGTCCGCCGCTTTGGCGGCCTCGCTCGCCGCCGGTATCGTGAGCCAGCAGTTCACCGCATTCACCATCCCTACCGCGGCCGTCTTCTTCGCCACGGTGGCCTTGGCGGAAGGTCTCGATTCGGAGACGCCTGCGAGGCGATATTTCCCCTTCGCCGTGCCGCTGCTCTATTTCGCCGCGCGGGTCGCGCTCGACGACCACGCGCTGATGCTCACCCGGAGCGCTCTTGCGTCGGGCGATCTGCAATCGGCTGCGGGGCATTACTCCCGCTCCCGCGATGCCGACGATCTGTGGTACTCGCGCGCCCTGGCCGCCTTCGCCGGCAATGCACCCACCCTTCCACCTCGCATTCAGGCCATGCAACAGGCCATCGCCGCCGGCGAACGGGCCACGCGGACCGCGGAGGCGCCGTTCAACGCCTGGTACAGCCTCTCCGCCCTGCGCGCCAGTCAGAACGATCCGGCGGGCGCGGAGTTTTGCCTGCGATCCGCCATAGCGGCCCATCCCAATTGGTTCAAACCGCACTGGGTGTTGGCCCAAGTTTTGCGTGTCGAAGGACGCAACGCCGAGGCCCGGCTCGAGGCTCTCACAGCGGCCGATCTGGACGCTAACCAACACCCGGAAGTCGCCCGCACTTTACAGGAGATAAACCTCCCTTAGCAAGCGTAAACTCTGCCGCCAATCGTGCGCTCTAGCGCCGGGAGCCACTTAGAATGACAGTATGAGAGGAATTCTGGGATCCGCATTTACCAAATCGGTCTTATTCGCCGCCGCGGCTTTGGCCGCGCAGGCACAAACACCGGCCGTTACCCAAGGTGGAGTTATCAATGCCGCAAACGGCATATCCCCTGTAACACCGGGCTCGCTGGTATCCATCTACGGCACTAATCTCGCGGGTGGTCTCGCGCAAGCCGACTCCATTCCGCTTTCTGCGACGCTCAATCACGTCAGCGTGACGCTGAACGGAATTCCCGCACCGCTCTTGTTCGTCAGCTCCGGGCAGATTAACGCGCAGATTCCCTGGAACGTGCTTTCGAACGGCGCCAGCGGCACTGCCGACATCGTGGTCACGAACAATGGGAATCAATCCTCCGCGCAGACAGTGCTGGTCGGACCGTTTTCGCCGGGTATCTTTGCGATCGGAAATATCGCCGTGGCCATTAACAACGCCGACGGCAGCGTGGCGGCTCCGGTGGGCGCCATTACCGGCATCACAACCCACCCGGCCTCGGTGAATGACCCGTATGGTTTGGCCATATTATGTACCGGCCTCGGTGCGGTGAATACGCCCATCGCGAATGGAGCAGCTTCCTCTGACGCGTTGCGTACCGCCACTACCACGCCGACGGTCCTGGTCGGCGGCCAGCCTGTAAACGTACTCTTTGCCGGGCTTTCTCCCCAATTTGTCGGCGTCAACCAGATCAACATCACTCTTCCGCCCGGCACTCCCACAGGTAATGCCGTCCCTCTGCAGATCGTGGTTGGCGGAATTACTACCACTAACACCGTCACGATCGCGGTCCAGTAAGTTTTGTTTTGAGTAGTAAGTAGCCTGGTGGCGGGTCTCTTCAGACCTCCACCAGGCTTTTTGTTTGTGCCTGCCGAGTACCGGGGCACGCTCAGGGTCGCCGCAGGATGCCATCCGGCCGGGCATGGCCCTCGGGGCCTATCGCTGGCGGCTGAAGAAGCCCGCCCCACCCAACACGCCTTGATCCTCTGGTGGGGCGGGCTTCAGCCGGCTTCAGCCCGCCTCGGGGAATTTCCTCCTGCTTCTTGGCCTTCGGTGCGCCAGTGGCGAAGCCAGAAAAATTCCTCAGGCCTCGGGGAAGCCGGCTCAAGGCCGGCAGCAGGCTCTCCAGTAACCACATGCCGGAAGCCACAGCCCAAGCCATTGATTCTGAGTTGCTTGCTGACAATTCCACATGTTTGTTTCCCTGCGCAATGGTTACTGGCGCTAGAGACTGCCCAAAGGGCGGATCCCCGCTGAAGCCTGCCCCACTAAGGAAGGCCAATTTCCAGGGGCGGATTGAAAGGAGTGGGCGCCCTCTGAGCACAGCCAGGATTGACTGCCCCACAGAGCGCCACGACAGGTTTTCGACCGTGCCCTAAATCGGCGCTTGGTCTTTCGTATTACCAGCTATTCTGCCCGCGCAAGACTTCGGGAACAGTTCGCAGTAGGATTGCCACATACATACCCAGGCTCCGATTTCGAACGAATTCGAGGTCCAGGCGGCGCCGATCGGCATAAGTTAGCCGATTCCGTCCGGAAATCTGCCACAAACCCGCCAGACCCGGTCTGAGGCGTATGATTTCATCGGCGTGGACACCGTAGTACTTATGCAATTCCCGCTCGGTAACAGGCCGCGGGCCCACCAGCGACATCTCGCCCGAGATCACATGCCACAGTTGCGGCAGTTCGTCGATAGAGTGCCGCCGAAGGAATTGTGGAAACCTGCCGGGCACGCGGGGATCGTTCTCCAACTTGCACTCCGGCCCGCGATCGTCGGCGATGTATTCCACCCACCGATTCCCCCCGCTAGCGCCGCTGCCCCGAGCGCGACGGTCCCACATGGTGCGCAGCTTCAGCATCCACAGCGTTGCGCCATGCCGCCCGATGCGCCGGTGCGCAATCAGAGGAGTCCGTCCGGACAAAATGCAGATCAGGCAGGCGCTCGTCAAAGTCGCCGGCAGCGACAGAACCAGAAGCGCAAGAGCCGCGGCCCGTTCAAAAAGACTGACGATCCGCCAGCAGGAACGGTCTTCGGAAACGGTTCGACGGTAGATAGAAATCGATCCCAATGCGGCACCTGGATCGATCTTACGCGGTCATGCGTGGCGAGTGTTCCGGAGCGTGTAAACATGTTGTAAAAACGGCCTAAACCGCGGGTCTCGATTGCGTCCGGGAGTCCGCGGCGGTGCGCTGGGGCAACTTCGCAGGTACGCTGCCGCACAACCAATCCCAGAGCGGCGACGTGACACCGAAGCAGACCCGTTCGCTCGCAAAATGGTGGTAAAAGTGATGCTTCCGGAGGGCTCGCAGCACAACGCTGCCCGGCGCCTGACTGTGAATGCGAAGATGAATCGCCTCATACGCCAGATATCCGGCAATCACGCCCGCGACGATCGACGCCGCCGCGGTCCACGAGCCGGTGGCCAGCGAGAACACTGCCAAGAGCAGTGCCGTGGAAGATAGCGAGAGCCATAATGGCGCCACGATGAACGCCGGATCGGTGGGGACCGCGTGGTGTTCGCTGTGCGGCGCGAAGCCGTGAAAAGCCAGCCTGTGGAGCAGGTATTCGATCAGCGTCCAGGCCAGCAGGCCAACCGCGAACAGTGCCATGAAACGGCCCACGCCATTGTGCCCGGCGAGGCCCACGCCGGCCGCCGCCGCGAACAAGGCTCCGAAAACCCGGAGGCGCATCCCCATGCCTTCAGTATAGAGCGGCCAATTCGATAGAATGACAATCGCAATGCAAGCGAGAACCAGTCCGAAAACGTACGATGTGGTGATTGTGGGATCGGGGGCCGGTGGCGGCGTGGCGGCCCACGTTCTGGCGCTGGCCGGAGCCAAAATCTGTATGCTCGAGGCCGGCGGCTGGTACGACGCCGCCAAACAGTCGGACATGTTCAAGTGGCCCTACAACGCGCCGCATCGCGCCGCCGGCACGAGGGAGAAGCCCTTCGGCTACTACGACGCGACGCTGCTGGGCGGCTGGCAGGTGCCCGGCGAGCCGTACACCAACGCCCGCGGCTCTGACTTTCAGTGGTATCGCGCGCGCATGCTCGGCGGACGCACCAATCACTACGGCCGCATCTCGCTGCGTATGGGCCCGTACGATTTCAAACCGTACAGCCGCGACGGCAAGGGTTTCGATTGGCCCATCGCGTACGATGACCTGGCGCCCTATTACGATAAAGCCGAGGAACTGATCGGCGTCTTCGGCAGCGCCGAAGGCCTCGAAAACACGCCCGACGGCAGGTTTCTGCCGCCGCCTGCGCCGCGCGGGTACGAGCGCGTGATCCAGCGCGCCTGCCAGCACCTGCACATCCCGTGCGTGCCGTCGCGCCTCGCGATTCTCACCAAGCCGCTCCACGGCCGTCCCGCCTGCCACTACTGCGGGGAGTGCGGGCGAGCCTGCGCCGTGAACGCTAACTTCAGCTCGCCCGGCGTCCACATCGCGCCCGCCATGAAGACCGGCAACCTGGAGGTCCGCACCGGCGCCATGGCGCGTGAAGTGGTGCTGGGCCCGGACGGCCGGGCGCGCGGCGTTTCTTACATCGACAAGAAGGACCGCAGCGAGCAGACCGTATACGGCAAAGTGGTGGTTCTGGCCGCGAGCTGCTGCGAGACGGCACGCATTCTGCTGAACTCGAAGAGCAGCCGCGCGCCCGATGGCGTGGCCAATTCGAGCGGCCTGGTGGGGCGCTACCTGATGGACACCGTGGGTTCGTCCGTCAGCGGCTTCCTGCCGATTCTCGAAGACCTGCCTCCGCAAAATGAAGACGGCGTGGGCGGCATGCACCTCTACATGCCGTGGTGGAACTACCAGGCGCAGAAAGACGGCAAGATGCCGTTCGCGCGCGGCTACCACATCGAAATAGGCGGCGGACGCTCGCTGCCGGGGGCCGGCATTCTGGGCGGTTCGGAGCGCATTCTCGGCGGCGGCTATGGGGTGGAGCTGAAGCGAAACCTGCGCAAAATCTACGGCGCCAATGTCCACTTTTCCGGCCGGGGCGAGATGATCCCGAACGAGAAGAGCTACTGCGAAATCGATCCCAACGCGGTCGACCAGTGGGGCATTCCCGTGCTGCGCTTCCATTTCGAATGGAGCCAGGACGAGATCCTGCAGGCCAAGCACATGCAGGAGACTTTTCAGGAGATCGTTACCACCGCCGGCGGCAAGGTGCTCTCCAGCGCCGGCGCGGAGCGGAACTGGGGCATCTCGCGCGGCGGCGAAATCATCCACGAAGTCGGCGCCACGCGCATGGGTGACAACGCCAGGACTTCCGTGCTGAACTCCTACTGCCAGGCGTGGGATTGCAAGAACCTGTTCGTAACCGACGCCGCGCCGTTCATCAGCAACGCCGACAAAAATCCCACCCTGACCATTACCGCTCTCGGGTGGCGCACCTCGGATTACATCGTCGACCAGATGAAGAAGGGGAATCTCTGATATGACAAACAACGAGCCACAGGGCGTAAGCCGCCGCGCCATCATCCGGACGATCGGGTCGGCGCCGGCCTTGGCCGCAGCGGCGGCAACCGAAGCCTCTCCACAGAACGCGGCCAAACCCGTCTATCGCCGCAAGGTCTTCGACGATCGCCAGTGGCGCACGGTGGAAGTGCTCTGCGACCTGATCGTACCGGCCGATGAGCGCAGCGTGAGCGCCAGCCATGCGGGCGTCCCGGAATTCATCGACGATTGGCTCGACTTCCGCAAACGCGAGGACGGCAACGACGTGCTGGCATCGCAGATTCTGGGCGGGCTTTCGTGGCTCGATGGAGAATCGAATCGGCAGTTCGGCAGAGATTTCGCCGCCGCGGCGCCGGCTCAACAAAAGCAACTGCTGGACCGAATCGCCTGGCCTGAGAAGGCCGCCGCGGAAGACCATCGTTGGGTGGTGTTCTTCAGTCGTTTTCGCGATCTCACGGTGAGCGGCTTCTTTTCGAGCAAGGCGGGCATCGGCGACCTGCCCTACCTCGGCAACAAAGCGGTCTCCGAATGGAAGGGGTGCGACCCGGCGGTGTGGGCAGTCATCGAGAAGCGCCTTACTGAGCCGCGACGGTAAGGAAGCGGCCGCGGACCTTCACTTGCAGCGCGTGAGTGGCGGTTTGAATATGACCCGCTCGACGGCCCGGCTGCTTCGACACAGAGAGGACCGTTCTTGTCGATTCCGACATTCTGATTCAAGTCTCTCGGGACAGAGATGCGGAGATCGTCTGACGATGGATCGATTTGATGACTACCGGCTAAAGGCCGGTAGATTCAGGTTGCGGCTGAAAGCCGCCTGAAGACGCGCGCGGCCGCTTGCGTTGGTGGGGCGGACCCCTGGTCCGCGGCCGACGCCCTCGTCGGCCCCTCGGCTGCCGGAAGAGACTCCCGAGCGGGTCCAGGGGGACCCGCTCGGACGAGGGCGTCCGGCCCCACAAAGGCGGTAGGCTGCTGTAAGCTGTCCGCCCAAAAGGCGGAGGGATTAGACCTGGAGATTGAAGCTAAACGGGCCGTCAGGCGGGAATCTACCTGCGCCAATATCGCCGGAGCCATGGAGTCGAAATCGCGGACGCGAAATCACGAGTATTACGCCGCCCCGGCCCTCTTCGAAAACCTACCCCAGCAGCGCGCGCCACACGATCCAAGACTTTTCCCACAGCGGCAGCCGCACCCGCCGCCGGAACACGTCGTAGTTACTACGTTCGATGCGCTCCAGCAGCCGCGAATAAATCGAGATCAGCGCCCATAACGACGCGCGGCTGCGCGGATGGATCAAATCGAGCAACGGCCGCGATTCGTTGTAATACGCCCGCGCCCGCTCCGATTCGAACGCCATCAGCCGCAGGAACGGCTCGCCGCGGCGTCCGGCGCACAGGTCCTCTTCCGTCACTCCAAAGCGCTTCAGGTCCTCCGTGGGCAGGTAAATGCGCCCGCGTTCGGCGTCTTCGCGGATGTCCCGCAGGATGTTGGTGAGCTGAAACGCCACGCCGCATTTTTCGGCCAGCGGCAGGGCGCTGCGCGTGTCGAAACCGAAAATGTGGATGATGGTCAGCCCCACCACCGACGCCACCTGGTAGCAGTAGCGGTAGAGTTGCTCGAAGGTCTCGAAGCGGCGCGGTTCCAGGTCGGAAAGCACTCCGTCGATCATTTCGCGGAAGTACTGATGTGGAATCGCGAAGCGGCGGACGGTGTGATAGAAGGCCGGCCATACGGGATGGTCGCTGAAGCGGCCTTCGATCGCCGCTTCCATTTCGGTTCGCCACTGGTCGATGGCCGCGCGGGTGGCTCCGGGCTCGTCGCTCAGGTCGTCGCAGTAGCGCATGAAGGCGTAGATGGCGCACATCGCATTGCGCTGCGGCTTGGACAGCAAAACGAACGAGTAGTAAAAATTCTTGGCGCGGCGACGCGCCACGCGGCGGCAATATTCGTAAGACCGCTCGGTCGCGTTCATCATGCCGCCCGTATAAAGGCCAGCCGGCCCAGGGATCCCAGCAGCAGACCCACGCGTTCGGCTTTCGAAACGGACGGCCGCGATGCCAGCACGTTGTAATCCTGCCGCGCGATCTTGTCGAGCACTCGCAAGCCGCCGCGGGTGAACAGGTCCAGATCGAGCGAGAGGCGCCGGTTCACCATGCGGATGAGCGGCATGCCTTCCATGAATAGCTCACGCGCCTTTTCCACAATCTCGCGCATCACCTCGCGAAACGCGGGGTTGAAGCGGTGCGCGAACAGGTCGTCCACGGAATACCCGTGGCGCTCCATGATGTCGAGCGGGATGTAGACGCGGTCCTTCAATTGGTCGACGGTCACGTCCTGCCAGAAATTGGCCAGTTGCAAGCCCGTGCAAGTCGCGTCGGACAAATACTGCCGCTGCTGGTCGGAGTAGCCGCAGAGATACAGCACCAGGCGGCCTACCGGGTTGGCGGAGTTTTGGCAGTAGCCGAACAGATCGTCCCAATTGCGGTAGCGCGTCACGGTCTGGTCCTGCACGAAGGCGTCGATCAGGTTCGCGAACGGTTCGCGCGGAATGCCATGCCGCTCCACCGTGCGGCCGAGCGCCGCGAACACCGGGTGCGTGGCGCGCCCTTGGTACATGGCGTCCAATTCGCCGCGCCACCACGCCAGCAGACGAAGGCTCTCATCGCGATTGCCGGTTTCGTCGCCCAGGTCATCGGCCCAGCGGCAGTAGGCGTACACGTTGTAGAAATCCTGATGCAGCCGCTTGGGCAGCAGGAAGCTCACCACGTGGAAATTCTCGTAGTGGTGGGTGGCCAGCCAGCGAGTATACTCGCGGCCTTCCTCCGGCGAATAAACTTTGCCCATAGCCTCAGGCGACCGGACAAACTCGATGGGCGGAAGAGGCATGGGGTTGCCCCGGCTCCTAGGGCCGGCTGCTAAGGGACGATCGCCGTTTTCAAATGCCCGTTGTGGCTCATGAGGTGGCGCATCACTTCCAGCAGGTTCGCCAGGGGCTCTTCGCGGTTCACGAAGAACGAGGCGGTGATATGTCCCGCGCAAACCAGGTCCAGCGCCTTGCGGATATACGCCGGCGTATGGTGGAACGTGGCCTTGCAGGTGATTTCGGAGTAATGCAGCAGCGCCGTATCCAGATGCACGCGGCTGTCGTTGGGGCAGCCTCCGAAGAAGTTGACGGTGCCGCCGCGGCGCGCCATGGCGGCGGCCCATTCCCAGGTCTGCGGTTTGCCCACGGCTTCGATGGCGATATCCACGCCGCGGTTGTGAGTCAGGGAGCGGACCGAGGCCACTGGGTCGTTGTGGTCGCCGCCGGCGATGAGGTCGTCGGCGCCCAACGCCGCGGCGCGATCCAGTTGCGTTTTGCGGCGTCCGACGGCGATCACGCGGCAGCCGTACAGCTTGGCCAGCTTTACGAACATCAGGCCGATGGGGCCCAGGCCGATCACCGCGACCGTATCGCCGGCCGTTGGGGCGGTCTCTTCGAAGCCGCGGACCACGCAGGCGAGCGGTTCCACCAGCGCGGCATCCTGGTAGCCCACATGCTTCGGGATGACGTAGGTGTTGCGCTCGACGATGCGCGCCGGAATGCGAATGTACTCCGCGTACGCGCCGTTATTGAACAGCAGATCTTCGCACAGGTTCTGCAACCCGCGCTTGCAAAAGAAGCATTCCTCGCAGGGTGCGGAATTAGCTGCAACTACGCGCTGTCCAACGGAGAATCGGCTGACATCCTCTCCAACCGCGACTACATCGCCGGCCAGCTCGTGCCCGAACACAGCGGGGGGTACGATCATGCGAGCGTGATACCCGCGCCGGAAGACTTTGACGTCGGTCCCGCAGGTCAATGCTACTTTTACTCGTACGAGGATGTCGCCGCTACCGATTGTGGGAACGGCCACCGGCTCCACTTGCAAGTGCTCCTTGCCGTAAAGCACGGCAGCCATCATCTGGTTATTCACTCTGTGACCACCTCTGTGGCTGAACGATTATTTTCAACGATTTAGGTCCCGGATGCAATGCCAAATCAATCCCCGAGCGGATACGGCCCAGGGGCAGCCGGTGGGAGATCAGCTCCTCCACCGGCAACTCATCACCGAAAACCAGACTTGCAGATTCTTTTTGCAGCTCTACAGATGCACTATAACACCCGAAAAGCGTGCGTTCACCTACACAGATGTCGGCGCCGGAGGCTTCGATTCGCTCGCCGGCCGACGTTTGGGCGAAAAGCAGCACGCGCGCGCCCGGCCGCGAGCACGCCATGGCCTGATCGACAATGCCGGGAACCGAGGCTGCCACGATCACCAGATCCGCGCCGCGCCCCTGGGTCAGCTTCTTGATTTCATCGGCCACGGCCACTTCCCGCGGGTTCCAGGTGAAATCCGCGCCGCAGCGGGCCGAGACCGCCAACCGCTCGGGAATGGCGTCGGTCGCGGCAATGCGCGCGCCGGACCGGTGTACCAGCATGGTGAACAGGAGCCCTATGGGCCCTTGTCCCAGTATGGCGACAAATTCATCAGGCTGTGGACCCGACTGCACCACTGCCTTCAGGCAGGTATTCAACGGCTCTACCAGGGTGGCGCGCTCGAAGGAAACACCCTCGGGGATGCGCTCCACGCCGCGCTCCACGATCCAATCCATCACGCGAACGTACTGGGCGAATCCGCCGCCCGCCGGCTCGAACCCGGCGGTGATCCCGACCTTTTTGTAGACGGGGCACTGCGCGAAGAGCTTGTGATGACAGTAGAAGCAGTTGAGGCAGGGAACGTGATGAAAAGCCACTACGCGATCGCCCGGCCGGTAAGCCGTAACGTTGCTGCCCACGGCGGCAACCACGCCGGCGGTCTCATGACCGTAGATTCGCGGCGGAGCCAGCAGATTGTGCTCGATTTTCTTGAGGTCGGTGTGGCAGATTCCACAAGCTTCTACGCGAATGAGAATCTCGCCGGGGCCGATTCTGGGGGTAGGAACCTCCTCTACGCCGACGGTACTATGGCCGCGATACACTGCCGCCCGCATGGTTGCGGGCACAGTAGTAGTCGGCTCAGAATCGACAGTCGGCAATGAACTCTCCCAGAGACCGCGCGGCCAGTACACAACGCCTTCGCAACCGGAACAACTCCGGAAGCCTGACCCACGGACGGCGCAAACTAGAAGCTAAGATCTTCATTGTATCGAAACGGCCGTCGGAACGCAGTACCGCGTTGAAATCATTGGCCATGGTCTCGTCTGCCAGGTCGGTGACGGATTTGATGCAGAAGAACGGCACCCCCAGGGTTTGGGCCCGTTGGGCCACCCCGGCGGCTTCCATTTCGACGGCGATCGCACCGGTGGCGCGGAGCTCTCTCTTCTCGCGGGCCGCGGCGGCGACGTGGTCGATCGAGCAGATGGCGCCCGCGCGGTGCGGCGCGGCGGTCACGGGCGATTGCGCGGCGAAGGCGCGGCCGTCCGCGAAAATGGTGGTGCCCACCACGATATCGGCGATGGCGAGAGCGGGATCGAGCGCGCCGCAAAAGCCCATGCTGACGATGGCGTCGGGATGGAAGCCGGCGAGCGCAGCATCGACGGCGGCCGCCGCGCGATGAGCGCCCGCGCCGTTAGAGACGAATCGGAGTCGATCGTCGCGGCGCCGAATGCCGCGGAATTCCATTTCGTCCGATGCTACGAAGAGAAGTTTCATGGCGGCTTTCAATAATGGTAGCTAAGTCGTAAGCCGACCCGCAGGGAAGCGACATGTGTTATAACAGTCAGCGATGGCATTCTGTACAAACATAACGATCCGCCGTTACTCCTCATGCCTATCCCGGATTCCTGTGAGCGCCTTTGCCTTCTGGCCGCTCTATTGTCATCGGCCCAAGCCCAGGTTCTGACATCCACACCAAACCCCTCGGTATTCGGTGCGTCCGTTATGCTTTCGGTTACGGTCACCGGCAGCAACCCTTCCGGCCGCGTCACATTTTACAGCGGCGTTACAGTCTTAGGCACTAAGGCGTTATCTTCAGGCACGGCATCGATCTCCACTCTGATATTACCGTCCGGGACCGACAAGTTAACGGCCTATTACAGCGGAGACAGCCTCAATCTCCCCGGCGTGTCGAACGTGGTGACCCAGACCGTGCTCCCCAGGACGGGTAACACGCTCGCCCTCGCAAGCCAGCTTCCGGTTCAAGCAGGGCCGCGCAAAGTGGTTCTGTGGGACTTCAACGGAGACGGCAAACTAGACATGGCTGCAGCCGGAGCGCCAGGCCAGACTGCTCCCGGCGGCGTGAGCATTCTGCTCGGTAATGGAGACGGCACTTTTCAGCCAGCCGTGACCTACCTTTCGGGGGCGGGAACACGGGATGTTGCCGTCGGGGACTTCAACGGAGACGGGAACGCGGACCTCGTGGTGGCCGCCCTTGGTGACGGCTTCCACACCCCGGAGGGAGTGAATATCCTGTTGGGCAACGGCGATGGGACGTTTCAACCGCCAGTCAGCATTCCGATGCCGGGCGGGCCGTTTTCCGTAGCGGTGGGAGATTTTAATGGCGACGGCAAAGCCGATATCGTGGCTACCGCCGAGAACGGCCCGAGCGAGGGTGTGAATGTGCTGCTAGGCAACGGCGACGGAACGTTTCAGACCGCGGTCTACTATCCAACGGGCTGGGGTCCGGAATGCGTCGTCATAGCGGATTTCAACAGCGATGGAATTCCTGACCTGGCGGTAGTGAATGCCTCCAGCGACAACATAAGTGTGCTGCTGGGAAACGGGGACGGAACATTCCAGCCGGCTAACAGCTTCGCCACCCTTCCTAGCGGCGGCTCGCCGTTTTGGGCGGCATCAGGGGATTTCAACGCCGACGGAAAACCCGACCTGGCGGTGGTTGTCGGTAACAGCGTGGAAATTTTCCTGGGGAACGGCGATGGTACGTTTGCAGCCTCAGGCGCCTACGGCGCAGGCACAAACCCGGCGAGCGTCACGGTAGCGGACATCAACGGCGACGGTAATCAGGATCTTACGGTGGTGAGCGAGTACGGCAACGTGACTGCCCTGCTTGGGACTGGCAATGGGACGTTTCAGCCGGGGCAGACCCTCGCCGTTGGCTCTTTTCTTTCTTCTGTCGCGGTGGGAGATTTCAATAGCGACGGGACCGCAGACTTAGTTGTTGCCGACGGATTCTTCAATAATGTCGCCGTTTTCCTCGGTATTTCCTCTCTCGTGGCCGCGGAAGATACGCCACAATCCGCCACGGTGAACACTGCCTTCGGGACCGCCCTGCAAGCACAAGTCACCAATTCGTACGGAAATCCGGTGAGTAACGTCGTCGTGAATTTCACGGCTCCCCCTTCCGGGGCCGGCGCGGTGCTCTCCAGCGCCTCGGCAGTGACGAACGCCTTCGGGATTGCAAGCGTGACCGCGATGGCCAACGGCACGAGCGGTAGCTACACGGTGGTCGCGAGCGCCGGGACACTCTCCGCCAGCTTCTCCTTGACCAATAAGCCGGCCGCGCTGACGGTGACACCAGCGACGGAAGGTACGCTCATCTCAACGGCGTTCCCGATGCCGATTCAGGTCACCGTACGAAATTCCGAAGGTGGCTTGATAAGCGGCTCGACAGTGAATTTCAGCGTCCCCGCTACCGGCGCCAGCGCTATGCTCTCGAGCGCCACAGCGGTCACCAACGTTTCCGGAGTCGCAAGCATCACGGCCACCGCGAACGCGGTTCCGGGGAATTACACTCTGGAGATTTCGGTGCCCTCGCAGGGTTTGAGCGGGTCGGTCTACCTGACCAACCAGTATTCGCCCGGTATGACACTTACTTCGTCACTAGGGCCATCGATGTTTGGCGCTTCCGTCAATCTGACTTTCGCTATTACTCCGGCCAGCGCGACAGGTCTGGTGACCTTCTATGACGGTGTCAACGTATTGGGAATGCGGCATCTTTCCTCGGGAGTGGCAACTCTCAGCACGGTGCTGCTGCCCGCCGGCATCCGGAAATTGAGGGCTTTTTATGCCGGCGACGGCGTCAATTTGCCTGGCACGTCAAACATCGTGACGCAGACGGTGAACGCCATCGCCGGCTCCTCCTTCCTCGCGATGTCACCGGCGACTGTCGGACATCAGCCTATTTCCCTTACCGTGGCGGATCTCAATCGAGACGGCAAGGCCGATCTGGTAGTGGTCAACTCTCTCGATGGAAACGTAGGGGTGCTGCTGGGCAAGGGCGATGGCACTTTTCAGCCGCAGGTTACCTATCCCGTGCCGGGTTGGTGGGTCGGCGTGGCGGACTTCAATGGGGACGGGATACCGGATCTGGTCGTCACGGCGGACGCCACCCTTTCGAATGTGAACAACTTCGCGATTCTTCTGGGCAATGGAGACGGCACTTTTCAACCGGCTGTCGTGTCCGGCCCCACTGAGGATGGAGAACAACAGGTCCTCACCGTCGGCGATTTCAACGGGGACGGCAAGGCCGACATCGCGATTGCCAGTTGCTGCGATGGAAACTTCGTAAGCATCCTGCTCGGCAACGGCGACGGCACGTTTCAGCCGCCGGCGAATTCCCTTACGGGACAAGCCCCGGAGTCCATGGCCACGGGAGACTTTAACAGTGACGGCAAAACAGACCTGGCGGTGGGCAATTGGCTCGATCAAACGGTCAGTATTCTACTGGGCAACGGCGACGGAACCTTTCAACCCAAGGTGGACTATCCACTCGGAACCGGGACCAGCAGATCGAACGGACCCACCACTGTCATCGTAGGCGACTTCAACGGGGACGGCAGGCAAGACGTCGCGGTCGGCAGCCTCACCGGCACGGTTAGTATTCTTCTGGGCAATGGCGATGGCACGTTCCAAGCCGCCAGCACATATCCGTCCGGCGCAACCGAGCTCAACGAGATCGCTTCTGGCGATTTCAATGGAGACGGTAGGCAGGATCTGGCCGTGGTTGATTACAGCGGAGCGGTAACGGTGCTCTACGGCAATGGGGATGGGACTTTTCAGGCGCCGCAATCCGTCACTGCGGGATGCAATGGCCAATCGCTGGCAGTAGGGGAGTTCAACGGGGATGGTCGAGCCGATCTGGCGGTGACCAGCACCTGTGGGTCACTACCGCTCAGCACCCCCAATAACTTGACCATCTTCTTAGGGGCATCGCCCGGTGTGAGCGTGCTCATGACGCACGCGGCGAACTTTGTATTAGAAGAGACCAACGCCACTTACACCGTGACGGTCTCCAACGGCCCCTCGTCAGCAGCAACCAACGGCGTGGTGAAGGTCACGGAGAATGCGCCCACGGGTCTCACTCTGGTCTCCATGGCGGGGACCGGATGGACATGCCCTGACAATACTGGCTACTGCTGGCGCAGCGATTCGCTGGCCGTCGATTCCAGCTACCCTCCGATCACGGTGACCGTCAATGTCGCCTCGAACGCGCCATCCAGCGTAACGAATCAGGTGACCGTCTCTTGGTCAGGCTCGGCGAATACCGCCTACGACGTCACCACCATCGTGGACTCTGCTTGTGACGTTAACGGAGGTGGGACCACGAATGTCGCTGATGTGCAGCGCCTAATCGACGAGGCTCTGGGTACGCTGCCAGCGGTCAACGATCTGAATCGCGACCTCGTCGTCAATGTGGCTGACGTTCAGGTCCTGATAGACGCTGTCTTTGGTGGGTCATGCGCGGTCCAATGATACCCTAGACCACGTGCTCGACGCCCGCCTGGCGCGCGTCTGCGAACAGATTTCGGGTGCCGGCCACCGCCTGAAACCGACACAACGGGAACAAAATTCTCGTTGGGGCACCTATAACGGGAACTAGGCTTTTTCGTGGACTGGGCCCCGAAAAAGTGGCCCTGCCGGGCAGTTTGGAGCGAGCCTTCGTCGGTTTGGGGGCGGGCCTTCTTGGCGACCTTGGCGACTTGGCGAGAATCATTCTTGCAGTCCATTGACGATGCGGGTGATACCGTGTTTGATCAGGGCGACGTTGAAGTTGATCAGCAGTCCCAATCGCTTGTCGGCCAGCTTCAGATAAGTGAGGAGTTGCTTCTTTGCACGGGCGCGATGGTCTCGACGGCCTTGATTTCGACGATCACTTGGTCTTCCACCAATAGATCCGCGTGAAAACCAGTCTGGATGCGAACCTCCTCATAGACGACGGGAATGGCTTGCTGGCGAGAAACACGCAATGCGAGCTTCTCCAACTCGTAGGCGAGAGCCGCCTCATATACGGATTCCAGCAGGCCCGGACCAAGGGTCGTATGCACTCGGTACGCCGCGTCGACAATCTGCCGCGCTACCGCATTTTCATCCATTCCGATCCAGGATAGATTCTCTCGCCAAGACGCCAAGATCGCCAAGGTGGAAAGCGGAGACGCTCGGCCGCTATGCTGCCTTTATGGCGGATGGCTTGAGCGCACTTTACCAGGATTTGCTGACGGGTAGCTACGATTGCGTGGATCGGATCGTTCTCAATGGCTACTTTCGTCCCGGGCACAATGCCGGCGGATTTCGGATCTGGTGGCACAACCCGACTGGAGGCGTGGAGACATTGGACAACACCCATCTGATGCGGCTCGCCGGCCGATTCAGCCGTCGGGTACGTGGATGGGCCAAGGCCCACGCGGTCCCCGTGATCGATTGCCGGGCCGGAGAGCGAAGCACGATCTGGCGGAAGAGTATCTCAAGACCACACAGGTCACGCGAGGGGTATTTCTGATCCTGGTGAGAAAAGCGCCGGCGCCGGTATGGGAAGTCAGTGTGAGCGGGAAACAACATCATCTGGAACGTAAGAAACCCATGCCTTACGTGAATCATTATTCTTTTCATATCCTGGATCCCGACTGGGGTCATGTGACCATCAAGATCAGCGGCCACCCTCCCTTTCCTGCCCAGATCATATTCAACGGGCATGAATACGTTGCCTGTCAGGCGCAGAAGGCTGGGATCGGCTTTACAAAAGAGGGAAACTGTTTTACCCATGTAGCTGACGCCCAGGCTTGGCGAAAATTGCAGATACCTTGTCCGAGGAATCGGCGATAGGGCGATTGAGCCAAGTCTGCGAGCGTTGGATCTATTCCAGTTGCCTGTGCTTCGCTCTGGATTGGGAAGAGCAGCAAAACAGTGGGTTCCGGTATCAGTATTCCAATCACCAGGTCGAGTACAGCCGGAATTTGCTATTCGAGTTGGGCGGCCGGATGGACCAAGTCTTCCAAACGCTGATCGACCGCAGCCGGACGGAACTTGGACACGATCAAAACGATTCTCGGCTACCGGCGCCGGCCGAGGTATCGTACCAGGAAACGAAAAATCCGCCGAGTGGGAAGTGACGGTCGAGAAACCTACGTACGATCTGACGATCTTCCGGCTGCATTTCGGGAAGCTGACTTTGAAGATCTATACCAAAGGCGAACGGGTACTTCGCATCGAGGCCGTTTTGCCCTCATAGAAGGCGTGTGTGCGAAAAGGCGAGGTCGAACGGAGTTGTCCGGGTGAGCGGCTTGCGAAATTCGTTGTCCTGAAATTGCATCGTTGGATCCAGGAGGGGCGCGTGAATCCTTTCATACCTGAACGGGAAGATCGGGTTCCCCGTCTTCCACCATGCGATTCCGTAAGCCGGAAGTCCCGTAATCAGGCAGAGCGCAAGGGCGATCAGGCCCGTCGCGGCCATCCGGCGTTTCGTCACCTCCCAGACGACGAACGGCAGCGCGACCGCCAGAAAGCTCGCCGCCCCCACTTTGACGGCGAGCGCTGTTCCGCCCAGCAACGCGGCGGCAAAGAGGGACCCCTTACGCCCCGTCTTGCCGAATCTCCACAGCGCAGACGCCGCGCCCAGGATCATGGCTGCCAGCGTGTTTTCGACGGAGAGCGACCCGGTGACGAACTGGACCAATGGCGTCGTCGCGAACAGGGCCGCAAGGAACAAGGCTACGGCCTTCGAAGTCGTGCGCCGGAGGCTAGCGAAGAGCAGTCCTTCGAGCAACAACAGCATCGCCAGGTTCCATAATCGCGCGCCGAATTCGCCTCCGATGAGATAGACCACCGAATAAGCGAAGTCCGCGCCCCTGGGCATAACCGCCCACACGAAGGTCGCGGGCTGAAACGTGAATTCGTGCCGGTTAGCTATATTCGTGGCGATGGCGAGGTGCATCGCCAGCCCGTCGGCGCTCTTATCGGGATCGAGAACCACGAGCCAGTGCATCATCATTACGAAAGCCAAGAGCGCCGGCGCATCGCTGGGACCAGGGCCGCAACTCAGTGGAGAGCAGGAGCGTGCCCCAGCATCGGGCCCGCCGCCGGACGGATCGCCAATCCAGCAGAATGGGCGCAACCAGTATGGAGCCCCAGATAATGGGGTAGTTCACGGGCCAGTATGCCAGCAGGGTCATCAGGAGCACGTACAGCCCCACGCCGGTCAGGGTCCCTAAAAGGTGCGACTCCCAAGACTCGGCCTCGCCGGCATTCAGCACCTTCATCCTCAAAGTGCACGACGAAACCAGGAAGAGCGCGACCGCCATCAACGGGAACGGCCCCACCGAAATTACGGTGCCGAGAGCAACGAAGCCAATCGCCACGCGGGCAAAGCTCCACGGTACTATCAGCAAAATCGGTACCGCCGCCGCGAGGAACAGTCCGGTATAGCAAGCCAATCTCTGTAGGCCGACCGTATCCCAGATATGCTGTGCGAACAGGTTTTGGATGGAGAGGCCGTGGATATCCACCGAGAGAACCGCGACCAGCACGGCGACGATCGCGTAACTGCCTATCGCAGCCCCTACGCCACACGGCCGAACCAGTCGACCGCGCGCGCCAGCGCCTTATCAGCGGGGCCGGGGTTGAAACCCAGCTCGCGCCGAGCCTTTTCGTTCGAGACCCACATTTTCTTGCGGGCCATGCGAACCGCGTCCAGAGGCACCCGCGGCGAAGTGCCGGTGAGGCTGGCCCAGGCGGTGCTGCACGCGCCGGCGCAATACGCCACGGCATACGGCAATCGGATAGTGGGCGCTTTACGATTGGTGAGCCGGGCCAGCGTCTGCAGAATCTGCGCCAGGGTCAGGTTCTCGGCGCCGAGGATGTAGCGCTCGCCCACTTTACCGCGCTCGCAGGCCAGCCAGTGGCCCTCGGCGGTATCGCAGACATCCACCACGTTGAGGCCGGTATCGATGAACGCCGGCATGTCGCCTTTCAGGAAATCCAGCACGATTTTACCAGTCGGGGTGGGCTTCACGTCATGGTCGCCGATGGGAGCGGTGGGGTTGACCACCACCACCGGCAAGCCGGAGCGGGCAAATTCCAGGGCCACCACTTCGGCTTGGAACTTGGAGCGTTTGTAATGGCCGGTCATATCGGCGAGGGTCACGGGCGTGGTCTCGTCGCCGATGCCGTTATGGGGGATGCCTATGCAGCCGACTGTGCTGGTGTAGACCACGCGCTCGACACCTGCGCGGCTTGCGGCCTCGAGCAGATTGCGCGTGCCATCCACGTTGGAACGGTAGAGTTCACGCGGGTCTTTGGCCCACAGGCGGTAGTCGGCCGCTACATGAAAGACCAGGCCGCAGCCGGAAGCGGCGCGCGCCAGGGATTCGGCGTCGCGCAGATCGCCCGTGACGGCTTCCACGTCGAGCGTATCGACGTGGCTGCCTGGGCGCACCAGGGCACGGACGCGATGCCCGCGCTCCAGGAGTACGCGAGCGACGTGCCAGCCGAGGAATCCAGAAGCGCCGGTGACGAGAGCAGGCTTCATAGCTGCAACCGCTCGCTTTGGTCGCGGCTCGGAAACGCGCCTCCCGATACCGAGCCGCGACTAAAGGGAGCGGTCGGCTTTGCCAGACAGCCGACCCCCTGGGGGGTGCCCTCTGGGCCCGCCGCCCCCCTGGCCGACCCACCGAAGCAGCGGGACGAGGGCGTCCCGCGCGGACCTGGGGGTCCGCCCCACATCGTTCTCGTTTGGGGCTTCATGCCTGCGAGCGGGCACGCGACTTCACAAAAGAGGTGAGCGCCAGCAGCGGGAAGTAGTCCTTGTACAGGTGGTAGTTCAGGTAGAAGACCTTGGGGAAACCCGTGCCGGTGGCCAGTTCCTCGTCCCAGTTGCCGTCCGCGCGCTGCGTTTCCAGCAGATATTCGATCCCGTGCTGCACGCTTAAACTATTGTCGTCGCCGCCGGCGATCAGGCCCATGATGGCCCAGGCGGTCTGCGACGGAGTGCTTTCGGCGGGGGTGAAGGTGCCATTGTCGTAGCTGGTGCAGCTTTCGCCCCATCCGCCATCGGCATTCTGTATGGAACGCAGCCATTCGCCGCCCCGCAGCACGTGGGCTTCGCGATCGCTCTCGCCGGAGGCGGCGAGTCCGCGCAAGGCAAAGCAGGTGCCGTAGATGTAGGCCACGCCCCAGCGTCCGTACCAGCTCCCATCGGGCTGCTGATTGCGCACCAGCCAGTCCACGCCGCGGCGGACGGCGCGATGATTGCGATCCACGCCATGCGCCGCCAGCGCTTCCAGCACGCGCCCGGTGATATCGGGGCAGGTGGGGTCAAGCATGGCGTTGTGGTCGGCGAAGGGAACCTTGTTGAGGAACTCCCAATTATTGTCGGCGTCGAAGGCGGCCCAGCCGCCATCGGAGGACTGCATGGCAAACAGCCAGTCGAGCGCGCGCCGGTGGCAGGCTTCCTGGACGGCGGGGTCGGAGCCGCGCGCCTGGCTCAGAGCCAGCATCACCATGGCGGTGTCGTCCACATCGGGATAGAACTCGTTGGAGTATTCGAAAGCCCAGCCGGAGGGTTCGGTATTGGGCCGCTTCACAGACCAATCGCCCTTGCGGCGGACTTCCTTGGCGAGCAGCCAATCGGCCGCGCGCCACAACGCCGGGTGGCCGGGATCGGTCTGGGCCAGGGCGTACAAGCCGATTCCAGTGTCCCAGACGGGCGAGAAGCACGGCTGTAAGAAGAATCGGTCGTCATCGTCCACCATCAGGTTATTGAAGTGGCGCAGGGTTTCGGCTCGCAAGGGATGATCTTTGGCGTAGCCCAGGACGTCGAGCGCCATCACCGAATACATCATGGGCGGATAAATGGCGCCCAGGCCCTCGGAATGATGCAGCCGCTCGATCATCCACTCCTTGGCCTTCTCGATGGCTTTCCTGCGGATGCTCTTGGAACCGCTGCGCTCCCACCATTTCAGGAACCAGTCGGCGCTCAGAAAGATGTTGTGCCAGGTGAGCCATTGGCGATCCTTGCGGAACGACCAGGCGGGGCTCGCGCCGGGTTTCCAGATCTCGTCCAGATGGAAGCCCTCGGGAACCGGCATGCGCGGGTTGGCGGCGTGCAGGATCGAGAGCGATACCACGATGGCGCGCGTCCACGCCGACATCTGGTATAGGAAATCGAAGGGCAGCAGCACCACCTCGGGAGGAATGCTGGGGCAATACTGGCGCGGGTAGAGGTCGAAGAGGCTGAGATTGACCTTGACGTAGCTGTTGGCCGCCTGAATCCCGCCCAGTTCCAGGATGCGGGTGCGCAGGCGCGCCATGCGGGCGTCGTCGACCGGAATGCCAGCCAGCTTGAGAGCGAAGTACGCCTTCACCGAAGCGCTGACTTCCGAAGGTCCGCCGGTATAGATGTTGACGCCGCCGTCGGGAAGTTGGCGATCGAGAATCGCCCGCGCGGCCTTGTCGATGAGCGAGCGGGTCTCCGGATCCCAGACGCCGTTTTGCGGGGGATACAGCCAGAGCTGGAACAGAATGTAGTCGGATTCTAGCGTGGTGTCGGCGCTGAGTTCGGCGCACCAGTGGCCGTCGCGTTGCTGCAGGCCGGCGAGCCATCCGGCGGCGCGGCGGATGGCCGGTTCGGCCGCGGCTTCCAACGAAGTGCCGACTTGTACGGGTGCGCTCATTGAATCGTTATTGTAAGCTCCGATGGTAGCGAGAATCTCACGTCCTCATCCACCAGTTCGATTTCTTCCATCTCGTGGAAGCTCGCGTCCTTCAGGAATTGCATCAATTCCTGTACCAAATGTTCGGGCGCGGAGGCTCCGGCCGTCACTCCTACATTTTTCACGCCCGCAAGCCAGGACGGGTCGATGTCGCCGCAATCGTTGACCAGATGGGATTTGACACCGAAATTCTGGCCGACTTCCACCAGCCGCTTGGAATTGGAGCTGTTTTGCGACCCCACTACCAGCAAAAGGTCGACGCACTCGGAAATGGCCTTCACGGCCATCTGGCGGTTCTCGGTGGCGTAGCAGATGTCCTGCGCGGGCGGCCCTTGAATAAAGGGGAAGCGCTCCTTCAGGCGGACGATGATGTCGCGCGTTTCGTCGAGACTGAGAGTGGTCTGCGTCAGGTAGCGTACCCGCTTGGGGTCGGGCAGTTCCAGGCGGTCCACGTCTTCGACGGTTTCCACCAGGAAGCTGCGGTCCGGAACTTCGCCCAATGTGCCGATCACCTCATCGTGGTCCTTGTGGCCGATCAGCACGATGCTGAAACCGTCGCGCGCGAAGCGCACGGCTTCCAGATGGACCTTGGTGACCAGGGGACAAGTGGCGTCGATGATATCCAAATGGCGCTCGCGGGCTTCCATGCGCACCGAAGGAGCCACGCCATGGGCGCTAAAAATGGCCCGCGCTCCCGCTGGAACTTCGTCGAGTTCTTCCACAAAAATAGCACCGGCTTCGCGTAGTTCCTCCACCACATGCTTGTTGTGGACGATCTCTTTGCGGACATAAACCGGTGGGCCGTAGAGGTCGAGAGCGATCTTTACGACATCGATTGCTCTCACGACACCGGCACAAAAGCCTCGGGGCTTGAGCAAGAATATTTTCTTGTCCGCGCCAAGATTCGGTGCGAAAGGCTTAAGAGGCATAGCTTTGGGCAGTGTTGATTATAACAGGTGGTTTACAGGGTTCGCACGCCAAAATCCGTGCATCGCAAGCATTTGCACGGTTCGTCCCTGTGCGTACGTGGCACACTGTTGTCATGCTGGAATGGACCGAAGTAAGAGTCGTAGACGATCTGAAAATACGTTTGGTTGCAAGCAAATCGGGTCTCCAAAGGGTGCAATTCCTCCCCTTCGGGCCGCCCCAAGGCGAAAGAAATGACGCCAACAAATGGATGAATCAGGCTGCCAATGAGTTGCGCTCCTATTTTGCAGGTGTGCTGCGAGTATTTTCCGTCCCATTGGATATGCAGGGGACCGATTTCCAGCTCAGCGTGTGGAGGCAGCTAGTGAAGATTCCCTACGGGGAAACCCGGAGCTACGCCCAGGTCGCGGAAGCCATTGGCAGGCCGAAAGCCGTGCGGGCGGTGGGAGCGGCGAACGGCAGCAATCCGGTGGCGATTGTGGTGCCCTGCCACCGGGTGATCGGGTCGAGCGGCAAGCTGACGGGATACGGCGGGGGGTTGCCGTTGAAAAAGAGGCTGCTGGAACTGGAAGGCGCGTGGACGATGGGGCTGCGGCTGTAAACGATAAGGCGGGCGCGATGAGCGGCACAGCGCTCCTCATCGCCCTCGGCACCGGATTCCGCCGCGCCGAACACTCCTGGCCACTCCCATGATAAGATAAAACTTCCAATCCTATCTGAGGTTTCCGTGGCTAGAATCACCCGTAAAGAGCTAAAGTCCGACAAGTTCGCCCAGGAAGTCGGTCTCACTGTAACTTTCTTTGAAGAGCACCAAAAAGATGTCGTCCGCTACGGCGGCATAGGGGTCGCTGTCATCCTGCTGGTTGGCGGCTTCTTCGTCTACCAGAGACATGAACACGCGGCGCGCCAGGAAGAACTGGCGCTGGCCATCCGGATTCAGGAAACCCCGGTGGCTACCGTGGCCACCAACGGACAGCACACCTTTCCCACCCAGGATGCCAAGGACCAAGCCGCCATCAAGGCGTTCGCGGATCTCGAAAGCAAACACAGCGGGAGCGACGAAGCGCAGATCGCGGAATACTACCTGGGATGCATCCACTCCGACCAGGGGAACATGGCCGACGCCGAGAAGAATTTCCTCAACGTGGCCAACCGCGGCGACAAGAACTATGCTTCACTGGCCAAAGTCGCGCTGGCCGAGATTTATTTTTCCGGCGGCCGGTTCGATCAGGGCGAGAAACTGTTGCGGGAACTGATGGAGCATCCCACGATCTTCGTTTCCAAGGATCAGGCGGCTATCTCTTTGGCCAAGCACTATATCGGCCGCAATGACGCCGAGGCGCGCAAGCTGCTGGCGCCCATCAAAGACGGAAAATCTGCGGTGGCGACCATCGCCCAGACCTTGACCAGCCAACTCCCGCCGCAGTAGCCGGCCGGAGCCTTTCATGCTGGCGCGACTGCGGTTTCCAGTGGAGCGAAGTCGGGGCCGGGCCTATCCCGAACCCGCTCACCCCTACCGCAATGCTTTCCAGCGCGACCGCGACCGCGTGATCCATTCCCGCGCCTTTCGCCGGTTGGAGGCCAAAACTCAGGTCTTCACGCCGGGACTCAGCGATCATTTTCGCAATCGTCTGACTCACACCATTGAGGTGTCCCAAATCGCCCGTACCGCAGCCAACGTGTTGGGGCTCGACGAGGATCTCACCGAAGCCTTAGCCCTGGCGCACGACATCGGCCATCCCCCCTTCGCCCACGCCGGTGAAGAGGAACTCAATCGGCAGATGGAGCGATTCGGCGAACATTTCGATCACAATCTGCACGCCCTGCGCATTGTGGAGAGTTTCGAGCAGCGCTACGCCCGTTTCCCCGGCCTGAACCTCACTTTCGAAGTGCGTGAAGGAATGGTCAAACATTCCGCCGACCTTGTTCCGCACGAACAGCCGGAACTCGCCCAGTACCTGCCCGCGCTGCGGCCGCCCCTCGAAGCGCAGTTGATCGACCTCGCCGATGAAGTGGCTTACAACACCGCCGATCTCGACGACGGTTTCTCCGCCGGCCTGTTCGCGAGCGAAGACGTGGCCGCGTGCGTTCCGGAATATGCCGCTATCCACGAGGCCATGGAGACGCAGTTCCCTGCCGCCACCTCGCGCGAACGGTTCCACGAAGGGCTGCGCCAACTGATCGACCTGCTGGTCTCAGGGCTCATCGAGGGCACCGTCGTCCGCGCGCGCGACGCCGGAGCGCGCGACGCCGAAGAGGTTCGCGCCGTCCCCTATCGCCTGGCGGCCTTTACCCCGCGGGCTGCCGACACCAGCCGCGCTCTCAAGCAGTTTCTCTATCGCGCGGTCTACGTTTCACCCCCGCTTACCGAGGATCGCAGGCGCTCCATGACGCTGGTGGCGGAACTTTTTCAGTTCTTCTGCCTGCACCCCGACCGCCTTCCCCAGCCCTACGATGAACAGGCCCGCAACGAACCGGCCCACCGCGTGGCCTGCGACTACATTGCCGGGATGACCGACGCCTTTTTCGGGCGCACCTTCGAGGCCATGATCGGCGCCCCGGTCATTCTTCCTCGGTGGTGATGTTGGAGAGTTCGACGTCCCGAACGCCATACAGTTTCTTAACGTGCCGCCGGATCTCGTCGCCGATCCGCTGCGGATTCTCATCGGCATCATGCTCCACTTCCACCTTGAAAAACAGATTCGTGCGGCTCATCTGTTGCTGGCTCCCTCAACCTTTATACTAAGGAAATGGGCTGCGCCATTTGCCAAGTCCGCCGTCCGCGGCGCTTCTGTCCCGGAGTCCGGGGCGATATTTGCACGCTGTGCTGCGGGACCGAGCGCGAAGTGACGGTCGATTGCCCTTTGAATTGCGAATACCTACGCGAGGCGCACAAGCACGAAAAGCCCCGGCCCATGGATCGCGAAGCGCTGCCCAACCGGGACATTGCCGTCTCCGAGGAGTTCTTGCGCGATAACGAGGAATTTCTGGTTTTCCTGGCCCAAGCGCTGGGCCGCGCGGCGGCCAGCAACCGCGCGGTAGTGGATTCCGACATCCTCGAAGCGTTGGACGCGTCGATTCGCACCCACCGCACCCTCGCGAGCGGTCTACTGTACGAGAGCCTCCCGGCCAATCCCCTGGCCGCCGGACTCAGCCGGGCGCTCGAAGCCGCGATCGCCGAATTCCGCCGCGCCGAGGTGGAACGGCTGGGAGTCCACAAGACCCGCGACTCTACCGCCCTGGGACTGCTGGTGTTTCTCCAACATTTTGAAATCTCTTACAACAACGGCCGGCCTCGCGGGCGAGCTTTTCTGGATGCCTTGCTGGATTCTTACTCGGTCGAAACCGAATCGGAAGCTCCCGGCGCCTCCTCATTGATTTTGCCGTGAACCGGCGGCATGGGCCGCACTTTGGCCACCTGGCAGGCTCTCTTTCTGCCCGTGCTCACCATCTGGGCGCTATATTTGTGAGTGCCGTTGACCAGCAACTCCACCGGACGTTCCACCGGATAATCCAATGTGAGCACGTGGCCTTCAGTGAGACTCAGCAGGTCCCGGATGCTCAGCAAAGGGCCTTCCAGCCTGGCTTCCAGGGTGAGGTTGCCCTCCCGCAGCATACGCAGAACCCGCACTTGTTCGGCGGGGTTGGCGTGGGTCTTGCGGACCGACCATTGCTGGTCGAACTTCTGCCGCATCATCTTGATGACGATGGAGGGCATGGCAATGTTCATCATCCCCACGGAGTCGCCGATCCGCATTTCCACGCCGATCGACACCACGGCTTCGTTGGGAGCCAGCAGATGCAACAATTGCGGTTCCGTCTCCATAGTCTCAATCGTGAAATCCACCGCCGTTACGCCCTTCCAGGCCTCTCGCAGGTCGTGCAGAATGATGCGAAACAGCCCGTCCAGCAGCTTTTGCTCGATTTCGGTGATGTCGCGCTGGATGGTCGACGAGCCTTTCCCCGTGCCTCCCAGCAGCATTTCGAGAATTGGAAAAACCAGGGAGGGATTTAATTCCATCACGCCATTGCCGTCGTACGGGCTCAGCCCCAGCGAAACAATGCAGGTGGGGGAAGGCAACCCATCCAGAAATTCGGCGTAGGACAACTGCTCCACGCTCACCAGATTGACGGTCAAGTAAGAACGCAGGTAGGCCGACAGGCTGGATACCAGATTTCGAACGAAGGTGTCGTGCAGCAGGTGAATGGCGCGCACCTGCGATTTGGGAATGCGGTCCGGGCGCCGGAAATCGAATTTGACGGCCGGCGTGTCGCGCTTCCGGTCCGTCATGTTCTGGAAGACTGCGTCGATTTCCTGTTGGGATAGCTCTCGGCTCACACCCTGGGCTCCTGGTTCCATATCGGCATTTCCGCGCTAATCCTGTAGCGGCCCGTTGTTACGCCACTTTCGCAACACTTTTTCGTCCAGCCGCTAATGGAAAACCGGTTTAGTTCCGATGAATAGAGTATAAGGAGTCGAATGGAATCAAACATCTTGGTAGTGGATGATTCGGCCGCGATCCGGAAGATTCTGCAGCGGGTATTGCGGCAAACGGGCATGTCGATCCACACCATCCACGAAGCGGGCGATGGCCAAGAGGCGTTGGTCGTGCTGGGCGCGCAAAAGGTCGACCTCGTATTGAGCGATATCAACATGCCCAAAATGGATGGCCTTCAGCTTCTTGCTTCCATTAAGGCTTCGGCGCAATGGCGGCAAATCCCGGTAGTGATGATAACTACCGAGGGCGGTGAAACCAAAGTTAGTGAAGCGGTCAAGCTGGGCGCCGCCGGATACGTGCGCAAACCCTTTACCGCAGACCAGATCAAGGAGAAGCTGGCGGGCATTCTAGAACCAGCGCTGCCTCTATGAACCTGAATGAAATCATCGTAAAATCCGTGACCGGATCCACCCTGCAAGTGTTTTCCACCATGCTCGGCGTGGACATCGCCGCCGGCGAGGCCGCAGTCGAATCCGGTATGCCGGATGGGAATGAGGGAGTTGTCTCTTTCATCGGCATGGCGGGTTCCTGGGCGGGCACCGGCAGTGTGAGTTGCTCACCGGCGATGGCCTGCCGGATCTGCGCCCAGATGCTGATGTGCGAGGCGCCGGCCGTCAACGAAGAAGTCCTGGACACCGTGGCTGAGCTCACCAACATGATCGTCGGCAGCGTCAAGACCGACCTGGAACAACACCTCGGCCCCCTCGGCCTGAGCATTCCGACTGTGGTCTACGGCCGCAATTTCAAAACCAAAAGCGCCGGCACCACGGAGTGGATTGTGGTGCGTTTTCGATGGGACGACGAACCGTTGACCGTCAAGCTATGCCTGGAACCGAAAGAACAGGCAGCGCACGTTATGTTCCACACTTCATCCACACAGTCTTGTGCCCTGGAAGTCTGAAAAAACCATCGAAGGAATAAGCTATGCCAACCAGCACCTTAGTTGCAAATGAATCGTCCGCGGCTGCGCAAACCGACGCCCGCGCCGGAAAATATCTGACCTTTCAACTGGCCAATGAAGAGTTCGGCATCCGCGTCCTGAAAGTGCGCGAGATCATGGGGCTCCAGGAGATTACCGCAGTCCCCCAAACTCCCATGCACATCAAAGGCGTGATCAACCTGCGTGGGAAAGTGGTGCCGGTGATCGATCTGCGCCTGAAATTCGGGCTGGAAGCAGCCGAATACACGCAACGCACCTGCATTATCGTGACCCAGGTACAGGGCGAGTCCGGGTCGATTCTGATGGGGATCGTGGTGGATGGCGTCTCGGAAGTTCTCAACCTGACCGCACAGGAAATCGAGGACACACCGGACTTCGGCGAGGCGATCACGGGCCGCTACCTGTTAGGTATGGCCAAGGTGAAGGGCAAAGTCAAAATCCTCTTGGATATCGACCGAGTCCTATCCACTCAGGACCTGCACGGGCTGAGCGCCATTCTCCACTAGGGTCCGTCCATGAGAGATGACAACGGCTCCAGCCGGGAGTTTTGGGAACTCATCAAGGTCGTTGACGAAGTCGCCTTCCAGGCGAGTATCCTCGCGCTCCAAGCCTCGGTGGCAGCGGATGGCGCCGGAGAGCACAACATGGGATTTCGACGGGCGGCGGACGAAGTCCGCGACCTGGCCCGCCGCGGAGCACAGGCTGTCAAAGAGGCGGCCGTGCCGCTTCCGCACTCTACGTCCAGCCGCGAGCCTTCCCCCGTCGGGGAAACCGAGTGAATTTCTTAAGGAACTAATGCCCGTGCCTCAGTCGAGCGAGTTACGCCAACAGATCGAAGATTTTGCCCTCCAGCTCGTGGTAGCGGACCCAGGGCAAGCGGCAACTGTCTCCGCCTGGATCCCGGCTTTAAAGAACATCCGCGACCGGGCGGTAGGCGAGCGGGCTGACCAGTTAGCTGCAGCCGCCACGGCCTTGATCGAATCTCTGCCGGAGGTCGAGCCGGGGGAGGGCGCAGGCGTGGCCGCGGCGGATATCCTGCAGGCCGGCATTGTGCGCTTGCAACAGATCCTGGACGGGGAAGTCCGCGAATCCGCTTCCAGCCCGCCGCCGTCCTTGGCGCAGGATCAGGAACTTCTGGGCGATTTTGTCTTGGAGAGTCGCGAACACCTGGCCACTATCGAGTCGCAGCTCCTTACGCTGGAGGGCGATCCCAGCGCCTCGGAGGCTCTCAATTCGATCTTCCGGGGCTTCCACACAATTAAAGGTCTGGCCGGCTTTCTGGAACTGTGGGACGTGCAGAAGCTGGCCCACGAGACCGAAACGGTCCTCGACCGCGCCCGCAGTTCGCAGTGGACGCTGACTCCCGACGCGTTTGACGTAATCCTCGAGAGTGCCGACTATTTGCGGCGCTGGTTGACGCATCTGGAGTCGGCCATGCAAGGCCAACCGTCGGAGCAGCCGCCGCCCAACGAACCGTTGATTCGCCGGATACGGGCCTTGACCGCCGATTCCTCGGAAACCAAGCAGCCAGCAGTCGAACTGGTTCACCTGGCGGCTGCGGTCGAAGCTCCGCCGGCGGCGGAAGCGACCGTGCCTGCCGCCGAGCCGGCACGCCACCGCAACGAAACCATGGCGGTAAAGGTCGATACCGCCAAACTCGATTATCTGGTCGATATGGCCGGCGAAATGGTGATTGCGGAATCCCTGGTGCGTCACGATCCGGAGCTTTCCACGGTAAAGAGCCAGGCGCTGCAGCGCAAGTTGGCGCAAATGACGCGGATCACCGCAGAACTGCAGAAAACTGCCATGGCCATGCGGCTGGTCCCCATCGGACCGCTGTTCCGCCGCATGTCGCGTCTGGTGCGCGACCTCTCGCGGCAATTCGGCAAGCAGGTGCAGATGGAAACCGAGGGCGATGAAATCGAGCTGGACCGCACCATCGTAGAAGAACTTGCCGATCCGTTGATGCACATGGTGCGCAACGCCATGGATCACGGCATCGAAATGCCGCAGGATCGCGTGGCCTGCGGCAAGAGTCCCATGGCCCGCCTGCTGCTCAAGGCGCAACACCAATCCGGCCAGGTCGTCATCGAAATCAGCGACGACGGCCGCGGGTTGGATGCCGCCCAAATCAAGGCCAAGGCCGTTCAGAAGGGGTTGGTCGCGCCGGAAAAAGTGCTTTCCGAGAGTGAAATCTTTAACCTGATTTTCGAGCCCGGTTTCACCACTGCGGCGCAGGTAACCAACGTTTCCGGCCGCGGCGTGGGCATGGACGTGGTGCGGCGGCATATCGAGAAGCTGCGCGGAAGAATCGAAATCCGTTCGAGCGTCGGACGTGGCGCCGCCTTTCTCCTCAAGCTGCCGCTGACCCTGGCAATCATCGACGGCCTAGTCGTGGGGGTGGGGAGCGAACGCTACATCATGCCTCTGTTCGCGGTGCGGGAGATGTTCCGGCCCACTGCCGAAACCATCTGGACCGTGCAGCAGCACGCCGAAATGGCGTTGGTGCGAGGCAACCTGCTGCCGGTATTCCGCCTGTATCGCCGGTTCGGCGTGAAACCGCGGTCGACAGAGCCCACCGAGTCGGTTTTAGTCGTGGCGGAGGTGGAGGGTGCCTGTTACTGCCTGTTGGTCGACGAGCTCATCGGCAAACAGGAAGTCGTAATCAAGTCGCTGGGTGAAACTTTCAGCGGGGTTACCGCCATCGCCGGCGGAGCGATTATGGGCGATGGACGCGTGGGGCTGATTCTGGACCTGGACCGGCTTTTCAAGGATGGGGAACGTGAAGCCGCCCACTGATTGGTCCGACCAGGATGTGTCGCCAGCCTTAGGAGCCCGGGATTTCGAGCAAATTCGACAATTGGCCCATGGCACATTCGGATTGGACCTCAAACCGGGCAAGGAGGAATTGGTCTCGGCGCGGCTGAGGCGGCTCTTGCGGAAGGGCGGGTTCCGGTCGTTTCAGGATTACTACCGGCACGTTCTGGCGGACCACTCCGGCGTGGCCCTGGCCGCCATGATCGACGCCCTGGCCACCAACCATACAGCCTTCCTGCGCGAGCCCGATCATTTTACCTTCCTGCGGGAAGAGGTGCTTCCCTCTCTCGCCAACCGCGAGACGCTGGAAGTCTGGTGCGCCGCCTGTTCCACAGGAGAAGAGGTCTGGACGCTGGCCATGGTTATGAACGAAGCCTGTCCCCAGCGCAAGATCTCGATTGTTGCCTCGGACATCTCGAATAAGGCACTCGAAGCCGCACAAACCGCCGAATATACGCCGGATCGATGCCAGGGCGTCCCCGCCGCCTGGCTCTCCCGGTATTTTGTGCCGGGAAAAGGTCCGGGCAAAATCCACCGCGTCGCGCCCCGCATTCGGGCGCAGGCCAGTTTTCGCCGCGTCAATCTGGTGGAGTCAATCTCCTGGGGGCACCTTTTCCCCGTGATTTTCTGCCGCAACGTGATGATCTACTTCGATCGCCAGACGCAGGAACAAGTGGTGGGACGGCTGGCGGCAGCGCTCGAACCGGGAGGGTATTTGTTTGTCGGCCACGCGGAGAGCCTGACGCGCATCTCTCACTCGCTCGACTACGTGCGCCCGGCCGTTTACCGGAAACCGGGGAAAAAGGAAGAACGGTGGAGCAGATCGTCGTAGGCATGGCCGATTGCCGCATCGGCGACGCGCCCGGCCAGGTGCTCGCCACTTACGCCTTGGGATCGTGTATCGGGCTGGCGGTTCACGACGCCACCGCCGGGGTAGGCGGTCTGCTGCACTTCATGCTGCCCGACTCGACCATCGACCGCGGCCGCAGCCGCGACAACCCGTGGATGTTCGCCGACACCGGCATCCCCATGATGTTGGAGCGGGTGTGTGCTCGCGGGGCGTCGAAGCGGCGTCTGACGGTACGCGCCGCCGGCGGAGCCAGCATGATGGACATGGAGAATGTTTTCGACATCGGACGGCGCAATTACCTGGCCATGCGCAAGATCCTGTGGAAGGCTGGAGTTATGGTGCACGGCGAAGCGGTGGGCGGCGTCCGCTCGCGAACGGTGCGCCTCGAAATCGGCAGTGGAAAGTTCTTGATACAGGAAGCCGGCGAAGTTCGGGAACTGGCCGCCGGCCCTCCAAAGATGGGAGCAGCTTGATGGCATATCGCGTGCTAATTGTCGACGATTCGCCGGCGATGCGGACGTTTGTCCGCCGCGTCATCGACTTGTCCGGGTTCGAATTATCGGAGTGCTTCGAGGCCTCGAACGGCGGAGAGGCGCTGGACCTGTTGCGCAACGAGTGGGTGGACGCCATTCTCACGGACATCAACATGCCGGAGATGGATGGCCAGGAGTTTCTCCGGCGCCTCTCCCAGGACGAACTGTTGCGCTCGATTCCGGCCATCGTGATTTCCACCGACGCCACCGAGCACCGCAAAGCGTGCATGACCTCTCTGGGCGCGCGCGGCTACGTCACCAAACCGTTCCTGCCGGAAACCCTGCGAGCCGAGTTGGAGCGCACGCTGGGGGTGCCTTGTGACTGAAAGCCTGGTCCGCCAAGCCTTGCAGGACTCGGTCACCGAAGTCCTCGAAAAAATGTTCTTCGTCGAGACGCTGGGGGAATGCGCGGATCCGGCCGAAGAACCGCCGGCGGACGAAATCGCCGCGGGGCTTACCTTCCAGGGCGAGCCTCCGGGTGCGCTCCTGCTGCGCCTGACATCCCCGGCGGCGCGGCAGATCTCCGCCGACTTCCTGGGCATCGACGAAGCGGAAGTCTCCAATGGCCAGACATCGGAAGTAGTCCGCGAGCTGGCCAACATGATTTGCGGCTCGGTCCTCAGCCGCGTGGAAGGCGCCGCCGCCTTCCACCTGGCCGCGCCGCAGATCGTGCCGCCCTCCGAAGAAATTGCGCGAAACCTCTCGAACATCCGGTATTGCGTGCGCCTTTCCAACGGCCGGCTCACCGTGAACCTCGGCACCGGAATCCCCATATGCCCGCAACCCACCCAATCCGCGTATTGATCGTCGACGATTCGGCCATCGTCCGCAAGATCCTCACCGAGGCTCTGGCGGGAGAACCGGACATCGAAGTGGTGGGGTCGGCGCCCGACCCTTACGTAGCCCGCGACAAGATTCTCGCGCTACGGCCCGATGTCCTGACGCTGGATATCGAGATGCCCCGCATGGACGGGCTGACCTTTCTGAAAAAGCTGATGCATTTCCACCCCTTGCCGGCGGTGGTAATCAGCTCCCTGACACAACCCTCCTGCCGCATTGCGGTGGAAGCGTTGGAATTGGGAGCGGTCGAGGTTCTGGCCAAGCCGGGCGGCCCTTATTCGGTGGGAGAACTGCGCCACACCCTCGCGTCCAAAATCCGCGCGGCGGCGGTGTCCCGTGTACGCCGGCCCCAACCCGCCGCGGAATTGCCGGCGCGGGGCACCTCGCCGGCCGCCGCACCCGCTCGCCCGCCGCTTCCCGGCGATACGGTGATTGCCATTGGCGCATCCACCGGCGGCACCGAAGCCATCGCTTCGGTGCTCACCAAGTTGCCCGCATCTACGCCGGGGATTGTCATCGCGCAACATATTCCGCCGCAATTCTCCCGCGCCTTCGCGATCCGGTTGAACGACATCTGCGCGCTCGAAGTGAAAGAGGCCGAGGACGGAGACGCGCTTCGCCCCGGGCGCGCACTGGTAGCTCCGGGAGATTTCCACATGCTGCTCCGCAACACGGGCGGCCGCTACTTCGTGAACGTCAAGCCCGGCCCCCGCGTGTGCTACCAGCGCCCCAGCGTGGATGTGCTGTTCTCTTCCGTCGCCGAGGCGGCCGGCAACCGCGCGATCGGTGTGCTGCTTACCGGGATGGGATCGGACGGATCGCAGGGATTGCTCAAAATGCGTCAGGCCGGAGCCCGCACCATCGCCCAGGACGAAGCCACCTGCGTAGTGTTCGGCATGCCGCGGGAAGCCATCCTGGCGGGAGCCGCGGAACAGGTATTAGCGCTGCCCACCATCCCCAACGGCATCCTGACGGCCCGGTGCCCGCCTGCGATCCCTACATGAAGTAGTTCTTGACCTTCTCGAAAAGCCCCTTTTCGGCGGGGGCGTTATCCACCGGCAGCGTGTCCCGCAGTTGCTCGAACAGTTTTCGCTGTTCCCGCGTGAGCCGCGACGGGGTTCTCACTTCGATGTGCACATACAGATCCCCGCGGCCGCTTCCGTTTACCACCGGGACGCCGCGGTGCCGGATGCGAATCTGCGCGCCGCTCTGCGTGCCCTCCGGAATCTTCACCCTGTAAGGCTCGTCGAGCGTAGGAACCTCGATTTCCACCCCCAGCGCCGCTTGGGCGACGTTCACCGGGATGGTGCAGTGCAGATCCTGTCCGTGCCGCTCGAAGAAGGCGTGTTCCCGAACCTTGAGGAACACATAGAGGTCGCCCGAAGGGCCGCCATTGGCGCCCGGTTGTCCCTCGTTGGCCAGCCGGATGCGCGTGCTTTCATCCACACCCGCGGGAATTGTGACCTTGAGCTTGCGCTGCACCTGCCGGTAGCCCTGGCCGCGGCACTGGCCGCAGGGATTGCGAATGATCTGCCCCGACCCGTTACACGTGGTGCAGGTCCGCCGGATGGAAAGAAAACTCTGCTGATACAGCACTTCGCCGCGGCCGTGGCAGGTGGGGCATGTGCTGGGCGACGTTCCGGGTTCCGAGCCGGCGGCGCCGCAATGGTCGCAGCGCTCCATGCGCGGCACCTGGATTTCGGCGTTCATGCCGAATACGGCCTCTTCAAACGAGAGTTCCAGATCGTAGCGGACGTCTTCTCCCCGCTGCGCCCGGGTGCGCCGCCGTCCGCCCCCGCCGCCGCCGCCGAAAAGGTCGCCGAAGCCGAAGAAATCCCCCAGGATGTCGCCGAAATCGGCAAACGCGTCGGCGCTCGGCTGTCCCGCCGCGCCCTGCAAGCCGGCATGGCCGAAGCGGTCGTATGCCGCGCGCTTCTGCGCGTCGCTCAGCACGCTATAAGCTTCGGAAGCCTCCTTGAACTTGTCTTCCGCCTGTGGATCCTCTGGATTGCGGTCCGGATGATGCTTCAGAGCCAGCTTGCGGTAGGCCGCCTTGATATCCGCATCGCCGGCATCCTTGCCCACACCCAGAACTTCGTAATAGTCTCTCTTCGACACAGGATTTCCAGCGTTTTACGGTTTCACCGCGACCCTAACCATCGCGGGCCGGAGCAGCTTGCCCTTGAAATTATAGCCTCTTTGGAACTCTCCCAGAACGGTCTGGTCTTCGGCCTCTGCGCTCTCCACACGTTCCACCGCCTGATGCAGGTTGGGGTCGAACGGCTTGCCGGCCGTCTCGATCGGCTCCAGCCCCAGCTTCTTGAGCGTTTCGTACAACCGCTGATAGATCAACTCCACTCCCTTGGCGTAGTTCCGGTCGGCGGTTTCCACCTTTAAGGCCCGCTCGAAATCGTCCAGCACCGGGAGCACGTCTCTCACCAGGTCCATGGCAGCGAACTGCACGAACTCGGAGCGGTCGCGCTCGGCACGGCGCCGCGCATTGTCGAACTCGGCGCGGGCACGCAGCAGGCGGTCGCACAAGTCCGCCTTTTCCGCCGCGAGCTGGTCGCGCTCGGCCGCGACGGCGGCAAGCTGCCCCTCCAAGGTCTCGGAGGGGAGAGTGGCGTCGGGAGACACGTCGGAAATGTTGGCGTCGGGTTTCGGGGTGTCCACTGTTCTTAGCTTAACTCAAGTTCAAATTCGGGCGGTCCACTCAACTTCAAAAGCGCGCATTTTCCAGCGCCCGGCTGGTCTGCAGGACCGCTGCCATCACGCGCTCGTAATGCATGCGCATGGGGCCTAGCACTGCCACCTTGGCGGGCAAGCCGCTGCCGATCCGCACGTTCACGCCAATCAACGCCAGATCTTTCATCGCCGGGTGGATCTCTTCGAGCCCCACGCGCACGTCCAGCTCGCCGGGCGGCAGGTCCAGAAAGCGGTCCAGCAGTTCCATCAGCCGGCTCTTTTCTTCCAGAGCGCGGAGCAATTCGCGCATTTTTTCGCGCGTCAGGCGAAGATCCAGGGCCAGCAGGTTGGAAGCGCCTTCCATGTGCACCTCGGGAGACGTGTCGACGTCCAACAGGCCTTTCCGGCACAGCGCCTGCAACTGGGATTGCGCAAGGTCGTACAACGCCCGTTCCTCGAGAATGCGCCGCAACAATTCGCGCCGCGCCGCGCCCAATTGCCAGCCGCTGAAACTCCGATTCACGTAATTGCGGATGGACATGAGTTCGTCGGGCGAGGCGGGCTGATCCAGCGCCACCACGCGGTTGCGTACCATGTGATCGCGCGTTACCAGGATGATCAGCACGCGCTGATCGGCGAGCGGCACCAGCTCGATCTGGTCCAGCTCCTGCGCCAGCGCCGGGATGGCGGCCGCGATCCCTACATTGCGGGTCAATTCCACCAGGATGTGGCTCGACCGCTCCATGTGCCCGCCCACGGTATCCAGCCCACTGAACGAGCTGCGCAGCCGGTCGGAGTCCGCCGCGGCCATGCGGGCGGCGGTCAGGGAACTCACGTAGTAGCGGAATGCCTTTTCTGTCGGCACGCGGCCGGCCGAAGTATGCGGCTGCGAAAGGTACCCTTCGTCGGCCAGATCGGCCATGACGTTACGGATGGTGGCCGGGCTGAGAGTGTGGCTGCGGTGCCGGGAAATGGTTCGCGACCCCACAGGCTCCCCGGTTTCGATGTACTCGCGCACGATGGAAGTGAGAATTTCCAGATGGCGCGCTTTGATCGGCGGAACGCTAGGCATGTTCCGGAATGAGTCTCCCCTGTTCACATTGTAATCGATTGAAAGGAAAGGGTCAAATAGGAGCCTCCTGGCTGTCGGCTATGAGCTCTCAGCGGCCAGCTAAAACTGCCCCCGCCTGCTCCCTTATCACCCCCGCTAACAGTGTAAAGAGGGCAGTTGCGGCTCCCGCGGCCAGTTCGCAAAGCTGAAATTTGAAAGCTCTCCCTGGCGGGCTGAAGCCGGCCGAAGCCTGGCTGAAGCCAGGCTGAAACCCGCCAGCAAGGGCTCCGCCCCGGATGTTCCGTCGGGACATGGAAGTCACAGGCCACGAGTCAGAATGGAAACTTGGTGCTGGAAGATGTGCCTCTGACGTCCGCGCCCCTGGCCTTCAACGCGCTTCAGTCGGAGCGGCATGGGCTGGCCGGCGGATGCCATTTGCATCCCCGAAACAGATTCACCACGACCTTGTGCAGGCTCCGCGGACGGTCCTTGCTCATAGCCTGGGGCGCGGCCTTTAGGGTCACACTTCCCAAAGCCGAGTTTTATTCTGGCCTGTGACCTCCGGTCAAGTCTTTTATTTTCAGCATCGGCTCGAACCCCGAAAATGTTTGCCAAAACGCCCAAGCGGCATGTCCTCCGAAGTCACAGGCGGTACAATCCGGCGCCGCCGGTGGCAGGGCTGACCTAGCGGGAGTTAACTGAGACTGGGCGGGACAGAACGGTAACCGGCTTTGTCTCATTGGTTTGCGGCGGGGACGATGTATTACCTACGCGGCAGCTCCGACCACTCGCTGCGCTCCGAAGTGGGTGACATCGTTGAGCTTCATGGCAACGGTCATGAGGAGGAACTACGAGGATACCACTTTGATGAGTAATCCTCAATCGATACTGTCGGTTGAATAGGCCACGGGTTTGTAGTAAGTAGGGTAATACGCAAACGCGGGTAACTCAGTGCCTTAACTCCTTTGTCTTTAGCTGCTTGCCACAAGGCCTACGAAATCTGAGGTGCGTTCGCAGTAAACTCCCGCTAGCCTGTGACTTCCGGTCACGTCTTTATTTTCAGCATCGGGTCGAACCGCGAAGATGTTTGCCAAAACGCCCAGGCGGCATATCCTCCGGAGTCACAGGCGGTCGCCGGTGGCAGGGCTGACCTGTCACTTCCCTGTCCCGCAGGGACATCGAGGCGTGCGTCCGAAAGTGATGTTGATGTACTTGCTGAATGAAAGGAATCAGCTCGGGTAATGACTCGCTCACCCGATAGCCTGGTCCCCTCCGGCTCGGGGCAACCTGAACCGGAGAAGCGGGACG
>Ga0326727_10004344_pt1 | contig 42787 bp, 41 predicted proteins | sample MB2enrmetagenome_FD_207643 | JGI IMG/M metagenome (GOLD analysis project Ga0326727, IMG submission 207643) | Lab enriched peat soil microbial communities from McLean, Ithaca, NY, United States - MB29MY | ecosystem: Environmental > Terrestrial > Soil > Wetlands > Peat | place: USA: New York...
TTCGGCTTTTCTTAGAACCTTGTAAATCGACATAGCAGCCATCTTCGCTTGACCGCTGTCGAGAAGTACATCTACTGGCGGCATCCATCGAGCGCGCAGAGGCTCGGCCGCAAATCACGAGATAAGACGTTACTCAGACCGAAGGCAAAGAGCTTCCGACTCTGACCGAAGTCAACGGCGACGTGAGCGGATACCGCGAACGCCTTCTCAAGTTCGTCGAGGCTCAGAGCGTGGAGCTTAGTTTCTCCGAGAGGATTGCTCCTGCCAAGGGTCTCTCGTATGGCGGGAAGATCACGCTGCTTTCCGGGATGCGGCCCGCCGAGGAGTTTTCCACGCTCACGCACGAGATCGCCCACGAAATGTTGCACCGAGGCGACCGTCGCACCCTGACCACCAAGCAAGTCCGCGAGACCGAGGCCGAGGCTGTGGCCTTCGTAGTCTGCCAAGCAATCGGGCTTGAGACCGGAACCGCATCTGCCGATTACATCCAGCTCTGGCATGGAGACGCCGATCTTCTCCGCGAGAGTTTGGAAGCCGTCCAACAGACCGCTGCTGTGATTCTCGGGGGCATTGCCCCCGAGCCAGCGGCGGTTGCCGCTTAACCAACACAGACCCCAACTCAAGAACAACAGTGCAGCCGTCACGCCCGATGTGTGACGGCCACACCCCAACCACTACCAAGGAACAACAACAATGAAAAGGAGAATAGTCATGCAAGACGCGCAGAACACTGCAATCAGTAACGAATATCGAAGCGTTCCCATCAGCATATTGGTGGAGTCCGCGACCAACCCGCGAAAGCGATTCGACGAAAAGAACCTTGAAGAACTTGCCGCCAGCATGAGAGCGCAAGGAATTCTCGCCCCTCTTCTGGTGCGTGAATTAGAGGAAAGCAAATACGAAGTTGTTGCTGGCGCACGTCGCCTAAGAGCGGCGAAGCTGGCGGAACTCGAAACCGTTCCCGTTCGCGTGGTCAAACTGACTGACGCGGAGTCCATCGAGGCCCAGGTCGTTGAGTTATCTGTAGTTGGCAAGAAGTTTCTTTGTTAATACGCGGCTCGGCACGTCGTTTACATCTAAATGACGTGCCGACTCCCACTTTCCCCCAGCAATAAAGGAGACGATCCCGGTTCTCTTTTCCCCTCGCGCCGAAAGCCTTTATCTCCGAGGTGCCCGACTGCCGCTGCGACGCAATGTCTTCAACTCACTCTCCAGCGCGATCGCGAGCTCTAGCACCCCGCGCCGGATTTCTTTCCCATCCACTGCGGCAAATCCCAGCTGTAGTCCTTCGCACGCCATTCTGCCGTGGCTGTAACGGCTCAGCGGAGTGACCTCCACATCCCGCTTAGCTGCGGCAGCCGCTGCCAATTCGCTGTCGATTCCGCCGCTCAACCAACCCGCAGTCTGTAATCCGGCCTCTACGCCTGAAATCTCCAGCAGCCCAGCGAGACTCTGCCCTGCGCATTCTAGGAGCACGGCGAGTCGCTCCGCATACACTTCCCGCATTCGGCGGAGATGTCGCCCGAAGTGTCCTTCGGTAATGAAATCGCAAAGAACCGCCTGTTCAAGCAGCGGGGCATGTCGGCTGGTAACCGAGAGTGTCGCGGACACGTAATCCACTAGGTTGGGTGGGACCACCAAATATCCCAGCCTCAGCGACGGGAAGAGAACTTTGCTGAAGCTTCCCGTGAACAGTACTAGCCCATGGCGATCGAGTCCCTGCAGTGCGGGCACCGGCCGTCCCGAATAGCGATATTCGCTGTCGTAGTCGTCTTCGAGGATCAGCGCGCCTGACTTGCCAGCCCATTCCAGCAACCGCAGACGTCGGGCGAGAGTCATCGTGACTCCGACCGGAAACTGGTGTCCGGGAGTGACGTAGACCAATCGCGCTCTGCGCATGCTCGCATCCTGCACCTGCATGCCCTCGTCATCCAGGCGTATGGCAGAGACCTTCGCGCCCCCGGCTTTGAATGCGATCGCCGCGCCCGGATACCCTGGATTCTCCATGCACACTCGATCTCCGGGATTTAGAAAGAGCCGTACTGCCAGATCGAGCGCTTCCTGCACACCGGAGATGATCGCAACCTGCTCGGGGACGCACTTCACTCCGCGTGAAGTGCTCAGGTAGCTGGCCACGGCTTGGCGCAGTGGCGGATATCCCATAGGACCGCAGCCCAGTAGAAGATTCGTCGAGACACGCCGTAAGCGTCGAGCCGCAACCTTCGCCCATAAAGTCGTCGGAAACAAATCCAACGCTGGTATGTTGGCCCGGAAAGCACGGCTGGGGCGGACTTCAAGATTCGGAAACAGATGCACCCGTCCTGCGTAGTCGGAAACCTTGCTTCGCCGTTTGCGTTGCGGTGGCAGTCCCGGCCCGTCCTCTCGTGGGACCTGGAGCAATTCGTCGGGCAAGATCTTGCTCACATACGTTCCCGATCCCACGCTGCCGTCCACGTAGCCCTCGGACTTGAGCTGCTCGAAAGCGTTGATGATCGTTCCCCGCGCGAGTTCGTATTGGCGGGCTAAGTCGCGCGTGGCCGGAAGCCGCGCCCCCGGACGCAGGCGGCCTTCCAGGATCTCCGCACGCAAGGCTCCATACAGCCAGCGGTTGGCGGAGACTCCCGAATTCCGCAGCGGAAGCACCAACTCGAAGACAGTCGCTCGCTTCACCATGATAATGGTACATAGCATATACCATAAATGGATCTTGTTAGTGATCCACTATGAGCTTAGGGTTAAACCATGAGGATTCAACCATGAATGCTTCCAGAATGCGCGTTGGAGTCGCGGTGATTCTGTGGGCTGCGGTGCTGGGAAGTCCACTGGCATGGACTCAGGGTCCCACCCTTACGAAGCACCCTGAGACCAAAGAACGAGCGCGCGTCGCGCTGTCTCACGCGCTGCCTAAATTGAATGGTGAACACTTGAAGGCCACTGTGGTTGAGGTCCATTACGGACCCGGCGAGTCCTCGCCGCCGCACAGTCATCCTTGCGCCGTCATCGGTTACGTTGTCGAAGGAGCGCTCCGCACGCAGGTGAAAGGCGAACCCGAAGCGATCTACAACGCGGGCGAAAGCTTTTACGAAGCGCCCAATGGCGTTCACGTCGTTTCCGCAAATGCCAGCCAGACTGAGGCGGCGACGTTCATTGCGTATTTCGTCTGCGATCACGACACGCCACTCAGCAGCGATGTGCCGGAAATCGCAACGCCACGAGGAAAGTAATTATGTACAAGGCACAGCCAGCCGCGTCAGAGACTTCACATCGATGGGCAACGACAACATCGGGCACGCTCAACTGGGAGCGGTTGGGTGTCCTATACGCGCGCATCGCGCTCGGAGCCGCTTTTCTTTCGGGAATCGCCTCACGCTTCGGCCTTTACGGCAAGAATGTTGGTTACGGAAACTTCGCCAACTTCGTGAAGTATACGGCGGAAGTGAACTCGTTCATGCCTGCCTTCACCATCTCATTTCTGGCTTGGTCGGCCACGGCTGCCGAATTGGTCTTGGGAATTGCCTTGATTCTCGGCGTGTGGCCGCGCTGGGCAACCCTTGGAAGCGCAGTGCTTCTGGCGCTCTTCGGCATCACCATGGCCATCTCTTTCGGGATCAAGTCTCCGCTGGACTTTTCGGTGTTCTCTGCGTCGGCCGCGGCGGTGTTACTTGCTCTGTACGAGGGCCGCAAACACGGACATGAATCCTGAACTTCGTCGTCCAACTGTTTTTGTTGTCCAACTTCTAGGAGGATTTATGGAAGCTCGTTTCAGCTATGACAAAGCCGCCCCAGGTGTCTACAAAGCCATGATTGGCGTCGAGCAGTACCTGGAAAACTGTGGACTTGAAGAGTCTCTGCTTCATCTGATCAGGCTGCGCGCCTCCCAGATCAACGGCTGCGCTTACTGTCTGGATATGCACTGGAAGGATCTGCGCGCAATCGGAGAACAGGAGCAGCGGCTGTACTCGTTGGACGCTTGGCGAGAATGCCCTTACTACACCGAACGCGAACGCGCCGCTCTGGCTTGGACGGAGGCCGTCACGCTCATAACCACCGGGCATGTACCCGACACTGTGTATGAAGAAGTGCACGCGCACTTCAGCGAAAAAGAATTGTCGGACCTGACTTTCGCTGTGACCGCCATCAACACGTGGAACCGCCTGTCAATTGCGTCCCGTACAGTCCCGGGAACTTACCGTCCTGCCAAAACCTACCCACTGGAAAAAGGGGCGTAGGCATCCGTTCGCCGTTAGGGTCGCGCAGATCGCTCTCGGGCGATTGTGAGGTGATCTGCGACCTTTATCAGAGGAGGCAGCATGCATCGTGCAATTCGGATTGGATCGATCGCGTTCGTCGGGATGGTCGTATCGATGGGGTCGAGCTTCGCTGCGTCGAGCGCGGACGGCCGAAGCGAGATCCTCAAGGCGCGTGAAGCGGTCTGGCGCGCCTGGTTTGCCAATGACACAAAGACCCTCCAGAAATTGGTGCCACCAGACACTATCGTCATCAGCGCGGGGGAGGATAAATGGAAGACCCAGGCCGAAGTGTTTCAATCAGCCGCTGACTTCCAAAAGGAAGGTGGAAAGCTTATTCGACTGGAGTTCCCGCGGACCGAGATTCAGCGCTTCGGGGATGTCGTAATTATTTGGAGCAAATATCTCGTTGAAACGGAAACGAACGGCAAACGATCGCTGACTTCTGGCAGAGTCAGTGAGGTGTTCGTGCGGCGCCACGGACAATGGACCAATCCAGGCTGGCACACTGATTCGACAACATGAACGCGACGCGCTTTTTTCCTGACATTCAAAACGAAGGAGAACAACTATGACTGAAAAGAACGTGGCTTCCGCGGTTGCCTACTACAAAGCAATGGCCGACAAAGACCTCACTGGTATGGCGCGGCACTTGCACCCTGACGTTCGGCTTGTCACGCCGATGGAGGAACTGACTGGGAAAGAGGCGGTTCTTGAAGCCGCCAAGCGCCTCCTACCCCTCATCAATAGCATTAAAGTACACGCGAAGTTCGGTTCCGAGGACCAGGCGATGTTGACCTATGATATGGATTTTCCCGCCCCTATCGGGGTCTGCCGTGCGGCAGCCTTGATGACGTTCAAAGACGGCCTGATCATGCGCAACGAGATCTTCTTTGATGCCCGGCCTTTCAACAAACAATAGAGAAGACATAATGCTCTCCTCGCTGCGGCAACTGTTTGCGCGGACACACGCAGCTTCGGCGATTCCCCTTAGATCACGGGAGACCTCGACGTTGGCGTTGTTTTGTGCTCTTCAGTGCTCCCAAAACCGCTGAGGCCGCAGACCCGGACGCTGAGGTACGTCCCTCAAATGCGCTGCCCACGAGGGCATTTTTCTCGCGCACCATGGCAAGCTCCCCATACACAAGCTCGAGTAGGCCAGTCAGTTCTCGATTCTTTTCCTCAAGAGTCTTGATCCTGACCCGTAGTGTTGTCACGACGTTTTGTCGGGAGAGCCGCTCTCGATCTTGCAAGGCTGAGGGAGGAACCAACTGACTCTGTCGCTTGCGCGATTGCATAATGCGGATCCGCAACCCCTCCTGGCTGTACAACCATGCCGTTGAGACCCCGGCATCGGCGGCAACTGCTCGGAAGTTGATCTCCCGATCCGAAACATCCATTCGCTGCAGAGCTGCTAAGGCCCGATGCATTGCACTCTCACTGCGCAGTCGCGCGCTCCGCTTGAGACCATCAGTATTTCTACGCATGTGCTGTCTCCAGAGATGTGACGATGTTCACCAGGTTGACTCGTTTTCGTTCATTCATTTCGATCTGCCGAGTCCATCCATTAGCGTTGGCCTTGGTGATGACTCGCTCTGTGTCCCGCAGCTCCGCCTTGTGCACATCGAGGAAGCTGGCGTCGGTGCGGAAGTGAGCGCAATTCAAACACGCATTCGGATGAGGACATGGCCCGGCAACAACCGGAATCGCGCAGTAGCCGTTTGGCAGGGCTTGAGCGAGCACGTTGCGCGTGAACCAGCGCAGATCGCCCGTATCGAGCGGCCCTTCTTCCGGCACCACTTTGCCGGTCACATCAACCAACGTTCCTTGCAGGTACTCGGAGAGTTTTTCCCGCATCGTTGCGTCATGGATGTGCGCGTACCGGCTCGTCATCTCTGGCCCGAGATGGCCTAGATAACGCTGAATAAAGTGATGGGGAACGCCAAGGTTGATCATTCGCGTTCCAACGGTGTGGCGGAACTGATGTGACTGGAAGCGAAAGAGCTTGCCATTTGCGTCTCGGATTTGATGGTCATAAGCCAAGCGGTTGATTCGTTGCGCGAAGCTTTGTTGCTTGATCACCCCGCGCTTGGAACTCGGAAACAGCAAAGTCGTCGCATTTCCGGCAGCGCGCACTACTTGCTGTTGTTCCTGTACGACGCGGGCGATCTCCTGTGAAACAGGGATCGTGTGTTCTCGTTTCATCTTGCCCTGCATGTACCGCAGATAGAACGTACCACGGGCATCCTGTGTCAGGCAGTCCAGCGGCAATTGCAGGAGCTCACTGATGCGCATTCCGCATTCCTGAAGGATTAGAACCATCTGCATCCACGGGGCCTTCAGACTGCCGAGATGCGAGTTCAATTGGTCTAAGACGGCAGCCGGGATGTAACGAGGCTGCAGCCTGGGTGGCCGCGGTATTTCATCATCAAAGATCATTCGCTCGGATGGAATCGGCAGCCAGCGCTCGCGCGCCGCTGTTTCTAGGAAGTTCCGAAGATTGAGCAAGTGACTCTTACGAACCGAGATGCAGACCCGCGTGGGTAGGTAGCTCAGGTATTCGATCAGCAGCTTGCGCGTGACGACCTTGGCGGTGCCTCTGGGTCGTTCTTGCATGAGGAACTCCGAGAAACACGTCAGCGACTGCAATCGCGTTCGGCATGTGCCTTCTGCGTAGATCGGCAGACAATACCGTATGTAAGCCTTGACTGTTTTTCGTAACCACGGTTGTTGGATGCGACGGAAACTCAGGGTGACGTTGGAGAGCGAGAGACTGATGGGGATCGCCATCCGCCGCAGGTTCCACACATCCTTCTCGTGCTCCGGCCGGTCATCGTAGGCGTTTTCCAGGATGGAATGGAGCTGCCGAAGAGTGCTGATGTATTGACTATCGCGCGAAGTCACGCACGGCCGTTGCTCCCGATCCATGCGAAGTGTGGTGCCCTGGCGATAGATGCCACACTGTTTCAGATACGTCGTGTACCGCACTCGCCATTCGGCGAAGGGTAGGATCATCAAAGAGGCCGGCAGTGGATCAAGACTGTTCAGCCACTTCACCATGCGGTGAACTCTGCCCAGTTCCTGGGTGTTTCTCCAATCGCCATCGGAGAACTTCTTCCAGCACGCGTACTTGAGTTCGCTGTTGACGGTCGCGGATTTGCAGCTGAAGCGTAGACGGCGCTGCTTCGTTTTTGCAGAGAGCCGAGTTTGCAGTGGGCTGGTACGCATGTCCCAGATATCTCCCTCCCAGAACCCTGAGAGCTGGCCAAGCAAAGATTGCTGTCGTTCACGACTCCAAGTAATCCTCGTCACCTTGCACGCTCCTTTTGATAGCGTGCAAACATTTTCCCCAGATCGCCGCTCGACAGATGCGCATAGGTGTTGACGGTGGTCTGGATCTGCGCGTGCCCAAGACGCCGCTGGACATATGCTGGGTCCCAGCCGGCCCGCAACAGATCGGTCGCGTGCGTATGGCGGAACATGTGCGGCCTGGCGTGCAGGCCAGTCCTCGCGCTGAGTTTGCGGAACAGATCGATCACCGTGGAGTAGGTCATCGGTGCTCCGATGCGCCCGCCCCACCAGTTCACGAAAACGTAGTCGTGAGTGGCCTCCTGGTATTCGCGTACCAGGTAGTCCGCATACAGTTCCATCAGCTCTTTCGAGACATGCACGGTATAGGGGGATCGCGATTTGGCAAGGGCGCCATTGCTGTTTGCGCGAGGAATGATTTCGACCTCCCCATCGTAGGAACGGATATCGGCATGCCGTAAACCCAACACTTGGCCGATCCGCATCCCGCTCTCGTACAACAGGCTCACCAGCAGACGGTCCCGCCGACGTGCACACGCGTTGAGCAGGGCCTGGACTTCTTGCGCTGAGAACACCCGCGGCAAGCGTCGAGTCGCGCGCACCTGCATAACCGCGCGCCGCAAGGTGCGATTCCGGCTGATGTGGTGCAAGAACTGCTTGTATGGGCTCTTTGCTCCGAACCGCCGCGATCGGCTGATGTTTGTCTCAACCCCAAGCCTGTCCTGATATTCGTAGAAGGAACCAACCGCGGCGAGGATTGTGTTGATGGTTGTGTCGGACCGTGATTTGCCATTCGATGAACTGATTCGACGCAACCACGCAACGAACTTCGCCAGTTCGGTCAGGCTGAGCGTCGTCCAGTCTCGGACCTCTTCACGTAAGAACCTTGAGAATGCCTGGAGATGGTGGGCATAGGCTCTCACGGTGTTTGGCGACCGCCCCAGGTGATGCAGGTATGACAAGTATTGGTTTGGAGCGGTGAGCGGCTGGCGGTCTGCGTCGAACAATACCCAGCAACGCTCCTGCGTATCGGGCACAATGATTCGTTGCACTCTGACCATTAATCCTCCTGAATTAGGCGTTCAGTCAGCATTGGCGCAGTTTCGCTACGCTCAACTGCGCCAACGCTGACTGGTTTCACGTCATGGAATCGACTACAGATAACGATTCTGCTTCGTGCTGGACTCCACCGTCGTGTACGTCGTGGAATGCTTCTTCAGGACTAAAGATAAGTCGAGAACCTACAACGGGAGGACATCCACCCTCTTGAAGAATCTCTTGGTTTCAAGTCACTCCTGCAACTCGGAGAACCCATCTACACCATCGCCGGCATCGCGGCCCGAGCGGGTAAGAGTGAGGCTTATGTGCTTGGCCGTATCAAGCTGGCGGATTTGATTCCATCAGTGGCCGAGGCGTTCCTGAAAGACACAATCGCCATCGGCCACGCCCTCTTGATCGCCAAACTGCCGGACTCTCAACAACAGGAAGCCTTCAACGCGGCCTTTCGCGGCATGTGGACAACCGATGGCAACAGCCAAGTGTTAATCCCCGTCCGCGAACTTGCGGCATGGATTGAGTCCAACATCCTGCTACAACTGGCGGCTGCGCCGTTCGACAAGCAGGACGAGGCCCTCGTTCCCGCAGCAGGCTCGTGCAGCAATTGTCCCAAACGGACAGGCTTCAGCAAGTTGCTTTTTGCCGACGTGCGCAAGGACTCTTGTACTGACCCACAATGTTTCCGAGCCAAGATCGACGCCCATGTGTCGAAGACGCTCGAAACCAAACCCCAACTGGTGCAGATTTCCTCCGCTTGGAACACCCGAGAAGGCGCTCCATTGGGAAAGAACCGTTACGTGGAGCTTGAAATCAAAAAGGCCAAAAGCAACGGCACAAGCTCCAAGGTTGCTCCTCAACAGAAGCCGTGCCAGAAGATGACCGAAGCCGTGGTCATGGACGGCGGAAGACGCGGAGAACTTGTTAAAGTCTGCGCCGATCCCTCGTGCCGGGTGCATCATCTCGACACACCCTCACCAGAGCAAGTTGCCAAGGAACGGTCTGAGGAACGCAAGCGCATCGAAAAAAGCAAAAAGGCTATCACCATTCGCCATTGCGTGTTGGCTAAGGTGCTAGAGCGCGTGGTTGCACCGATGAAGAAAGCCGACCTGCTCACGGTCGCGCAATACACCATCGGCCATTTGTCCTACAGCCAACTCCCGGTCTTGGCGAAGCGGCAGAAGGTCGATACAGCCAAAAACAACAAGCCGCCGCAAGAAGTGTTGATGAAGAAAATTAGCACCTATGACGAAGCTGCACTCTCGCGGTTGCTGCTTGAAATCAGCTTGCTCGACTCAGCCTATCAGCGGGGAGACGTATCACAAGACCTGCTCATGGATGCCGCGAAGCGCTTCCGGGTGGATGTCGAAAAAGTAGAGAAAGCAGTCGCGGCAGAGTTCGCTGCGAAGCAGAGCAAACAACCAAAAGCCAAAACAAAACCGAAACCCAAGTCCGCGGCCTAACCGAGTGTTGCAGGACTCTGGCGGGGCGTTCCAGCGCCCCGCATTTTTTATGTCGAGGACGGCGGCAGCGGTGTCAAAGCGCGACTCTTCGAATCGCCCCTTGATGTGTCGATTTTTCTTCCTTCACGCGGAAACGTCGCCGCGTGGGAGGAAAACATAAGTGAGTGTCGATTCCCCTATACTCTCTCCATGTGCGGACGCTATCGCCTCGCCCGGAAAAAGGAGATTCTGGCCGAGGTCTTCGATGTAGGGAATGGCGATGACTGGAGCCCCCGTTACAACATTGCACCCAGCCAGAGTGTGCCAGTCGTCCGCCAGGACGCTACTCGCCCCGTTCGATCCTTTTCGCTGATACGTTGGGGGCTAATCCCGTTCTGGGCGAAGGACGCAAAAGCCGGCTACAAAATGATTAATGCCAGGGCCGAGACGATTGCCGACAAGCCTGCTTTCCGCGAACCCTTTCAGTCTCGCCGCTGCTTGATTCCCGCCGACGGATTTTACGAGTGGGCGCAATACAGCAAGGGAAAATCTCCCTTCTGCTTCACTCTCGTGAATGATTCGGTCTTTGCGTTTGCTGGCATATGGGATCGGTGGATAAACCCAGAAAGGGAGTTGGTCGAGACATGTTCAATAATCACAACCTCTGCGAATGCGCTGGTATCGGCAATCCATGACCGGATGCCAGTTATCCTTGAACGTGAGAACTACGATATCTGGCTTGACCCCGGCTTCAGAAAAGTGGAACCTCTTCTTGATTTGCTCATGCCGTATCGGACGGACTCCATGCGTCAACACCGCGTCAGCACTCGGGTCAATTCCGTGCAGAATGATGATCCAGCCTGCGCCGAAGAAGACAGTCCGCAAATGCTGTTTTGAGGGTTGCCCAACGTGATAGTTTTCGAGTAGCCGAGGAGCCGGCCAGAATATCGTCCACTGCTTTAAGGAGAAAAGGATTCCTAGGATAGTGATTTTATGAAAAGCCTGGGCCAGTGCCTTTACTGTTCTTCTCCAGCGCACTCGCTGGAGCATGTCCTGCCTGCTGCGTTCGGGGAATTCACGGGCGCACCAAATCTGGAAAATCGCATATGTGACGAATGCAATAACAAGCGGCTAGGCGTGTTAGATGAGCAGCTGGCCCGATGTGGGCCGGAAGGTTTCTTTCGTCGATGGTACGGCATTGAAGGCCGTGCATACCACGATAAAGTGAACCCTTTCTATCGGGGAAGCGCCGGAGCACGCCGTCAGGAATTCAGTGCATTTGATCCAGTTTGGGGGGTCGAAGTCAACCTCGAAATTGAGAATGGCCAAGCCAGACAATTACGAGAACTGATCTTTGTCGAAAGTTCTGGGAAGACGCATCATCTCCCAATCCGACAGGATACAACTGCTGAGAGGTTACTCCAGGCATTCAAGAACCTTGGGATGGTCCAACCTTTTGAGACCCGACTATCTTGCGACCCCGAGGAAAGAGCTTGGGTGGAACCGATTCTCAGGCAGGCATGGCCTGCGGCAGAATTTGGAGAGGGTACACCAGGAAGCAAGGTTTTTGAAGGAGTCATCGGAAAAGTTGAGCTAAACGCCCGATACTTTCGAGCCTTTGCCAAGGTCGGCTTCCACTATTTTCTTACGCAATTCCACTGCTATACAGGACACGAATCGCTATTCTCCCGGCTCCGTCAATTCATCTCCGAGGATGTCACAGGCCCTGTTAGCCGGGTGAACGAATTCATTGGAGTGCGACAACACCCTCTTCTTGGGGAAATGCTAAATCCTAATGCTTGCCCGGATGGATGGCGTGCTCACCTTGTCTGTGCCGAAGTCATTCCTGCAGGATGCTTTGCCCACGTGCAAATGTTCTTGACGGAGGATTGGCCAGCCCCCACATATACGATCCGTCTGGCGGTCGGTTCGGAGGTCGTTGACCCAAGAGCCAGTGGACACATTTATCGTTACTATCCGGATGGACTCAGGGGCCGGTTCTCGGGCGAAGCAGAATCCCTGCGGTCTACTCGGACAAATGTTGACGCGCCACCGCCCGCACCAGCGGTGGCTTCGGCTGGCGAGTGACGGGCAATTCGAACGTTCCTGAGAGCTATGATCACCACAATCGCGGACTTATTGAACGATCTTCGACTCGCCGAGGCAGAACGAATCGATCAGCAACAGATCAAGCACACTACCACCATCGGCGATATGTATGAAGGCTTGACGACTGCAGTTCTTCAACGTGCGATTCCTGCTCAGGCAGACCTGAAAGTGGTGTCGGGATTTGCGGAAACGAATTCCGGGGACAGGTCAGGCCAAATTGACTGCATGATCGTTTCTGGATCCGGCAAGCAGCTGCCCTACTGCAAGTCGTCGGTGTGGAATATCCGAGACGTCATTGCCGTCATAGAAGTAAAGAAAACGCTATTCTCCGCTCAAGTCGAAACAGCCTATGATCAATTGAGACAATTTCTCGATTTGCGCTGGGACGATTTTCAAAACTCTCCGCCTGAAGTTCTCAACATTGGACCTGCACTCCAGGCGTATCGCCTGATCACCGGGCTCGAACCTCCCTTACATTCCGAAGCCGGGAAGCTACCTTTCCACCTCGAAATGCTCTATCGTGCACTCGTGGTCGAGCAGATCTCGCCGGTGAGAATCATTTTTGGTTATGGCGGATTTAAGTCCGAAGCGTCTCTTCGCGAAGGTTTCTTCGATTTTCTGAAGAAACATCCCAAACAACAAGGTTTTGGAGGTATCGCTCTGCCAGCATTGATCGTATGCGGACAATTCAGCCTCGTAAAGTTGGACGGTTTTCCTTTTACTTACCCAATGCAGGGCAAGCGATGGTTGATCTACGGCTCGTCTCATCAAAATCCACTCTACTTTCTACTGGAACTGATTTGGACACGCCTCTCGCACCGTTTCACGATGCCCGGATGGTACATGTCTGATCTTAAGCTTGGTCAGTTGTCGCCTGTGCTCTCAGGACAAGCTATCAAGCGAGACGGACTCTGTGGTTGGGAATACTGGACGCATTCACCTCAACTCTTCCCCGCAGGTGAGGAGCCAAAGCCGGTAACATGGGAGCCGGTTGCGGTAACCGATTTTGGTTTTTACGTTTTTTCGCAATTGTGTGCTCGGGAATCGTTGCCTCAGGTACCGGAATATACCGGTGCGACGGCAGAGGAAAAGAGAGAATTCCAGAAGATGATTGAGGCGCGAATAATAGGTTATGAGGGCGACCAGATCACATTGCTTACAAACCGCGCAATGTGCGTGACCGGGCCGGACGGGAACACTTATATAGGAGAGAATGACACTGGTCGTCTGTCCGCCTGGCTGGAGAGGACGTTTCCACGAGCGAACTGAACGTTCTTTGACCCTGAATGGAAGTCCCTATTGAGAGGCTTACGCTGGCATGGACAATTTTAAGTTTTTCGCCTTGGCTTATCTGAACGACTGGTGGCACATGAGTGACTGAACCGACGGGAGCGACACACATTTGCAGAAGACTCTGAACCTAATTACGGCAAAACAGTCGATTGAAAATTAGATCCAACATGGGTGAGTGTAGCCTTATCCGGCTGCAGAGTCGTTCCTAATGCGACTTTTCGTTTTCAAACGAACGCGGCCCCCAATTTCGGTGAACCGCATCAGGAACGTCGTCTTCCCTCGCAGCTATCTGGCCTTACTGCCGTCAAAACGCTCGATGGACGGTCGGTTTCGGGACCACCCGCTTTATTTTTTATCCGCGAACTGAGAAACTATTTGGAAGGTTTCGGGTTTCCAATCTGCAATCGCCATCGTCTTGCGCCGCTTCGTCGCGACCACGTCGTAGATTCCACGTTTGTGTGGTTTCCGTATGGGCAGACGTGTCTCAATACGAGCGGGGCTTGCTGCCGCCGTGGTGGTAGTCCTCACTACTACCTCGTACTACATCGTTACCGCATACCGTCGAGAGGCAACTAGGATTCGCCTCACCTCTGCTGATGTGCAACAGTCGGCAGATCCTCAGGTATTGCTCAAAGCCGCGGATCGTTTCTATTTTCTTAATAACGGACCCTCGGCGGCTCCGCTATATGCCAGAGCTGAGAAGCTGTTCTCGGAACGGGGCGATGCGCGGAATGAACTTCACGCCAAGGTCGGCCGGCTTCGATCAGAAGCGGAAACAATGTCGTTTGTTGATCTTTCACGTTTCTTGAATGAACAGCTCCAGAATCCCATCGTGCGGGCAGACAAGAAACTGCGGCTTTGGTGCCTGATCGCGAAGGGTTACACAGACATCGAGATTGACTACCGAGCTTCAAAGCGCGACTGGCTGGAAGCGCAGGACATTGCAAAGAGTTTGGGCGAAGATCAATGGGTAACAAGGGCATCCGGCGAATTGGGTCTGATCGGTTTCCTAGAAGGGAATCCCGGACGGGCGGCCAGACTTCTGGGAGGTGCACTGCTTTCCACCATGGCGAACGGCGACATCGGTGGCCAAGTACGCTTTCTTGAATTGCTTGGCAGAGGCTTCGAAGAAGTCAACCGCCACGCGGAAGCGCTGAAATTCTTCGAAAGAGCCATCAAGCTGGCGGAGGCTGACCCTGACTGTGGACTTCCGTTCATGGGTTATGAAGGAAAAGCTCAGGCTCTGGTCTCTCTCGGCAGAACCGCCGAGGCGAAGGTGGTACTTGAGAATGCGCTAACCAAAGCACGATCACAAGAGAAGCGCGGACATGAGGCGCAATTACTGATTCTTCTCGGAAAACTGGCGGAACAGAAGGGTGACCGACAACAAGCGGTGAAGTATTTGGAAGATGCCGGCCAATTCGCGACCGAGGCTCAGTTCTACCGGATGGAAGCCGATGCGATGTTTGAACTGGCGCAAATTTATCGTGATGCCGGAGATCTTGCCACAGCGGATACGCGTGCCACTCAGGGTCTGGCCGCAAGCCAGCAGGTTGGTGATCGTTATTACGTGCCTCGCAACCTGACAATGCTCGCTGATTTGAAGGCACGTCGGGGGCACTTTGCCGAGGCCAACGCTCTCTACGAACAGGCGGAAGATGTGATTGAGGGAATGCTCATCAGCGTCGATGAGCCATATTGGAACAGTTCCGTTGCCGCAGCGATGAGCGAGACCTACCTTCGACACTTTGAACTTGTCACCAAGCATGGTGACGCGCCCGGAGCGTTCGCAGTTCTCGAACGCGTTCGAGGCCGAACTCTCGCATGGGCTCTAAAAGATAGAAAGGCGCAGCCCGCAACGGAATCAGATCAGACAGCCGCGCTGGAAGGCGATGTTGCAGGTCTCCAGGCGCGACTCATGCAGACCAACGGCGCACCTGAACGAGAACAATTGCTGGACAACCTCGTTGAATACGAACGACGGCTAGGTCTGGCGTGGACCAGAGAAGACGTTCCCACCCGACGACTTCCGGTGCAGCCGGCCGCGTTGACGAATGTGGAAAACGACCTGCGTCCAGATGAAGTACTACTGGAGTATGTGCTGGATGATCCCATCTCCTTCTGTATTTCGGTGACGCGGAGGGGCGCGCACGTTCAAGCGCTGCCGATTGGGCGCAAGGACGTCGAAAAACTAGCGGAGCAATTTGTCGATGAGGTACGCGCAAAGGGTGCGGGAATAGAAACCTCGAAACGTCTTTTCCGAACACTCCTGGAACCGATCCCCGAAGCGAAGACAGCAGCAAGACTCATCCTTGCGCCGGACGGGGCCTTGAACCTGCTTCCATTTGAAGCGCTGCGCGATAACCAAGGCGAGTATCTGTTGAAGTCTCGCGTGATAAGTTACGTGCCTTCCGGAACCATCCTTGATGTTCTGCGTCGAGCGAGGAAGAACGAAAACGCGACGAGCCCGTTTCTCGGTGTAGGTGATGTTGCCTATGAAAACCAAGGCGGGGCGGGTAGGAAAATTCCGCCTCCAGACACCGTCCGCGGACGGGTTCTTCGTGGCATGGCAGACCTATCCGGGATGCGGCTTCAAGATCTTCCTCAAACTCGGGAAGAGGTCGAGGAAATCGGCAAAATTGTCGGACCGAATGCGGTAGTCTTGCTGGGTAAGGACGCCACGGAAACTGCCTTCAAGAAGGAGCCACTTGACCAGTTTCGCGTATTGCACCTGGCGGTTCACGGGTTCGCAGATATGCAATATCCGGAGCGCTCGGCTCTGGTGTTGGGGACAGATCCAAAATCTGGTGACGATGGATTGCTTCAAGTACGGGAGATCATCAGATTGCGACTGAATGCCGAACTGACTACGCTATCCGCTTGCGATACGGGCGTGGGTAAACTACAGGGACAAGAGGGCGTTAGCAGTCTGGTGGGAGCTTTCTTGGTGGCGGGTTCGAAATCGGTCGTCGCAAGTTTATGGAGCGCCGACGACACTTTCGCGAGTGCGCTGATGGATCGCTTCTACCAGCGGCTGGGCCAAGGTGAGGATACCGGCTCTGCGCTCCGAGGAGCGAAGCTAGACTTGTTGGCGAAGTATGGTGAGCAGGTAAGTCCGTTCTATTGGGCAGCGTTCATCGCTGTTGGAGAGGTTTCCACGCCAGTCGGGATTAAACAGCAATGAACTTGACTCTCGAAGAGCGCACGAAGGTTTTCGACAAAGTCTGCCACCTGGTGGAAACCAAGCACTTCAATCCCTCCTTGAATGGAGTGGATTGGAACGCGCTGGCTAAGAACCGTCGGGACCAAATTCTCGGGTCCGCGGAACCGGAGACATTCGAAAAGGAAGTTCAGGGTCTCGTGGCTGAGCTTAAAACTAGCCACACGGGCTTCCGACATGCCGGAATGCGAAACATCCCGGCTCGGCACGCCATCAATGCAACCATGCAACGCATCGCTGTGAACGGCGATGAACGCTGGATGTTTCAGGATGTGCACCAAGGAGGCCCTGCCTATTCTGCCGGGATACGACCTGGAGATTTGTTGCTCGGCAACGGTAAGCGGGAAATTCGACCTCCGGACGATCTGACGTTTTCAGTCGGAGAATCGGCAAATCTACTAATCGAGAAACTCCATGGGGGGCAGCAAACGGTCAATGTCCAACTGCCGGTGCCCAAGTCAAAGACACATCCGGTTACCGCCCCCGAAGCGGTACACGCTGAGAGGTTGAGCTATGAAATTGGCCTACTCAAAGTCGCTATGTTCCCCGGCGTAATCGGGATTGACGTGGCAAAGGATATTGATCGTGCTATTGAGTCTCTGGACGGTTGTAACCGCCTGATCGTGGACCTTCGAGGAAACACAGGCGGAGGAATTGGCGGGCTGCGCCTCATGAGCTATTTGACGCCGGGAAAACTTGAGGTCGGCTACAGTCTCACGCGGAAACGTCGCGAGCGTGGTTATCGTCGCGAGGAACTGACTCGATTCGAACGGATTCCGTCTCACAAGGCAACTCTCATCTGGCTAGCCGCCCGTTATGCCTTCGTCGAAAAATCTATCCTCGTGGTCACCGAAGGACTCGGCCAGCGACGATTCCATGGTCGAGTCGTGATGCTGGTAAACGAGCACACCGCGAGTGCGGGCGAGATGGTGTCAGCATTCGCCGAGGAAAACAATCTGGCAACGATCGTGGGAACAAAAACCCCAGGCCGTCTCCTGAGTGGAAGCGCGTACAAGGTCGGCCACGGATACATCCTAGGCTTACCTGTTGCTGCGTACCTGACCTGGCAAGGACGGATGCTCGAAAACAACGGCATCGTCCCTAGATTTGCAATAGACCTGTCGCGAGATGCCCTGCGGGATGGCAGAGATACGCAACTGGAGAAAGCGATGGACGCCGTGAAGATTCTGTAATGTTCGAGGGGTTATTGAGCCACAATCGGCCAGTCGGAGGGGATTAGTTTCTCGACCTCCAGCGAGCGATTGCCAACCGCCCGTACAAAACGTTCATCATCGGCAAAGTAAGCATGCTCTAGCACGATGATTTGGAGGTCACCTTGAAGCTCTACCTCCTCAAATAAGACATCGAAATATCTCCTGAGTTCCCCACGTTCTGCGTCGGATCGCGTGGTGATTACTCCGGGCATACGGTCGGGAGGATAGAAAGGTCGGCTTAGCTGGTCGAATAGAACAAAACCCGGTACAGGCCGATTATTGATTTTGAAGAACCGCTGTAGGCCAAGAGCCACTGCAACATGCAATGACAGGTAGTTCTCATCGGAACCGATATCTCGCATTGGAATTCGGCGTTGTGCCGTCAATACCCCAGCCGAGATGTCGCGAGTATTGAAATAGACGGCACGCGGCGGATAGAGATCAACGAAGGGGAGGCGATTCAAAATATCGTTTGCGGCTAACGCAACCTGCTGCTGGGCACCCTCCAGTTGGTCCATCTTGTTCGAATTGTCGAGCTCTCCTTGCAACTCTGCAATGCGTGTCTGCAAAGCTAGGAGTTGATCAGTCGACGGAGCTTCTTCTGCTTCGTCCGCCATCTCCAGAAAATAAGAGACCCGACCGGCAACTCTCATTCGTCGCTGCACTAAGTCAAGCCGTTGCTGCAAATCTGCAGACTGCTTCCGCACAGCAAGGAGCTGTGCCCGTATGATTGACATCTGCCGCGATACGGCCGCGATGCTAGCCTCCAAACCACTAATATAGTTGTCGATCTGGGGTCGTTCTCGTTCAGCTGAACGCAATTGCCCCTGCAGTTCGCCGTATGCGGTGCGGATGTTTTCAAGTGTCTCTGTATTTTGCGTGATTTGATTGTTGCATACCGGACAGACCTGGTTCGGTTGATCTATGGCCTTGAATAGTTCGACAACCTGCAGCCGCCTTTGTTGATTCTCGGTTGTGGTCACAAATGTCGAAGCTTCTCGATGGGCGTCCCGCAATCGATCAAGCTCACTAAGGAGCTGAACTCGCTGTCTTCGCAAACGAGTTTCAACGTTGGTCAGGTCGTTCAGACGGTCACCCTCTTTGTCGCTTTCGTCGCTCGGAATGTACGACGCGACTTGCCTTAGAGCCGAGCGTAAAGATTCAATGCTCGCATCATTAAGAGATCCCGAAAACAAACCGACCTGCTGCGCTTCAAGAGCAATGGCTCGGAGACGAACCGCAGTTGTGTCCCGGTTCTTGTCGATCGAAATGATGCGTCGTTCCTCTGCTGCATATTGCGTTCTCAGACGACGAAGCTCTTGTTCCTTGGCTATCGCGGTCTCATCAACAACACCCAAAAAGTAGGGGAATGTATCGATGATGCTGAGTCGGCGCTCGTCTTGGGCACCGCGCAATAAAACTGTCTTATTGATGATTACATCGTCGTCTTGTAACAAAAACGGCGTGATATTCCTGGCTGTCACTTTCTTCGACTGACGAGACGCACCAAACACCTCCGTAACGGCATCACCGACCCCAAAAAGCTGCTCCAATCTGCGAAGCATGGTGGATACGTTGGTCGTGCCCGTTAGCCCAGTAGCGTCGGCAGGAAGGCTAATGTGAGCCCCGATAGAAACATACGTATCCTCGGAAGAGAATTGGTTTATCGGCGGTATGCGCCTGGCGACAAATACTTGAGTGGATTCCGTTGCCAGAAGAATGCTGGCCCAACTGGTGGCGTCGCGGACAATGCCGGGTATATGACATCGGCTGGCACCCAAGCAGTAGTCAATGATTTCGCATATGGCTGACTTCCCAGACCCAGAAGGACCAGTGATGATGTTGACGCTGTTCAGATCAAAGAAGACGTCGCGGCGGCGCGAATCGTGACTATAAAGAGATACCCCTTTCAGCTGCCACCTGCTCACGGCGTCATCCCCAAAGAGTAAAAGACTGTGGCTTCTGGCAAATTGCTCATCCAGTGCCCAAGATGACTAGCAATGCGAAGCATTGTTACGCGCTCGTCAAAACCTGCTTTTTGTTTTGATAGCGAGATCGCTTGGGAATCGGCGGCAAGTGAGCCATCATCACTTATGGTGAAAATGCGGTAGGCGATACCGAAACGCAGGGCTTCCCCTGTCAGATCCTTCGTGTCGTCGATCCGCGTAGCCAATTGCAGTGTGAGCTCAGGGTGTCTCGCTAACCATGTAAGAAATCCGGTTCGGACATTTGTGCCCGCAAAGGTCTCGACCGTAGTTCGTGACATCACGATGGGTAGCACGACGAAACACAAGGACAGTGGTGGACCAGTTTTGTTCTCTTTCCCGTACGACTTTGCAAACTGCCACAGCAGAACACTCGTCAAGGCGGGATTGCTCATGGCGTACGTGTCTTTACCTATTGCTCGCATTTAGTTTCCCCTGGGGAGCTCGACGTTCGCTTCAAACGAGTCTTAAACTCAGGATGCCACCCAATCAACACGTCGTTCGCCATGTCCTGATACGTACCTTGAGTGACAAAAGCAGGAACAGCGGATGTTCCGAGAGTGACGGCTTGCTGAGGTGCCTCGAAATGACTCCAGTCTAAGAGAGCGCAACCCTGAACTTGCTTCTCCGGTTCGGTTGAAGTTGCTGTATCGTCGCACATGGGACCGTGATGATCGTTCCAAGTATTTACAAGCTGCTGGTCGAAGCGGTTCAGGTGTACTGAAATCGACACATCGTCTTCAAGCCATCGCTGTCTTTGGTTGCGACTTTTCCAACGAGCGATTTTGGCCCGATTAACCCGATTGTTTCCGCCATTAACCAATTCAATTTGACGGCGCATCATGTCTGGCGCTTCTTCATCGGCCGGCGGTTGCATCATGCTGAAGTCGTCAGGCAAACCCTCTCCAGACATGGCGGCCACGAGTTCTTCGATAAGGCGCTGAAGTTCACCTTTGGTGATATGGCGTGGTGCCTCACCGGTTAAGGAAACACATACACGATTTATCCAATATTCTCGGAGACGTTTGACGACGGTCTGGCGCTTTTCTGGGCGCGTGATATTGCGCAACTCACTTCCGATAAGCTGATCAATATCCGTTATGCTCGGTCCATTCGCGCAGATTCGAATCCTCGCCAGAAGGTCAGAACGAAGGGCAGGAGCTAGCTTGAGAAATTCTCGACAGCCTTCAATACGCTCCTTGTGATCATGTATCTTTTGTTCGTTTTCCGCGATAACTGTTGTAGCCTCAATTTCAAGGGCAGTTTGTAACGAAGCTCTATCCGTTTCATCCGCTAGACACTTCAGTATTTCGTTCACGGGAGCGCAAGTGAGTAGGAAATAAAATTCCTTCTCGCTGTACTCCGACGACCAGATTCTCAAGGTCTTCCAGAGTTTTGTACTCTTGATCGTCAGCTCGGGGAGGGATGGATTAATGCTGTGTGCTACTTGGTAGCGAGTCTGCTCAATCGTGTCCAACGCGGCGACGGAGTGATGAAGGGTGACATCGTCCGTCAATTCGACCGTGACTAACTCGTCGTCAGCCGCTTTGAGAAGAACTACGAGAGCATAGAGCGTCTGAAAATAGTAGCCAAGGGTAGCGTCAACGGCATTGTGATCGACTGACATCCTAGGTTAAGCTCTAGCACGGCTATAGTTGGTGATGGGGGAAAGCAGAATTGTACCAAATGGGAAGTTTCTAGCCGCGATGAAGGCTCTCTCGACGGTCTACAACGACATTTAGCATCAGCACGAAGAATTCTCTAGGTCTCACCGACTCGGAATCCGCGCCGTCTTGTGAGAGTGATTTAGGGTGCCGCTTGCGCAACAGAAGTCTTCACGCAATGTGCGCAGAATGGCGCGGAAGGCGTCCTTTCTTTCGCGCGACGAAGGCACAACGACACTGACCACCATCCGGTTCACCAAACTCGCGCGGAAATACTGGCTTCCAGGAACGTCGACAGTCTCTTATGTGTGGCGAATGAAAAGCGAATATGTTACGCTTTCCCCTTGTGGTCCTCCGAACGTGCACAGTCGCGGTAAGGGATATGCGGGACGTTGAGCACTCCATAGAGGTCACCGCGGAGACTCTCTATGAAGCGATCGCCACGGCTCTCGCCGCCTTGCAGCAGGATAACTGGGTAGGAGAGATCGGCCAGGGATTCACGACGGTGAGTGTTGTTGTCCAGCAGCCGCCCGTGAAGCACGAAGTCAAAATGAAAGATTTTGTCTCATGGCTCGGACGCCAAGGACGTTCTCCCGCAGAAGTCGTGCTGAAGCAAAAGCTGGAGAAAATATTGGGCAACGTAAACCAAGCAAGGCGGTGACCGAGAGGGCTAAGCAAGCAAATTAGCAGAAAGAGATCTTTGAGGTCTCACTGACTCGGAGTCGGAGCCGTTTTGTGGGAGTGCTTTGGCTGTTGCCCTGCTTGCGCCGCACCAGCTTTCACTTTAGGGGGCTGCATGATGGTCGCACCTGGCGCGAAGGGGTCCTTTCCTTGAAGCGCCGAAGACGCAACAAAACCAACAAATATCATCCCGCTCAGCAGTCCCCACACGAGAACGACTGGCTTCCAGGGAACCAGAATGTACATGCAGACCTCCGGGGACGAAGAGCGGCTCACAATTGGATCTATTATACTGCGAAAAAACCAAGACACCTTTCGCGAAATATCGGGCTCGTCGTGACTACGAAGACGTTCTCTTCCAGAGATTCTGAGCCTCGTTAGAATGTGGTTTCAGAGCACGCGAATAGGAAATCGCATCCACTCCGTGCCTCGCTGGCGCAAGCCGAGGAAATACGAACCCTGAGACACGCCGGCGAGATCGACATCAGCTCTCAGGACCACAATGTGGTCTTCGAGTTTAGCCATAGCACTCGTGCGGAAAAGTTCAGTGCCACTCGGATTGAGCAGCGCGACATCGTATGCCCCCTCGTTGCTTCCAATTGGCAACTCCAAGTTCAGACTCCTTGCGTTGCGAGGAACCTCTAATGGCGGTTGACCAGTCTCGGGTGGGTTTTCTCCGCGTACTGTCGCGCGACCACGCAAGTCGAGAACCACAACCGCCGCAGTTTGCACCTGCGGCCGAGATCGCACCCAAAACCATCCCGCTACCACAAAAATGAAAACCGCCGCCGCAGCTAGCCAAATCTGAGTACGCCGCCGATCCACTGCCTGCTTACGAAATTGTGTGAATTCTTGAAAGCACGGGCTGCAGGAGCTGAAATGATTGAGCCAACGATCCGCTTCTGATAGTGGCACTTTGCGAAGGGCTATGCCTCGGAGCACCGCAGAGTCTGGACACCCGACCCGTTGCGGGTTTGGAAAGTCTCGGGATAAACCCCTCCCCAGCAGCTCCAACATCCGCTTTTCTTCGCCGTTGAATTCTTCTTGTGCCTTCAGAACTTACCTGCTTCCAGTCGAAGTCGTCTCACAAAAGAGAAGCCAAGTTTAACGCGACCAATCAATACAAACCACCCTAGCGAGACGCAACATTCACGTAGCGCCACCCAGTCGAGCACGGAGCTTACCGATAGCATAACGAAATCGAAGTTTGACCTGGGGTTCGGTCAGTCCCAGTTGTGTTGCGATTTCCTTCCACGAATATCCGTACTGTCGAGCAGCCCAGACCTTGCGAGTCCACTCATCCATGTTCCGAACGGCCTCTTTGAGCTGGATCGATTGCTCCAGATCGCGTACCGCCTTTGAATCGTGGGCCTGCCGCAAGCGCTCCAGATCACGACTCGAAGGAAGATGATGTATCGTCTGTAGTCTTCTGCGCTCCATCTTTAGAGCGCGGTTGAACCGATGATGGAAAGTACCGAAGAGATAGGCCTCCATGTTCTTTATTCGCCAGTTTCTCCCGTTAGACCGCTGAATCGTTTTCGCAACCGAGCGCAACACTCCCTCCCAGACCTCAGAAGCAAAAGCAAGCGCTTCGTCAGAACTTTTCCCCGGCTGTTCTCTATACGCGTGAGCCTGGACGCTTGGCCACAAACGCTTCGCGACAACGATCAATTCGCTTATCTCGTGCTGGGGAGCCGCGATAGGGGGGATAAAACTCGAAAGAACCCATTCCGGGCTCAACTCGCGGCTGGACATCTGAGAGGGCCTCAACCCGACTCACAAATTAGATGGCCAGAGTCAAATCGTGTCATGCCGCCCAGTCAGTGTCAAGCATTCTCCTTGTCCAGCGGCCCTTTCGGCCGATTGGGGAAAATAACTTTTTCTTGATACTTTTCCGCGCTGCCGGTTCCTTGACTAGATGTAGGGCAATTAACCAATCTCTGCCGGTCGGGAAATGGAGCTTGGAGCAGTGTTCCTCAAGGTTGAACTACGTCACCTCCACGCAGTCATCGTCTTGGCCGAAGAGTTGAACTTCACTCGGGCCGCAGACAGATTGCACATCACCCAGTCTGGATTCAGCAAACAGATAAATGAGCTCGAAGCGCTGCACAGATTTCAATTATTCATTCGCACGAACAAGAAGAATGTAGAACTCACCGAAGCGGGCCGTATCTTCGTCGAAGAGGCTCGTCTGGCACTCTGGCACATGGACCGGGCCGTTGATGCTGCTCGCGAGGGGAGCGACAGCATTTTGACCGTTGGGCACTCGCCCGACGCCGACCACGCCTGGATTTCAGCCATTCTCGCAATCCGTCTGCCCATGTACCCTAAACTCCGCATTCAGCTCATTAGCGAGTTCTCAAGCGAGTTGGTCCGGCGCGTGATGGCAGGCGACTTGAATCTGGCATTGGTGACGGCACCGCCGGAGAGCTCTCGGATCACGGCTGCGGCATTCGCGCAGACGCATCTCTATGCCGCACTCCCGCAGACCCACGTAGCTGCTAAAAAGGAGGACATTGCGTTCCAAGACTTGGCAAAAGACGAATGGATTCTGTTTGCTCGGCGAACTCATCCCGTCGTTCGTGACGCAATCATGGACGCGGCACAACGTCAGGGCATCGCTCCGAAGCACGCGCACGATATCCTTACCGCTCAAGAAGCAATTTACCTGGTATCCCAGCATGTTGGAGTGGCAATCGTGACCGAGCCTGCCTCAGTGGGCCTCAGCGCTGAAGGTGTGGTTATAAGGCCGCTGTCGGATCCATCGTTGTCTTTCGAAACATGCTTGATTATGAGAACCGACGATGATTCGCGATTAGCGAACGAGTTCGGCCGCTCCTTCCTCCGGAGATATCAATCCTACGTCCTGCCGCCAAAGCAAATGGAATTATCGTTGTCCGCCTGAGTTGTCGGCTGGAGAACGACAATTTAGCCTGGTTCGCACTCCTTGACAGCAAAGCGTCGAAGACCAGACCGTCGTGCCATCCCCATGAGGCGGTGATGAACACGGGCAGAGTGTTGCCCTGATACAATGCGCGCCATGGCCGCTATACCTGTAAACCCCTGCGATCTATCGTGGTTAGCCAGGTACAAGGAGATCATTGTCACTTCCATGGTCGTGCTTGGGACCGTGTTTGGTGTTGTATTTCCCTATCTGTCTCAGAGGAACAAGGAACTGAACCTCAAGATCGCAGACCAGAAGCGCAGGACGTACACCCGTTTCCTGAGGAACTTCACCGAGATAGCAGTAGCCGTCATACACGATGAGGATGTTTCAGGAAAGGATGCCGACCGAGAACGGATGCGAGCCAGAGATCAGCTACTGCTTTACGGCAGTGATGATGTCATCAAAGCATACGATGCCTGGGTTAGATACGCGGACGTGGAAAACCACGATCTTGCCAAGGAAAGTGAGCTGGTCAATCTCATCTTGCTCGCGATCCGCAAAGACCTATTAGGTAAGACCAAAGTGACAAAGGAGCATATCGAAAATCTGAGTTCCTTTAATCGAGGATGATGTATGGCCACCGTCAAGCGCCAATACGGCTTCACAGGTTGATTGTGACTGTCATACTTCCTCCGGGCGCAGATGCTCCGTTTATCGTAAATCCAAGAGCGAGGGCAGACAGCAGGCCCGCGAGAATTATCACGCCAATGCGGCCCCACCACAGAGCCCTTGCCACTCGATAGTCCTTCGATTGCATTTCTTCCTTCGTAGCCGAAAGGTCGATCCGGTAGCACCACCAGAGTGCGACGACAAAGGCAATGTAAATGAAATATGCGACCAGAACTCCCCATACCCAATGATGGGGAATCTTGAGCATGCTCTCGCGGAATTCATGCCCGGCGAGGGCGAAACCGAATGCGGTGCTTTGCACAAACGAGAACGCAGTTATGGCATCCGCATAAGTAATGATCTGTTCGACGAGCTTTTTCTGCTCCGGCTTCACGCAGAGCACTATACCGCACTTATGTCGCCATTTCGGGAAAAGGTTTCACTAGCCCCGCCATAGGTTTCGGCACAATGAAGCTCTTCGCGTTGTAGATCGCGTCCGGGTTCTGGCAAAGACAGACCTGGATTGCAGAACCTTATGCACGAGGCCGTCAGTAAGAATTTCATACGAGAGAAAGCATTCAGCCATTTCCGCGAAATGCGGCAAAATTTGGGTCGCGACATCCGATTTCTCCGCGCCGCACGCGGCAACTTCCTGAGACCATCCCCAAGTTTGGGATGTTCGCCCTGATCTAGGAGTTCAATTCGAAAAGTCGGAAGACTGGGAGCTTCAACGGAGAGAAAGCGTCTGCGGGAAGTGACGTGAACACATCAGATTCGACGTTACGAGCTAAAATTCGGAGAGTCGCACCAGACACCACTCAAAATGACAGAGAGTCCGACAACATCCTGTAGTGGAGTCGTCCTAGACGCAGCGATCAAGCTGTTAAAGTGTGATAGTGAAGGGGTCGATCCCCCACGATTCAGCCCCGAACCCACTTGCCATGTTTTGGTAGCAATTTGGCAGCACAATGCGCAGGGTATGTCGATATCGTAGGCTTTTGGGGAGGTGAGGCTGACATTGTCGAGTGCAAAAGGATCGGCTAAGACAAGGACGTAGCAAAGACGGGGAAGTTTGCCCACAACCGTGATTCCCTGAGAATTGGCGACGGACTCATGATGCCGCTGTCTCAACTAGCGAGGGCTTTCGCTTTTTCCGATGCGAACTCAGAAATCGGTATGGTGGTGGTTCTTCGGGTTGTTTCACGCTCTTGGCCGCAGCAAAGTTTGGGCGCTAGACGCAGCATAGCAGCGGATGAGAGAAAGGCTAAGACACGAGATCACGCTGTGCCGCGGTCGGTTTGGCTGATGGCGTCGAACGCGGTCTTGCGTTCCGCCAGTCGCGCTGGGAGCGTCTCTTTCACGTATGCCTTCTGCTTCTCGCCCGCGATCGACGCAGGGTCCAGCGGAAGATTCATAGTGTCTACCATGGCAATCGTTCGCCGAATCTCGCCCAGAGCCGCTTTAGAAAATGCCCCGGTACTCTCCCCGAGGTCCTGAAGCTTCTTCAGCGCAAAACGAAACCCCGGACTCTCGCCTGGAACCACCGGGTTGGATCTTTCTTGGACAGCCGAGTCATGCAGTTCCTTCATCGCTTCCTTTACTTGCTCATACTTATTGAACCGTTCAGGCATTCGTTTTGTCCTAGCAGATCCTCTAATTCGTTTTCGCATAGGCGGTCTGCCTTGGTGACCCTCAGGAGGCTGATTTTCCGGGTATTTGATTACCTGGAAGGTTTAGGTCGGCTCGGACGTTCCAGAGGTACAGGCGGCCTTTGTGACGCCCGAGGAGATGAAATTTCGATGGAGACCTATTCGCTGGAGATCCCCTCCGCCCCGTGGAGCCGCCCAAAAAGTGTCAAGCCCAACCCAAGAAGGTACAATACACCGCTGACTATGCTGGCTATTCGGAGGTTTCTCTTCGCGGTTTCGATCACCTCGGAACCATGTAACAACAGAGACAGTCTTCTTTCTTTGAGCGCACTCTCCAGGGAATTGACGGCGGAGCTATAGTTCTGTACGTCATCGCTAGTCGGCTTAAGAAGATTTCCGTCTGCTCCCTTCCTGGTTAGTTTGCCGTAGGCTTCCTCCTCCGATTTCTGCTTTAGCTCCAACTTCGACTTGCTGGAATCGAAAGATGCTTCCCCCGTAATCTTGGCGAAGTGTTCAAGCCTGTCCGCCCGACGGGCTATGTCTTGCCTTAGTCGAAACCATTCTGCCGCCTGACACTGTTCATCTTGATCACACTCCATGTTTACCAGAAAGTAAAAAGGTACATCGCTGTTGACAAAGATCGTGCTGTCCTGATCGGCAGACTTTTTCTTCGGATCCGTTCCTCTACTCAATTCATCGCGCAGGTTCGGGTACATGTCGTCCAAACGACTTGCTAAATCCTCTTCGAGGAAGAAAAGATCGACCTGTCTGATCTTTTCTTCCAAGCTCGCTTGAACAATTTCCTTGGACACATAAGTCAAGAGAAGGATCAAGGCTCCGATAACTATTAGGTTCTTTCCGGGATGCTTCTGCGAGCCTGTAGATTGAGAACCTGCCGGGAGGGTCGCCATTGGAACTGTTTCTCCGATCTTTTGTTATACAACTGAGGTTCCAGACATCGACAGCTAAGTTGTTGACCAACAGGGACGTCCGACTATCGGTTGTCTTCGGCGGGCCGAATCCACAACCGACATTCTTCTGAATCGGGAGGTCTTGCTTGACCGGCGAGCTAGTCTGCCTACCCCTAAAGCCGGCGGTTGCTAGGTCGAGTTCCGTTGCTCCCGCCAGAATTTCACTTCGATTCCGGCTGCCTGAACAGGCCTCCATAAACTGCTTTTGCTAGGATGTGCCCCTGAATTGCGTTGATCACATTGGTGCGGCTTTCGAATGCATCCGTTGACGGTTCTACTTCCAGCTTAGTGTCCAAAGCATAAAGCTCAAACATATAGTGATGACGGGGCCCATCCGCGGGAGCTCCGGGACCACGATACATTGGACCTGTTGCACTGATTTGATAGCTTCCATCAGGCCTTTGTAGACCGCTCGGAACGCCTTCAGGCAGGCCTTCCGCCGACATCGGGATGTTCCAGACCAACCAGTGGACCTGATCGTCAGTTGTCATGTTGCGAAAGACGTCTATGTCATGCATGTGGAGCAAAAAGCTCTGAGTACCGGTCGGCGGCTTGTCCCATCGAATTGCTGGTGAAACGCCTTCGCCGGGAGCAACTCCCGGAGCGGCTTGAGTAAATTTGATCGGGATTTGACCTCCGTCGGAAAAGCCCGAAACCGTCATGCTCAAGAATGCCATTGTCACACCATTTCGCGAACCGTTTTGAATTTCATTTCCTTGGGCAAGCATCGAATCTACGAATGCGGCAATTTAGGGACAGTGTTCCCGTGCCAATTCGATTCTTCCTCCAAAGGTAGAGTCGGTGGCTCCCAGAACTGTGGGGGCTGAGACCAGGAGTGGTAACCGTGTGCCTTTGCTCCGGGCGGATTCGCGCCAAGCGCGAGCCACAACAGACCTTCCCTGTAGGCATTTCCAGAGACCATAAAGCCGGAGTTTTCTTCGATCGGGCCGTAGCGTTCCACCCACAGATTGGGTAATGGCTCCCAGATGCCGGAGTACCACATCTTGATGATGTTACGCGCGACCGGGCCGAGCTTCTCATCGCCGAGAATCTGCCGGCGCAACTCCTCCGTGCGCGGCTGCTGAGAGGTGATCGCGATCGTGTACTTAGCCAGCAACTCGTCGACGATAGGCTTGCCCAGGATTTTAACTGCGGCATGGAGGTAATCGTCAGACAACCCGGTGCTTTGTAAGACGAATCTGGTAAACCCTGTGAGTTCGATAGACAAGCCAAGGAATTGATCCATCATTGTGTCACCTTCTCGGGGCAGGTGATCTCTTCGCTCGGCATCTCAAAGGTTGGTGCGGCGTTGAAGCCGGTCATTCCGGGCATCGGCACGTGGATCAGCTGCAGCATCAGGTTCCGTAGAGCGAACATTTTAGGCACCAAATCCGTCAGAAGCAGATTCGGCTGTCCGTTGTAAGCACTATTCAGGAGGCGCAGAAAGCAGAAATATTCTCGGTTGAATGCAACCGCGGCTGCGTGAAGCTCGGGATAATCAGTGTAGTCAGTCAATTTTGCGTTGACTTTCGTTGGGTATACCGCATCCCAATCGACCTTCAATTCGGGTCCAGTTGGATGCCCAGGTTTGTCGGGTTTCCCTTCGGCGTTTTTCGTCAGATAATACCGGCCAAGTTTCAATTGCTCAAATCGGAAATCGTGCGAGAGCTCCCCATCGTCGGTGACGATGCTTCTGATGAATCCCCCCCCATCTTCTCTGTCAAATCCCTCGCCCTGTTGGATAATTGTGTCGATCGCTTTCAGCGCCGTCTTGAGATCATTCACTTCGATCAAATGTGCGCCGCCGGAATAGTAGTACTTAGGCCCTACCTGATTTTTGTCCCGAAACAATGGAGAGCCACCTTTGCAATGTTCGTTGTTCAGGTATCGCAGACCATCAGCGATTGCCTCGTAAAACTCACCAATACTGTAGTAGGCGAGTTCATGTTTTGGGTCATCTGGATGTTGTAAGGAGAAGGCAAACCTGCGTGCGCCCTTATGGATCATGCGTTTATCTGGTGTTGGCGCTTTCCTTGGACGCTCAATGTCTAGGAAGGTATCAAGTGCCGCGCAGGAGAAAGGGCGCAGACTGACCTTAAAATCTGTTTCACCGTCCGGCAGGTGCGCCGGATATTTAGGCACAAAGTCCGGAGCGATTAGGTCCGGGGTCCCGCCGACTGCATTGAAAATGTTCGCAGCCAATGTGAGGTGCAGCATTTCTTCGACCACGACTGTACGGAGAATGCGGGTGGCCTCCAGATTCGTATCCGGACGAATGGTGTACAGCGCCAGCAGATAAGGCGGGATCGTCGCATGCTCTAACTGCATCGCTACTTTGAGGTGTTCATGGAGTTCAGGAATTGTCGTAATGGGATTATTGGGCATCTTCCTCTCCGGGATGGGAATTCACATGAGTGACTGAACCGACGGGAGCGACACACATTTAGATCACCCTAAGAATTGCTTCAGCTGACTTGTAACTGAGGGTGGCGATCGTAAGGGAGATGTTCGATGTTCCGATCGTCGGCATGCTACCGCCTCCCGCGAGGTAGAGGTTCTCGTGCTCCCATGAGCGCTGGTTCTCATCGACAACCGATCTGTCTGCAGACGGGCCCATGATATGCGTGCCAGCGAGGTGGTTGCCGCCGCGAATAATGTAACCTTCGTCTTCGTAAGTGATATAGCCGTAATCGGCAGGATCGTAAGCGGTGTAGTCAGCGGCTCCCAGGCGCTGGAAGACGAGACGGGCGAGTTGTCGAGCATAGGCGGCGCCGCGCATGGTGTACTCCGGTGGCGTGTAAGAGATGACAGGTCGCATGTTACCCAAATCATCCAGATATCTTGGGTCCACACTTACCCGATTGTTCTCGTCCGGTAACACATCGATCATGAAGGCCAGAAGAAGCTGCCGGTTAATGCGCCGCACCAATTCCTTGCGCAGCTCCGGACCAAACAAATTCTGCTGGTCGACGACCAGTCTCAGGTCATAGAGTGGGGATCCTACGGCCCAACCCCAACCATCGTTGTGAATGTCCGCGGCGAATGCAGCTTGGTGGGTCCGGAATCGCCCGTTTCTCAAGTTGACGATGCCGCCGGTACAATTGGTGCCGCGCATAGTTCCGCAGTCCTGCGGCATCAGCGCCCAGCTCAGGAGGTACGCGTGATCCATCAGATTGCGGCCAACCAGGCCATTCCTGCTTTGGAGCCCGGAGGCTAGCATCAAGCGAGCGTTCTCAATGGCATTCGTGCACAAGACATAGACCTTGCCTGTCACATTCAAAGAAGAGAACTCCGGCGAAGATGGTCTGTGATACCGTTTGACTTCGATATGCCGCACACGTCCGTTTTCATCCATGACGATTTTGGAGGCTACGCTCTGGGTGAGAATGTGCACATCCGGATTTTGCAGTGCTTTGGCGAGCGTCTTGCCAGCATGGTATTTCGCCTGTATTGGGCAGATGGGGACGCAGTTGTTATTTCCTTGGCAGCGACCTCCCATCTCCGATTGAACCGTATCAACAGCGCCCACCGGCGCAAAGCCTTTGCCGTTCTCGTAGGCAGGATTGGGGACACCATTCCGAGCCTGAGGAAATGACCGGACACTAAGATCAAAGGTTTCCCCAAAGAGTTCTACGGAAGTGCCCCGGATGCCGCGGTCCACCACTTTGTCCAAATAAGACAGCGGAATGCTGTGCATCGGGAAGTCATAGCCCGTGCGAAACCTCAAATCCAGCTTCGGGTCCTGTTGAACCGAGACATCGGATGAGACCCCGAGTTCATGCTCGGCCTTTTCGTAGTAGTCGTTTAACGAACTGTGGGCGATCGGCCAATTCACCCCGACTCCGAAATCGTCTTGCATACGGAAATCCGATGGCAGCATGCGCGGGGTTTTCGCTTCCCAGTGCAAACTGGTGCCTGCGAACACACGGGTGTAAGTGGTGTCCGTACCAAATGGCCCGTTTTGGACGAGATAGCCAGAAGTTAAGGGAATGCCGGGGGTAATCTTGCGCGCGTCCGAACTGCGCGGCATGGGAACATCCGGATTGGTCGGATAGGGCGACTGATTGTCTTTGTAGGCTGTCGCAAAGTAACGAGTCAGATACTCGTGGTAGCCGTTGAGTGTGCTTCCGGTGCCCTCGCCAGCTTCCAGCACCAGAACTCTCTTGCCGCTCCTGCCAAGTTCATTGGCGATGATCGCGCCTGCGATGCCGCTCCCGACGATGACGGCATCATAGGTTTCCGTGCCCACCTTCTCCGAGTTGGTTCGTTGCATAGCCCCGATTGGGAAAATCATTCGGACCTCTTTCTCAATATGCTTTCGCAACAAGCGTACTGTTTGGTTGGGGACGAATGGGCCATTAACAAAGTTCGCGTTGTTAGCTCGACGAGGTGCTTTCCGTTTCAGACGGGAGCTTCAGCCGGAATATGTTGTACGGCGGGCTTCGCTTGTCCACGCCGCCGTTGTGCGCGGGCATCAGATGGAGTTGGGAAGCAGTAAAGATCAGATAGCCATCATGGCTGACCGCGATGGTATCGGGCCAGGTGAAATTCGTAGCTCGCGCGAAGAATTCGAAACGGCCATCCGGACGGCGTACCTTGATGGCATCCTCTTCTACCGCGGTCATGTAGAGGTTGCCGGACGTATCGAACTCGATGCCCCCGGTGGGTTCCGTCACCGCGACCGTCTCGACCTTCTTGCCCAGATCGTCCGGAGTCAGAGACTCATCGATCAGGGCTTTCACCGGAATTCGATACAGTGTTCGGCCGGTCAGGGCCTTATAGTAGATAAACTGCTGTGCCGGATCCAGCGCGATGCCATCTACGTGAACTGGGGGGAAGGGATAATTGATGTCGTCGATCGTCAGGGTCGTTTGCGCTTCACTTTTAGTGGAGGGGTGATTCTCCAATAACCGCCGGGCCTTGCCCGTGGTCAGATTTAAAGAGACGAGGGCGCCTAGATTGGAATCCGTGATGAACGCATAGCCCTCGGAGAAGCGCAACTTATTTAGGTAGCTTTTCAACGGAGCGACGCTGGGGTCGAAAAGGTAGATGCGCTCCACCTGATTGGATTCCAGGTTGACCTTTATGAGCTTGGGGCCACCCGCGACGATGCCCTTCTGTCCGGGAGAGGCAGGGTCCAGAATCCAGAGCCCGTCATTGGCGTCCGTGTAGAGAGTATGAACGCAGACGAAGTGGCTGCCGGCCGAATTGCCCGGCTGTTCGTCCCATATGTTCATGGACTCGTCGGGATAAGGTGTCACCGAGCCGTCCTTGGCGATCTCGCCGACTGAGGGCCAGGGATAGTCGATCCAGCGTGGAAAGCAGACAAAGGTGCGGCCTGTCCTGGATACGGTCACACCTGTGGGCTGCTTTTGGGTCTGTGCCACAACCTCGTAATAGCCTGCGCCCCGCAACCAGTGGAGCAGGCCAGGAGGATCGTTCATGACGGCCTTGGGATCGAACATGGGCCATATGTAGAGCAGGCCTTGTCCGTCCAGTCGAAAAAAGTTGTGCAGGGTGTACTGCACGCCTTGGGTGGTGGTCATCTGCCACACTCCGCTCGCGACGGGGAAGTCGACCGCAGTGGAGATGATGTTAACGGCCTGGACGCGTGTCGAGACACCGCTCACAAAGTTCACCACATCCCGCCGACCGTTCATGGTGATGCCACTGATCGGGCTGAGAAACTGGATGTCGGAAGAGAACTTCACATTGGAGAAGTCTCCGGTTCCGAACGCGCGGAAATAGTCTTCGATGATGTGGCGGTATGTCTCTTTGTCCAGTTCGCCTGTACTCATTGGCTCGTCCTCCAACATCAATTAGCGATCGCGCTCTAGTGAAGGTCCTGCAAAATATGGTCGGCGGCTTTGAGAGAAAGAGCCGCCAGAGTCAGAGTGGGGTTTGAAGTCCCAATTGTGACCATGCTTCCCGCACCCACAACGTAGAGGTTCGAATGGGCCCAGCTTCTGAGGCTTGAATTGACGACGGAATCACATTTGCAATGGCCCATCCGATGAGTGCCCACGATATGGCCGGGACCCATGACGTTGAACGTCTTACCTTTGTAAGCCACAGCTTGAAAACCAGGGGGCACGGTAGAAAAATCCGTCTTGTCGTCGATCGCCGCCTTCTCGACGATGACCGGCCAGACCTTCTCAATCGCTTCAAATCCCCCCTTGAGGCTGTAATCGGCGTAGTTGTAATTGAGGATCGGAAGGAAGTTCCCCAGCGCACTCATATGCTGGCGGTCAATGGTGACTCGGTTGTTGGGGTCGGGCAGTTGCTCCAGGAAGACACCCAACTTAACCATGCGGGTGAGCTTGTCCCGCAACTGCTGACGAAATGCTGCGCCGAATTGCTTGGTGCTCAATAGTTGAGCGACCGTGGTTGCGGGCTCGCCAACCCATCCCCAGTTGCCGATGCTGGCTCGGAACGCTGCGTGCTCTTCGCGAAATTTCCCATCCCGCAACGACTCCACTCCGCTTGTGACATCCGGTCCACGAAACGGAAATACGGGCTCCCGCGAGAGACCTTGGAAGCTGATGTAGGGATGATCCATCAGATTGCGTCCAAGTTGATCGCTCTCATCTTTTACTCCCGAAGCCAGCATCAGCACACAGTTCTCAATCGCATTGGCCGCCAACACCACGACGGCTCCGCGGGCGACTTCTGTAACGTAGGCTGTATCTCCCGGATTGGAATAGCGCTTGTACTCAATGCCGTCGATCCGGCCGGATTCTGCATTGATCTGAAGGCGAGAGGCGATGCACTTGGTTCGGATCTCCACGTCGCCGGCCGCCCTCGCCGCGACCAGAGTTTTCATCGCGTTATACTTCGCCTGCACCGGGCACATGGGCGAACAGCTCGAATTTCCTTGGCAGCGCATTCCGGACTCGGGATACCCGACTGCTCCCACGGCGGTATAACCGCTCCCGCGATCGAAATTGCGATTTGGTATGGAGTTTCGCGCCGTGGCCAAGCTGATCACTTTGAGCGGATAGGATCCGCCATACAAGTCCACCGAGGCTCCGGTAAGCTTCTTCAGAAAGTATTGATCGCTAAGGCTCTGTGGCATTTTCTCCATCGGGTACACGTAGCCTTTTTCGAACCACACTCCGAAGGATGTCTGATCCTCAACGTTGGCCGACACGCCGATCTCGTGTTCGGTTTTTCGGTAAAACGGTTCCAGTTCGTCGTATGAGATGGGCCAATCCACAGCCTGACCGTAGGTGCTCTGCATGCGAAAGTCATTAGGAAGCATGCGCAGAGTCGTACCCTGCCAGTGCAATGTCGAACCTCCGAACATACGCAGGTAATCACTGAGGAAGCGTTTCTGGCCGATCTGAACGAAGTATGGATCCTTTTGCGCGTCATTCGGTGAAAGGGCAGAGTGGTTGATAGGGTAGGGGCCGTTTGGCGTGCCTCGCATCGAGCCCATCGCGTGGAATGTCGAGAGAACGTCGGAGTAGTTGTTTGGGCTCAACGCCCCATCAGTCCCTGCTTCGAGCACCAGCACGCTCTTACCCGCCCGCGACAGCTTGATCGCGACCATGGCCCCGGCAACGCCACCGCCGACGATCACTACATCAAAGACCCTTTGAGACAATTCGGGCACAGGCACACCTTCTCCCTGTCGGCTTAGACGACTGGCTTCCAACCCCAACTCCCGAACCCTGTTGGTTTCGCTCCTGGCGGGTGAGCATCCGCCGTCTTATAAGAAAGCTGCTCGATGTAACCTAACTGCGATGGAACGTGGGTGCGCCCTGCATCGCTCTGACCCGGCAAGGCCAACCCCACAGCGGCATACCAACTATCCGGCAATTGATTCCAAGTTCCTAGGTACCAAAGCGAAACCAACGCGGAGATTACAGGCCAGAATGGCGATGGCGGCCCCAAAACTCGATTGACGGCTGCCTGTCTCTCCGGCGTATCCGGTCCGGTCACTAGGACGTCGTCGATCGATTTGGCAAACTCCTCAGTAAATTGAGGACCGAGGATCCCTGGCAACAGTTGATAATAGATATCAACCAGACCGGTGCTCTCCAATTCGAAACCGGAATATCCGGTGATCTCGGAGCAAATCAGCAGAAATGATTTTCGGCTTAGAGGCATATCAACTCTCGTGGGTTGTTTTGTCTCGCATTGTTTCGGCATTCATGCAACGATCGTGATGGCAAAATTGTCGCCTCCCTGCCAGGTCTGACTGTCAAGCCAGAACATCGTGAATTGAATCGTTGTTCCAACCTGTCCGGCATTGGTAGCAAGATCGACAAAGTATATGCCGACCATTTGTTTTGCTTGGCTATCAGTAAAACTGGCCCAGTTGTCGGTGGTCCAACGTAGAAAGAAATTTCCGCCCAGCAGAAAGCGCAGGCGGTTGCTGGCTTTGATCTGACTAGGCCGGTAATCGAAGTTCCAAATTTCCAGGGAACTGGGTGGCGGGTGTGAAGTCACGTAGCGGTTGGCTACGACATCTAAACGATCAAACACTTTTTTTTCCGAGACGGATCGCACAAGCCTGATGTACTCCGCATGGGCCCACGCGAGGGGCATGGCAGATCCGGTAGGGCCGCCATTATAAAAGGTGGGATTTGTGCGATCCGGTGCGTTCCACACTTGTTCGGGGAGCAATTTTCGCGTACCGGCAAAGGCTTCCATAGCGCGTAAATAGGGCGCGGCGTCGTTGGTGTTGCCACATGCGATTTCGTAGTGTCCTCGTTCGCCTGCCAGGAGCGGCCATGGCCGTCCAATTCCACCGGCGCTCGGCCAGGATTCACCATTGGGGCCCTGACCATAGGTGTCGTGGTTGTAGCGATGGTAACAAGGGCCGCCTGGCATCGAGTTATCTCTCAGTATCGCGTCGATGACCTTTACGGAATCGGCGATGATTGGATCATGCGGGTCACGAATGCCATATCGCACCAACTCCAGGAACCCGCCATCAACAACATCTTTAGCAGCGAACTGAGAACTGCTGATCCATATCAGTGCGGTGTTGGGATCCGGCGTCGAGTAATCCGTGCCACCCCGCTTCACGGTAGTCGGTAACAACCGGATGTAATGTGTGGAAACGCCGGGTACCAGCGTTCCTTGCTTGGTGACACACCATCTCTCCAGGTTCGATTCCAGAAAGTCCGCATAATCGCGAAGAAACTTCGCGGTCGCCGAATCGTTCCACTTATTTTCGGCAAGGTCTGCGGCACATATCAGTGCAGCGATGTTCGAAGCAAGCGTAGACGGCGAGTAGCCCTCATTCTCCTCCCAGCGCTCCTGCTGAGTCATCGGGCCATTCATGATGATCGCCCCCGCCGCAGACAACACCATCGCCTTGGGGTCGAACTGCTGCAGAAGACCTGCCTGGCTAAGCCGATATGCGAGCATGATGGGAAACGAGAACTCATCCAATTGCACTGAATCGCCCGGCCAGGGTTGTCCGTCAATGAAGAATTTCTGATGGAAACCGCCGTTGCTGGACTGCGATGTAGCTAGGAACATTAGACCGCGCAAGGGGGAATCCACCTCGCCTGCGGCCAAGAGCGCTGTCGCGCTCTGGCACATATCACGCGGCCAGACCAAGTGATACCCGGAAGCGAGGTCGTAGACGGTCTCACCCCAAGGGATGCTGAGCGAGGCAACCAACGCGCCATCCGCCGTCTTGTCTTCGTGGGAGAGGAGCACGTTTCTGCTAACAAGGAACAGAAGATTCTTATCGCCTGTCGTGCCGGGCTTGGGAACAAAGGGATGAGCGACCGGGGACTGCCAGCCCTTCAGGAATTCCTGAAGATGAGCGTAAGGTGCAACCGGATCGTCAAACGGATAGCTCAACGCTTCGGTGACCGCGACCAGAGCTGTATTCGGAACACTCTGGGTAATCGGAGTTGCCTCGTCGAGCCCGAACGCAAGCGCTAACACGAACTGGTTCTTGCCTGATCGCTGGATCTCAGCAGTAAGAGCAACGTAGCCCCCAGTCGCGGAATCATAGTGCCATTCCGGCGGGCGCGTATGGCCGATGATATCGGTCCAGCCATCGTTAATTCCCACAAAGCCGCAGCCGGTCATACCGAAACCGCAGTCCGCCGCAAGCGCTAGCCAGTAGTTTCCCCGCGACGCCACGAGGCGATCGCCATTGGAGGTGTGCGCGACATAGGCGTTGTTGTCCGCGCCATATCCCGCCATGTGCGGGGCGAGCAACACGTAAACCTTGAGTTTGTTTAGCAGCGACTGGTCGCCCTTCAGCGTTGTACGCACCAGCAGGCACGCGGCCTGCGGTTCGGCAATGACTTCCTGGATCACCGAATAGGGCTGGCCGATGGCGGTGTTGGTCAGCCGAAAGGCCGGAGTCGGAACAGGATTGGGAGGCGCGGTCTCGATCCGTTCGAATTCATGGGTGAAATCCTTTTGGGCGTCATGAAAAAAGGTGGAACCATCAGTGATGATAAGCTGCAGATCGCGAACTTGAGGAGAGTCTACGTCAGGGAAGTAAACCTCTGTAACGATACCGTTCGCGACCGTGTACCAGATCGGCGAAGACAGCGAACGCGCGGTACCGATCGCATCTTTGTCTGCTCGGCTCCAGCTTTGCCGCTGTTGGAACCCTTTCGGGGCCGGGTTGATCGATTGAAAAAAGGCCATGACTTTGATCCGTTAATAACGAAGATTGAGGTGTCAATTCCGATCTAGATGTTTGAGGATCTGCTCTCGCAATGTCTCCAATGCGGCACCGGCGACGTCATAGGCACTATCGCGGTTCGGCTCCGGGTCGTCCTCGCCTGGCCGCCAGAAGCGCCGACGGGCCATCCTCATAGAGCTGTCGAACGGGGGAATCGCGTTGAACACTTCGATCAAGTACGGCCCGCGGTAAACCGGCTCGATCTCGCGCAACATAACATCCCAGGGGATCCAGCTGTCTCGTACCGCGCCACGGTCCGGTGCAGAAATATGGACATAGTTAAGCCGGTTCTGCTGCACTGCACGGGCCACATTTTTCCTAAAAATTGCGGGCCCCTGGCTTTCCATTAAAACCTGAGCAGTATCGATCGTTATGCCGCAAGGCGATTTTTTAACGCCATCGAGAAAATTCAGTACCTCCGACACCATGTTCGGCGGTGGAGTTTCCCAACTCTTGACCGGCTCGATGGCAAGCTTCACCCGCTTCTTGCGGGCGTATTTCGCCAATTTCTCAATGATGGGCTGCGCCGCTCGATATCGTGACTTCATCCAACCCAGGAGAGCATCGCTCCAAATCGGTTGACCAAGGTCCGTCAGCGGAAAAGCACCGTAGGGGTAGATGAACGGCCCGGACATGATCGATTCGCGCGATTCCCCTGCCAGCACCGAGGTAATGTCGACGCGCGATTTGAGGTACAACAGGGCGCGATCGCGCTGTTCTTTGTATGGAGACGTCGGGTCAAAGAATTGTGTGGTCCCAACGTTGGTGGCAAACTTCGCTTTTTTCAGGCCGGCCTTGTTGAATGCCTTCTTCAAGCGCCGATAGCTCTCGACCTCAAGCGAATGGTCGACGTTCGCTGCACGAGCGGCGATATGCAGGTCGAAGCCGTCGTAGCCCATATCGGCCAGGGCCCTGAGATGCCTGATCAGAACCTTCGTGTAACTCTTGTCGTCGGGCCTCAAATCGGCCGTGAACATAAAGAAGCTGAAGTAGATTTCTCGCCTGGATGCCGTACTCATTCCACTACCTCCAGCGGAAACACTTCCTTGGTGACGTTCGTGGTCCACTGGAAAAGATTCATTCCGACTCTCATGGCTTTACCTTCAGTAGTGAAGCTTGCTCCTAATGTATTCCCTTGCGGTGTGCGCGCATTTGAGGGGATCTGCATGGAGCGGATTCTGTTCCGCCTCGACGACAAGCCACCCGTTATAGCTGACAGATTGAAGGACCTCAAGAATTCGGTCCAAGTCCAGTTCGCCTTCCGTATCTCCAGGCACCGTGAAGATGCCCTCCTGGATCGCCTGGTAGAAGCTGTAGTTGTTCTCTACGACGACTGGGAGTACAGACTTCCGGACGTTCTTCAAATGTACATGCTTGATGCGGTGCTTATGTCTTTTGGTGAACTCCACAACGTCGTCCTTGGTTGCCTTGGTTGCCCTGGTTGCGCCTCCATACAAAAGATGGGCAGTGTCCAGGCAAAGGCCGACGTATTTTTCTTTGGTTGAGGCGAGAAGGCGATCGGCTTCGTCGATCGTCATTACGCCAGTGCCAACATGTGGGTGATAGCTCAATTGCATACCCTCTTTTTGAGCGATCTCGCCGGCGATGTTGAGCGACGTAGCTAGCAGATACCACTCCGGATTATTTAAGATCGGCCCGTCATGAAGTACGGACTTGGTGCGGACTCCGTTTACCGCATTCGCCAGCTCCGCAACGACCACATCCTTCGCGTTGACTGCCTTCAAAAACTCGATCTGTTGTTTGAAAGCAGTGAGCGCAGCGTCGAAGTTGACGCCTGTGGTGAAAGTGGTGCCAGACCAAGTGCTCGCAATTCGAAGCGGCTTTCTGTTGCCGGGAAAAGTCGGGGGCGTTTCCGCGCTCATGTTCGGGTTCTCCAGCGAACGGAGTAATGAGGGCAAATGAGTGGGGTAATTATGTCCCGTGCTCCCGCCCTCGTACCCAGCCTTGCGGGTTTGGTCGAGAATTACCTGGTAGGGGGTCTCATTCCCAATCTCTGGAAAATCGTCGTTGGTCCAGCAGGTCGGCTGAATGCCGATCACCATACGTGAGTCTTGAGTAGACACATTACCCCCAAGTCGCTTGCCGACTATTGAGAAATATAGAGTTTTGACCAACTGCCAAGGCCCCGGAAAGCCGGAGTACCGCCGCCTAATTCCGTGGCCGCAGCCTGCCCAAACACACTTATACTGTAGGTTGAAAGATCGGCGATAGAAGCCCCCTCGGATGAGAAGCTGGGAATCGCTTCATCCTTCGCCTCGCCGAATTGGGACAAGATATTAGTGACGACCTAGAATGTCAAGGCCCGAGATTTGCACAGGCACGGTCCCGGAGTGATTCTCATGACTATGAGTTCTGGTGCGATTACTACGTTTCAACGGTCTGGGATTGACTGGACGAGGAGGCACAGGTGCGGCTTCAACACAAAGTAGCAATCGTGACCGGCGCAGCAACGGGAATTGGGCAGGCGATCGCGACGGCTTTCGCGACTGAGGGGGCGTCTATCGTTGTTGACTACGTCGGAGGGAGCGACGCAACCAAGGAAACACTCAGGAGAATCCAGACTACGGGCGCACAGGGCATTTGTGTTGAAGCTGACGTCTCCAACCCGGCCCAGGTACAGAGCCTTGTGGAGCAGGCTGTTGGGAAATTTGGACGAATCGACATACTTATCAACAACGCGGGGATTGAATTCAAACACCCATTTCTCGAGTTTCCGATTGATCTGTGGCACAAGGTGATAGAGGTCGATCTCACGGGGCCATGGCTATGTGCGCAGGCAGTCGCTCAACAGATGGTGAAGCAAGGTGATGGCGGACGAATTATCAACATTTCTTCAGTCCACGAGGATCTGCCAATGCCAACCAACGCTCCTTACTGTGCTGCGAAGGGCGGACTGCGCATGCTGATGCGAACCATCGCGGTCGAGTTGGCACCGCATCAGATCACTGTGAATAATATTGGACCTGGCGCGATCTATACGCCCATTGACAAAGAGATTGAGAACGACCCTAGTGCCGAAAAGCAATTGATGACAGAAATCCCACTTGGACGTTGGGGTAAGCCTGAAGAGGTCGCTGAATTGGCAGTTTACTTAGCGTCGGATGCGGCTGCCTACGTTACGGGAAGCACGCACTTCATCGACGGAGGTATGCTACGACGCGCTGGCAGTCTGTGATCCGTCGCGTAGCTATCTGACGACAACCGCCATAGTGTCGACCAACAATTGCCGATTCCCTCCTTTCGGTACGAGATCGGTACAACTCGGTACAAGATCGGTACAACTGAGCGAGAGAAAAAGAGGTACGCTGCTCCGTAAGCGACACCAGATAAAGCACTTGGAGTTTGTAGTTTCATAGTTCGGGACCAGGGGGAGGTTCAAATCCTCTCTCCCCGACCAGTCTTCGTGGTGCACTGCGGCGTGGGCTTAGCTCTAAGGGTCCGTGCGCCGCCTGCGGTCAGTTGTTGCGTGTCCGTTCCCGTGCCATTTCCGTGCCGTTAACACGGAACTGGACTGAATTAGCCGCGATAGATGCCATCCGCCGCAAGCTAACTACATAAAACTACGTTGAACGATGGTTTCGAATCCCACTCTCTCCGCCAGTTCTTCTAAGCCTTAAAGACTGAAGGGCTTATCAGGAGACGGAAAAAAGCTACATCGATAATTACTGATTTTCTCGACTTCCAGAGTGCTGGACAGACGAGGA